>ENA-UOOI01003967-UOOI01003967.1-fermentation-metagenome-genome-assembly--contig:-NODE-3967-length-10304-cov-10.922724_pt1 | contig 10304 bp, 6 predicted proteins | sample MGYA00245779_ERZ724027 | MGnify/ENA primary metagenome ERZ724027 (study PRJEB28704, sample SAMN03018318) | fermentation metagenome | biome: anthropogenic terrestrial biome; feature: soil; material...
TTTTCACAAAAATCCTGTATAATATTATCCATAAGAGACTTTCCTTCTTTCTTTGATGTATTTTGTTTTGCTTACTTAATATATTATCAAAGGAAAGTCTCTTTTTCCATTTCTTATCTTAAATAACCCTACAGTAATTTTACACTAAGAATAAATTGAAAATATAGTTCATGTTGGCTTTAGCAGAAGAAATTTTATTTTAAAAATAAGTTGAACTGAGTCAAATCCTATTATATATTTCACTGAAGTGTACAAACTATTGTAGAGGAGATGATAATTTTATGTCTAGAAGAAATAGAATATTGGTCCCCGAAGCTAGAGTTGGTATGGAAAGATTAAAAATGGAAGCAGCCAGGGAATTGGCTGCAAACAACAAAAAAACCAATTCAATAAATAATTTTTCCGTAGGCGGCCAGATGGTTAAGAAAATGGTTGAAAAGTATGAAAAAAAATTGAAGTAATGTAAGGACCTCATCCTAAAAGGATGGGGCCTTATTTTAAATGTCAAAGTTTAAACGTGAAATCTTAATTAAATCTTAATTGGTTTTATAAATTTTTCTTTAGAAATAAATATTAGAATTTATATATAATAAAATTAAAAAAATGGGGAGACATTCTGCATGAAGAGAAAGTATAAAATTCTAATTATGGTGTTTATAATGTTTATTATTAGCATGATACCTTTAAGTATGCTGGCAAGACCCAATACTGCATTAAATAAAGATACTGTTGGAATTGCAGTAAAAGTGACACCGGCAAATTGGAAGGTCAGAAAAGTAAATAATCTGTCACAGTTAAGTTCAAATTTTAAAAACAACAGAGAAATAGATTTACGTTTAAAGGATTTATCGGGAGCTGATATTGATGGAAAGAAAAAAGAACTTCTAAATTCAAGTTTTGATAGTAGGACAAAATGGCCTCAAAATATAGTATCAATTTCTCTACCCGAGAAAATTATGTCATTAGGGAAAAATCCAGGACTTGGGATAAGAACTCTTCATAACTTGGGAATAAATGGGAAAAATATTGGCATTGCAATAATAGATCAGCGCCTTCTTGTAAATCATGCTGAATATAAAGATAATGTCAAATCTTACGAAGAGCTTCATTGTGGGCGTGAAACTTCAATGCATGGAGCTGCAGTAGCCTCAATAGCTGTTGGCAAAAAAACAGGTATTGCTCCAAAATCTGATTTATATTATATAGGACAGGATCCTATGGATATAGCCCAGAAATCAAAAATAAATTTTAATTATACTGCGCGTGCCATAAATAGAATAATAAAACTCAATAAAAATTTACCTCAGGGTAAAAAGATAAGAGTTATTTCCATTTCAATAGGATGGAACCCGACAGATGTTGGTTATAGTGAAGTGATAAAAGCGGTGGACAGAGCTAAAAAAGAAAATATATTTGTAGTTTCATCATCACTTAAAAATACTTATGGATTTAAATTTAATGGACTTGGAAGAAACCCTTTGTCTGATCCTGATGTTTCTTCGTCTTATAATCCAGGCTTATTCTGGCAAAAAGAGTATTATGGAGGAAAATATGATTTGAATAATACACTGCTTGTTCCAATGGACTCAAGATGTACGGCAAGTCCTACAGGATGTAAGGATTATGTTTTCTACAGGGAAGGTGGTTGGAGTTGGTCAATTCCTTACATAGCAGGTGTTTATGCTCTTGCCTGTGAAATTAAGCCAAGCATAACTCCCGATGAATTTTGGGAAACAGCATTGAGAACTGGAAGTGCTATTGAATTTGGTAAAAACATCAAATCATGTAGTTCGGCTAGAATAATTAATCCGGTAAAATTGATTCAAAGTTTAAAAAACAATTCATGACAAATAAATTTGCAAAAACGTATTGACAAAGAGTGAATTATTGCTAAAATAAAATTAGCACTCAAGTAATATAAGTGCTAACAAAAGTTATATTTTGGGCAATGATAATTGCGGCAGGGGTTTGTTTCCTGTCTTTTGGATATATTTATATATAAGTGAAAGGAAATGATAATATGGCTGTAAAGGAATTTAAGGCAGAATCAAAAAAGCTGCTTAACTTAATGGTTAATTCAATTTATACAAATAAAGAAATATTTTTAAGAGAACTTATATCAAATGCCAGTGATGCTATCGACAAAAGCTACTATAGGTCACTTGTAGATGAAAATGTAAATTTCAACAAAGATGATTTCTTTATCAGAATAACTCCAGATAAGGATAAAAGGACATTTACAATTACTGATACAGGTATAGGAATGACAGAGGAGGAACTTGAAAACAATCTTGGTACTATTGCGGAAAGCGGTTCTCTTGCGTTTAAAAATAAAGACGACATTAAGGACAAAGACAAGGTGGATCTTATAGGTCAATTTGGAGTTGGTTTTTATTCTGCCTTTATGGTGTCTGACAAGGTTGCTGTGAAAAGCCGTTCTGTCAATTCGGATAAAGCTTATAAATGGGAGTCAAAAGGAGCCGAAGGATATACCGTTGAGCCCTGTGAAAAGGAAACTGTAGGTACTGAAATCATACTTAAGATCAAAGAAAATACTAAAGATGAGAACTATGATCAATTTTTGGATCAGTATAAAATAAAATCGCTGGTTAAGAAATATTCTGATTTTATAAAGTATCCAATTAAAATGATGGTTAAAAAGAGCAGACCCAAAAAAGACAATGACAAGGAGAAAGAAGAGTATTTTGAAGATGAAACTTTAAATAGCATGGTACCTATCTGGAGAAAGAACAAAAATGAGCTGAAACCGGAGGATTACAATCAGTTTTATATAGATAAGCATTTTGGCTATGACAAACCTCTGTGGGTGATACATTCAAGTGTAGAAGGAGTAGTAAGTTATACCACGCTTCTCTTCATTCCATCTAAAACCCCTTTTGATTTTTATACTAAAGAATTTCAAAAAGGGCTGGAGCTTTATTCAAACGGTGTCCTGATAATGGAAAAGTGTTCTGATCTGTTGCCGGATTATTTTAGTTTTGTTCAAGGTCTGGTTGACTCGGCAGATCTTTCTCTCAACATTTCGAGGGAACTTTTGCAGCACGACAGGCAGCTTAAATTTATCGCAAGAAGGATAAGAGATAAAATAAAGAGCGAACTTCTTCAAATGCTTAAAAAAGATCGTGAAAAATATGTTGAATTCTATAAGAATTTTGGCAGACAGCTTAAATATGGAGTTTATGCTGATTTTGGAGCCAATAAGGAAATACTTCAGGATCTTCTGATGTTCTATTCCTCCAAGGAGAAAAAACTTGTGACTCTTGATGAATATGTTTCACGTATGAAAGAGGATCAGAAATATATATACTATGCAATTGGCGATGATGTGGAAAAGATTGAAAAATTACCTCAAACTGAACTGGTTAAGGATAAGAATTTTGAAATACTGTATTTTACTGATGATGTGGATGAATTTGCCATTAAGATGCTTGTAAAGTATAAGGATAAGGAGTTTAAATCCGTTTCCAGCAAGGATCTGGGATTTGATTCGGACGACAAGGAAAGCAAGAAGGAAACTGAGGAAAACAAAGAATTGTTTGATTTTATGAAAAATGTACTCAAGGGTAAGGTAAAAGAAGTTAAGGCTTCGAATAGATTGAAAACTCATCCTGTCTGTCTTTCAAACGAGGGAGAAATATCAATTGAAATGGAAAAGATATTTAACAAAATGCCCAATAACCAAAATATAAAAGCAGATAAGATATTGGAAATAAACACCGGTCATCCTATGTTTAAGGCTATTAAGAAGGCATTTGCAGAAGACAAGGACAGATTAAAGGTTTATTCAAATCTATTGTATGATCAGGCACTTTTAATTGAGGGACTTCCAGTGGAAGATCCGGTACAATTTGCAAATGATGTATGCAGCTTGATTAAGTGATTATCATTTTGCTTTTTCCAAGAAGAATTGCTGTAAAGGGACATGGTTTATAATTCCGTGTCCTTTTTTATATATTAAGTTAATGTCTGTATTTTATGCTATAATTGTGAATAAAAGTACCATTTTAAGGAGGAAATCATGAGAATTTTGCACACTTCTGACTGGCATCTCGGCAAAAATTTAGAGGGACGCAGCCGCATGGATGAACAGGAGGCTTTTCTTAAAGATTTTGTAAAAATAGTAAATGACAATAATGTGGATTTGATAATCATTGCGGGTGATATTTATGACAGCTATAATCCGCCGGCCAGGGCTGAAAAAATGTTCTATGACACTTTGAAGAAATTGTCTTCGAATGGGGAAAGGCTGACTTTGGTTATATCAGGCAATCATGACAATCCGGACAGACTTGTGGCTGCGGGGCCGCTTGCCAGGGATCACGGTATCATAATGGTAGGTACTCCCAAATCGGTTGTGCCCTGCGGCAGCTATGGCAGGCATAAGGTTATCAATTCCGGCGAAGGATTTATTGAAATTGAAATAAATGGAGAAAGGGCCGTGATTATTACAGTTCCCTACCCAAGCGAGAAAAGACTTGATGAAGTTTTATACGGTGATATGGAGGGTGAAAAGGACAGAGTTAAATCCTACAATAATAAAATAAAAATACTTTTTGACAATTTAAGTAAAAATTACAGGGAGGATACTATAAATATAGCAGTTTCCCATCTTTTTGTAATGGGTAGCAGCCAGGCAGGATCAGAAAAAAATATTCAGCTTGGTGGGAGCTTTGTTGTAGATGGAAACTGTCTTCCTGTAAAAGCCCAGTATATTGCCCTAGGCCATATTCATAAACCCCAAGTGGTGCCTGGAACTGGAGGAAGAGTCAGATATTCGGGCTCACCAATCCAGTATAATAGGAAAGAGATAAATTTCAAGAAAAAATGTTTTATCGTGGACGTAAAGGCTGGAAAGGACTGCAGTATCAGGGAAGTTGAATTCAATGTATATAAGCCTATAGAAATTTGGAAGTGTACCGGTATAGAAGAGGCTGTTGAAAAGTGTAAGAAAAACAGCAGTAGAAATTGCTGGGTTTATATGGAAATAGATACTGACAGATACATAAGGGAAGATGAAATAAAATCCATGAAGACTGCCAAAAAAGATATACTGGAAATCGTTCCTAAAATAAGGGACAAAAATTGCAGCAGTGAAAAAGTGAACAGTTTTTTGGATAAATCCTTTGAAGAGATATTCAGGGAATTTTACATAAGAGAGAGGAAAGTTGAACCGGAGCCGGAATTAGTGGATTTGCTTCTGTCCATTGTTGGAGAGGAGGGAGATAATGAAACCAATTGAACTTAAAATAAAAGGGCTCAACAGTTTTATGGATACACAGACGATTGATTTTAGAAAGTTGACTTCAAGAGGCATATTTGGAATATTCGGGCCTACTGGAAGCGGAAAATCAACTGTGCTGGACGGAATTACTCTGGCTCTTTACGGAGAAATTGCAAGAAAAAGTTCCAATTTTATAAATGTAAATTGTACAAGTTTGATGGTAAGTTATGAATTTCAGATATCGGATAAAAAAGTGAAGATATACAGGGTGGAAAGAGAATTTAGACGAGAGAGCAAAACTGGGAAGGTAAGGAGTAAATCCGCCAGGATATTGGATGTTACGTGCGGCATGGAAAACATACTGGAGGAAGGGGCTAAAAAGGTAACTGAAAAATGCGAGGAAATACTTGGACTTAAATTGGAAGACTTTACTAGAACCGTGGTACTTCCCCAGGGTAAATTCAGTGAATTTTTGAAACTTGAGGGAAAGGACAGGAGAGATATGCTCGAAAGGCTGTTTGGGCTTCAAAAATATGGGGACGACTTATCTTTTAAGCTGGGTTCGAAAATTAGAAGGGAAAGGGAAAAAGAGAATCTTCTTCAAGGTCAGCTTGCAGGCTATGAAGGAGTTGATGAAAAATTTTTCAAGGAGAAGAAAGACAGCCTTGAAAAAGCTGAGAGGCAGTATGAGTTATGTAAAAATGAATACGACAGTATAACACAGAAATTTAACAGGGCAGAAGAGCTTTGGAAATTTCAAAGAGAGTTGCATGAAAAAATAGATGAGCAAAAGTCTTTTATGAAAGAGGGAGGCCGTATAAATGAATATGAAGAAAAGGTGGCAATGGCCGAATCTGCATTAAAAGTCAAACCTTACGTGGACAGTTATGAAGATACCGTTAGACAGGTAAAAATTTTGAAAGAAGAGCTTTCAAGTTTAAATGGTGGAATGGCTAATATAACACAGCACAGAGATGAGGTTTGTGCTGAATTGAACAGGCTTGAAAAAAAAAGACATGATGAGCTGCCTAAATTAAAGTTAAAACAGCAGAAAATTTTAGATGCCATTGACGAAAGTGTGCTTCTTAAAAAACTTCAGCAGCAGGAGGAAAACTTAAAAAGTGATATTGTCTGCTTGAAAAAAGAGCTTGTGAAGAAGAACGATGAAAAAGCAAAAAATAAAAGATATGCCCAAAAATTATCAGATGATATAGACTCCAAAGAAAAGCTGATAAATTCTCTTAAGATGTCCGAAGAATACAAGAAAAAAATAGATGATGGAATTATTCTGCTGAATGATTATAAAAATTTGTCGAATCAAAAAGAGGATTTGATTGGAAATATAGATAGCGGCAGTGTGGCTATTGAAAATGAATTGAAAAAAGAGAAAAGCATGCTTAAAGATGTAAATGAGAAACAAAAAATTATAGACAGGATTGAAAGTAAGTTGAATGAACTTATAAAAAATTGTCCGGGGGATAAAAATACACTTCTGAATTTTCAAAAAAAAGCAGCGGATATAAAAAGCAAATGGGATAATTACCTTGATTATAAAGATACTGCGGAAAAAAATAAAAAAATCATACGGGATTTGACGGAAAAGTTAAGAGAGAAATCCAGTATGGAGTCCACTTTGAAATCTGAAGCCTATAAATTGGAAGAAAAGTTAAAAAGCTTTGAAAGGCGTAATATGGTGAGTGTTTTGAGAAATACGCTGTCAGAGGGTGATTTGTGTCCTGTGTGCGGTTCTGTATATCGTGGAGGGAGTGTTTTAAATGAAGTTGACATGGAACCTGTGAATGAATTGAAAAAGAACTTGGAGGAAAAACAAAACAAGATTAAAATTTTATCCGAGGAGATAATAAAAATAAAGACGAATATTGATTCAGAAAAGGGAATTTTGGAGGAAAACGGTAAAAAACTCTGCAAACTTGGAGAAAATTTTAAATTGACTCCTGCAGATGTCATGCAGAATAAATTTGCTCAACTTAAAGATAAGATCTATGAATTTGATATAAACAAATCTGAACTTGATAAAAAGTTAAAAATTTTGGAAGAAGAAGAGAATTTTTTGAATATAGAATACAATAAAATTGTTTCAGCACGGAAACAAAATGAAATACAACTGGATAAATTCAGACGGAGTTTAAGAGAAGAAGAAAAAGAATTTAAGATAAAGGAAAAAGAACTGTGTGCACTGAAAACTGAATTGTCTGTTAAAGATTTCATAGGCAAAAAAAATGAAATAATTGAAAGAGAAAGGGAAAAAGCCGACCTGGAAAGTGAGGTAGAAAAACTCAGGGATGATTTTGCTAAAATTCAATCCCAGAGAGAAATACTTAGCAGTGAAATTGCAGATGTAAAGGAAAAATTGAGTAGAAAGCAGACTGAATTTCAGGAAAAAAATAAAAATATAGTTGAGAGGGAAAGAAGTATAAAAAATAAAGCAGGAGAGGAAACAGAGCTTGAATATCTCAGTAAGCAGATATCGGCATATGTAAAGAAAGTGGAGATGAGGTATGCTGAGATCAAAAAAGACAGTGAAGAAATGCACATAAGATACGACAGATATAAAAACAGGATAATAGCCTGCCAGAGTAATTTGGTGAGCTTCAGCGAGAGAAAATCTGATGAAGATAGAGAACTTGAAAAAGTTTTAAAGGAACAGAGTTTTGAGAATACTAGCCAGGTTAAGGAAAATTTAATAGGGAAATCTGAAATAGACAGGCTTAATGAAAAGATAGGGCAATATAGGAATTCACTTGTTAAATTGAAAGGTACCATAGAAAACTTACGCGGGAAAATAGGGGAAGGGACTTTGACAGAAAAGCAGTGGATTGAAATACAGGATATCAAAGACAAGAAAAATTTTCAGCTGAGAAATTCGTATGAGAGTAAAATTAAATTGCAGGAAGAAGTCAATTCCTTGAATATGAAACTTTCCCAATTGAAGGATATTTTAAAAAAGAAGGAAAAAGTTGAACACAAATTGGCGCTTTTGGATGATCTTGAAAAATTGTTCAAAGGTAAAAAGTTTGTTGAATTTGTTGCAGGCAATCAGCTTAAATATATATCTCTGGAAGCAGACAGAAAATTGAGGGAAATTACCTGCGGAGCTTATGGCCTGGAGGTTGATGAAAACAGCAGATTTTTTATAAGAGATTATAAAAATGGGGGCAAAAAGAGAGATGCATCCACTTTATCGGGAGGTGAAACTTTTGTAACTTCACTGTCGCTGGCACTTGCATTATCTTCACAAATACAACTGAAAGGCAGGGCACCTTTGGAATTGTTCTTCCTAGATGAAGGCTTTGGTACACTGGATGAAAATTTGCTTGAAATAGTTATTGATTCACTGGAGAAAATTCACAATGATAGATTGTCTATAGGTATAATAAGCCATCTTGATTCTATAAAGGAAAGAATGCCTGCAAAGCTTATAGTTACTCCGGCCGAGTCTGGCATGGGCGGAAGTAAAATCAGGATAGAACTGGATTGATTTTAAGACTTAGGGATACGAAATGATGAGCTGGAAAAAATACAATTATAGATTATAATTAAAGATATAATTAGGAGAAAATAAATGGAAGAGGATTATAAGGATATCAAGGTTGCCGAAAAAAGAACTAAAGTGAATATTGCAGTATATGTATTTTTATCCCTGTTTAAACTTTTTGTAGGATATATTTTTCATTCCAGGGCTCTCTTTGCAGATGGTATCAATAATTCTACTGACATAATAGCTTCACTTGCCATTGTTATAGGGCTTAAAATATCGAGAAAACCTGCCGATGAAGATCATGCCTACGGCCATCTGAGAGCACAAACCGTATCTACATTGGTTGCCTCTCTGATAATGATAGCTGTTGGAGTCGAGGTCTTTTACAATTCCGTATATTCGGCTGTATTTTTCAAGACCAAGGCCCCGGATATGATTTCTGCAGTGGTTTCCATTTTATGTACCATATTGGTATATGCAGTATACAGGTATAATAAAAAGGAGGCAGTTAGAATTAAGAGTCTTGCTCTGATGGCTGCGGCAAAGGACAATCTTTCGGATGCGTGGGTCAGCTTGGGTGCTGCCTGTGGAATTATAGCCTCGCAGTTTGGATTGACATGGATAGATCCGCTGGCGGCAGTAATAGTGGGCATATTGATAATAAAGACGGGCGTAGGAATTTTTAAGGAATCCGCCAGCAGCCTGACAGATGGTTTCGACAGCAAACAGCTGGACAGCATAATTGCAAGTATAAATCAGATTGAAGGTGTAAAAAGTGTTGAGGATATAAAAGCCAGAGTGCATGGAAATAATATTTTACTTGACATTGTAATAGACGTCAGCGCTGGACTTACTGTACTTGAAAGTCACAGAATAACCGAAAAGATAGAGAGTATGTTGAAGGCGAAATTTGAAATAAAATATGCAATTATACATGTGGAGCCGTATTTGAAATAGAAGATATGTAAATATTGAAGTTTGAGATTAAAATATGAAATGTGGTAAATTTTTGTTATAATGAGAGTAGTTGAAGGGGCGTGATATTGTGAAAGATAAGGGATTTTTTAAGAAGTTTGGAGAATATGCTCTTTACATTATTTTGGCTATTGGACTGGCATTTGTATGCAAAAGTTATGTCTTTGCTCGGGCTGATGTAATAGGACCTTCCATGCAGCCGACTTTTAACGATAAGGATATTATATTTATGGAAAAGATAAGTACTGAAACTGGACATATAAATAGAGGCGAAGTGGTTGTTTTCAACTCTCATGATGAAAATGGAGACAACTATATAAAAAGAGTTATAGGAATAGCCGGAGATAGAATTGGGATAAAGTCCGGAAAGGTTTATTTAAATGGAAAAGTTCTCACTGAAAATTATCTTCCGGAAGAAGTTGTAACTGAAGGCAATTCAGCTGCCGCGGAGTATATTGTGCCCAAAGGTTATGTTTTTGTGCTTGGAGATAATAGGGAAAATAGTACTGACAGCAGAATAATAGGGCCTGTAAATTTGAAGGATGTTAAGGGACATGTGATTTTAAGAGTGTATCCTTTTAAGAATAT
>ENA-UOOI01003969-UOOI01003969.1-fermentation-metagenome-genome-assembly--contig:-NODE-3969-length-10298-cov-2.755150_pt1 | contig 10298 bp, 11 predicted proteins | sample MGYA00245779_ERZ724027 | MGnify/ENA primary metagenome ERZ724027 (study PRJEB28704, sample SAMN03018318) | fermentation metagenome | biome: anthropogenic terrestrial biome; feature: soil; material...
TATTCTTTTTCTCAGGCGCTATTCGTTCCTACCCCAACTTTTATTATAGAGCCGAAAAGTTATTTAAAGCAGAAAACCGTCACAAGAGCTTTCCGTTAAGCGGCAGGTTATTAACACGCTGCTTATCCTTGCACTGGGGATATTTCTTGGGCTTTTCTCAAAGTACCTTGATAATTCGTCAAGCCTGCCGTGGCTTGCGCAAAAATTGGATTTAGCTAATTTTTTAAGCAGATTAACTGTATGGCTCGTCATTGCTGTGTGCATTTCGGTATTCAGCAGTACTCCGAAGCGGGCAGCGGTGAACGTGTTCGCCTTTTTTGCGGAAATGGTTTCTGCATATTACATGTATTCAGAATTTATTGCAGGATTTTTTCCTCTGCATTATGCAATGATATGGGCGGCGCTCACTGCTGTATCTCCGTTCCTGGCGTATATATGCTGGTATGCCAAAGGAACCGGCCGGCGGCTATTATCTCTTCGCTTATTGTTGGAACGGTTGACTGGGCAACTGTCCATATTGGAATGGGATATATAAGCGTAACATCAATTTTAGATGTAATAATGCTTGTCATATCAATAGCTGTCCTTTGGAGAAATACCGTAAAGCAATCGCTTCTTATGCTGGGGCTGGGTGTTTTGACGCTTATGGTATTGCAATTCGTTATGCCGTTTAGCTTTTAAATTAATTGCAGGGCAGCCCGTCATAAAGATGCCCATTATTAAAATGAGAAAAATTTGAAGGCGTCAACTTGAGATAATGGGAAATGCAATGTATAATATCAGTGGATAGCCAATAACAGAGTCAATGGAAATTGCCATTGGGGTAGGTTTAAACTGTAATTTTTTAACAGATGAAGGAAGTGTGCCGCATTGGAAAAAGTAAAGATATTGGCGATTGTCGGGTCACTGAGGAAGGATTCACTTAACAGGCAGCTCGCGCTTGCCGCCAGGGAGGCTGTCGGCGGCAGGGCGGATTTTTCACTGCTTTCTTATGATGACGTACCGCTTATGAACCAGGATATCGAGTACCCAGCGCCTGGGGCGGTAAGCCGTGTGCGCGGTGAAGTCAAAGCGGCGGACGGCATATGGTTTTTTACTCCGGAATACAACCACTTTTTTCCCGGAGTACTTAAAAACCTTATTGACTGGCTGTCGCGCCCAATAAGCAAAGAACAGCCGCAGGTGCTTGCGGGCAAACCGGCCGCCGTAAGCGGGATAACGCCGGGCATGTCGGGTACAGGCATAGCGCAGGACCACCTTATCACGCTGATAAGCTTCCTTAACATGGACGTAATGAATGCGCCGCGCCTTACCGTACCTAACGCGATGGGGCAGGTTGACGAAAACGGCAGGCTTAAACTTAAAGGAAGTTATCCTTTCCTCAAGACACAGGCAGATGATTTTATAAGTTTTATAGGGTAATATTTATACGGTAAATAATCTTATACAGCATGATAAAAGGGCTTTCCGTATGCGTTGTACGGTAAGCCCTTTTATGGCAGAATAACGTTTGCTGCTAAAGCGCGAGCCTGAGGATTTCACCCATTTCTTTCGGCCCTATGTCGTGGTGTTCACCGCAGCCTGTCTGGCCGTGTTCCTCAAGCTTTTTCACGAGCTTAGGTATGGCGTCTTCACCTATGCCGTAGTCCGAAAGATGCGTTTTGGTCCCCATTTTTTCAAAGAAAGCGCGCGTTTCGTTTATTGTAACGTCCGCAAGCTCGTCGTCACTGCCGGTTTTACCGAGGACTCGGCGGGCAAACTGGGCCAGCTTCTGTTTTTTGCTTTCTTTTTCGTATTCGTAAACAGCCGGCAATACTACGGCGAGGGTGCGCCCGTGGTCTATGCCGAACATTGCGGTCAGTTCATGGCCTATGGCGTGGCTTACCCAGTCCTGCGGCACACCTGTTGCGAGTATGCGGTTAAGCCCGTTTGTCGCCGCCCACATTATGTTGGCGCGCGCATCGTAGTCATCGGGCTTTTCCAAAGCGATGGGCCCCTCCTCCATAAGCGTTTTAAAAACTGCCTCGCTGAACCTGTCCGGTATCTGCGCGCGTACGGGGTACGTCATGTACTGCTCCGCTACGTGTACGAAAGCATCCACAACTCCGTTGGCCGTCTGCCTCGGCGGCAGGCTGAACGTGACAGACGGGTCGAGTACAGCAAACTTAGGCTTTAGGCATTCAGCTGCAAAACCGAGCTTGTCGCCTGTTCCCACACGGCTTATGACGCCTGTGTCGTTCATTTCGGAACCGGTGGCCGGTATGGTCATAATGCTTGCCACAGGCAGGCAGTTTTTCACTTTTTCACCGTGTGTCGTCAGTATTTCCCAAAGGTTGTTTTGGTCGTAGTACTTTGAAGCCGCCGCTATGAATTTTGTGCCGTCAAGCACAGAGCCGCCGCCTACGGCAAGAAGAAAATCTATTTTTTCTTGCTTTACTATCGGCAGTGCCTTTATGAGCGTTTCGTAATGCGGGTTGGACTCTATGCCGCCGAACTCGAAGGTCTTAAAGCCCTTGAGCGCGCTGTGCACCTGGTCCATTACGCCGTTTTTAAAAACGCTTCCGCGCCCGTATGTTACGAGGACGCGGGAGCCATCGGGGATTTCATGCCTTATGTTTGCTATCTGCCCTTTGCCGAAAAGCACCTTTGTGCTTAGGCATAACGTGAAATTGTCCATTCCGTTGTCATTCCTTTCGCAATGTCATTATTGCCTTGAATCTTAAAACAGCCTTAAAATTATATTACTTTCGATTATATTATATCATATTTTTTAAGTCTTATCGGATGAAATATGAAAAGACTGAAAATTAATCAGCAAACGTAAGTGCCGTAAGATAATTATAGGCTTGCATTATAATTTACAAAAAAATAACAATTTAAACCTGTTTTATAGTGACTTGTCAACCGGTTTGTGTTATAATAAATTTTAAACAAGCAGTATGTGCCTGTGCGGGCGACGCAGGGGCCGCGTACGTTGGATTTTCTTTTGGGAGATTGGACGTTGGAACAAAGGATAGACATTGACCGTATGGAACAGGCGGCCGCTCTTTTCGGAAACCTGGACGAGAATGTCAAAACTATAGAGAAGGAATACGGCGTAGCGGTTACGTACCGCGGGGGCGACATAAAGGTTTCCGGAGAACCGGAAAATGTGTCAAAAGCCGTCCGCGCAGTAAGGGCGCTTATTTCAATGGTTAATAAAGGCGAAGCGCTCAGCGACCAGAATATCCGCTACTGTATCTCGCTTGTGAACGACGGATGTGAAAATAAGATAGAATCGCTTTCGCGGGGATGCATCTGCATTACCGCAAAGGGCAAGCCTGTAAAGCCTAAAACAATAGGCCAGGAAAAGTATTGCGCCGCTATTGCGAAAAATACCATAACGCTGTGCGTCGGCCCTGCCGGAACGGGAAAAACTTACCTTGCCGTTGCCATGGCTGTGACTGCGTTCAGGGCGCAGGAGGTAAACAGGATAGTCCTTACGAGGCCGGCCGTAGAAGCCGGCGAAAAGCTCGGTTTCCTGCCCGGAGACCTTCAGCAGAAGGTAGACCCGTATTTAAGGCCCCTTTACGATGCTTTGTTCGACATGCTCGGAAGCGACACGTACCAAAAGTACGTGGAAAGGGGCAACATTGAAGTCGCGCCGCTCGCGTATATGCGCGGGAGGACTTTGGACGACAGCTTCATTATTTTGGATGAAGCACAGAACACTACATCTGAACAGATGAAAATGTTCCTTACAAGGCTTGGGTTCAACTCTAAGATGGTTATAACGGGCGATATTACACAGACGGACCTGCCGGAAGGCCGCCACTCGGGGCTTAAGCAGGTTTTGCATATCCTCAGCGGCATAGACGGCATAGCCGAGATAAAGCTCGGCGGCATGGACATCGTACGCAACAGACTGGTACAGGAAATAATAAAAGCTTATGAAAGAAATGGAGAAGCGAGCCGATAATTATGGGAAAAGTAAGAGTTATCATAACAAACAAACAGAAAGCAGTAAAGATCCCGACGGGCCTGCGCATGCTTGTGCGCCGCTGCTGCACCGCCGTGCTTAAGATGGAAAATTTCAAGGAGTCCGCCGAAATCAGCGTTACGTTTGTAGACAACAAGCAGATAAAGCAGCTTAACAAACAGTACCGCTCGAAAGATGTCGAAACGGACGTCCTTTCGTTCCCTATGGGCGACAAGGGCGAGTACGACCTTGACCGCAGCACAGGGGCGCTGGTGCTCGGCGACGTAGTCATCTCGCTGCAGAAAGCCGTCAGCCAGGCAAGGGTTTACGGCCACAGCCTCGAGCGCGAGGTCGGGTACCTTACAGCCCACTCAATGCTGCACCTTTTGGGCTACGACCACGAAAAAGGCGGCATAGAAAAGGTACGCATGCGCGAAAAAGAAGAACAGGTAATGACTCAGCTTGGCCTGCCGAGTACATCAAGTTATGTATTGGATGAGGACGAGGAATAAGGCGTGCGTTTTTTAAAAAGCGTTAAGTACGCTTTCCGCGGAATAGTATACTGCATAAATAACGAGCGCAATATGCGCATACACACGGTTATAGCACTGTATGTATTTGTTTTTTCGTTTTTTTTCGGACTGTCATGTACACAGTACGCCGTACTGTTCCTCACGTTTTCATCGGTTATGGCCGCAGAGATGTTTAACTCCGTTGCGGAAGCGCTTTCCGATATGACTGCCGCAAGCTTTAACCAGGTTGTACGCATCATTAAGGACATGGCCTCCGGCGGCGTGCTTATTGCGGCCGTTTTTTCTGTGTGCGTAGGGGTATGCCTGTTCTGGCGGCCTGCCGTTTTTTCAAAAATAGTCAGGTATTTTGCCGCTTCGCCGCCGCTTGCGGCGCTGCTCGCGGCTGTTACTTTTTTATGCGTGATTTATATAATGATGGGGCCTCTCGGCATAAGGGACTTTGTGCACAGAAGAAGAAATAAATGAAAAGGTGATATCATTTTGTCAGAAAAAGGAAAAACAGCGTTTATTGCCATAGTCGGCAGGCCTAACGTAGGAAAGTCGTCGCTTTTGAACGCAATGCTCCCCAAAAAAGTGGCGATTGTTTCTTCAAAGCCGCAGACTACGCGCACCCGCATTACGGGCGTGCTTACCGACGGCGAAACGCAGCTTGTTTTTATAGATACTCCCGGGCTTTTAAAGCCGAAAAACCGTTTGGGCGAGTATATGGTGAAGTCCGTCAGCGAGTCCGTGTCAAGCGTGGACGCGTGCGCCCTTGTCATAGAGGCCGGACGTGAAGTCTCCGCCGCGGCGCTTGATTTGATAGAAAAGTTCAAGGCTTCCGGCATGCCTGCCGTTTTGGTGATAAATAAGATTGACCTGCTTAAGGATAAAACGGCTTTGATGGAGCAGATTGCTGGTGTTTCAAAGCTGTACGCTTTTAAAGCCGTGGTTCCGGTTTCCGCGGCTGACGGGAGCGGGGTGCGGGACCTTGTGGCCGAGTTTGAAAAGCTCGCCATGCCCGGACCTCATTTTTTCGGCGACGACATGGTTACAGACCAGCCGGAGCGCGTCTTTGCATCGGAGATTATAAGGGAAAAGCTCCTGCGCCTGCTGCTTGGCGGTAGTTGTTGACAGCATGAGTGAACGCGAAGGGAAAAGCGGCATAATGGACATTTCCGCCACTATTTACTGTGAAAAAGAGAGCCATAAGGGCATCATAATAGGCGGCGGCGGTTCTATGCTGAAAAAAGTCGGGACTTACGCGCGCGGGGACATGGAGAAATTTTTTGACTGTAAAGTGAACCTTAAGCTTTGGGTAAAAGTAAAGGAAAACTGGAGAAACAGCGAGCCTGTCCTCAGGGCTTTCGGCTACGACAGCAAAAATTTTGATTAGCGGCCTGTGCGGGATTTAACTGCTGCCTTTGCCATTAATTAAAAATATTGCTATATTGTGGGCTTAATACATATAATTACCGCTCATATAAAACGCTTAAAAACAAACACTTTTACTGCGGGCAATGTTAAGACAAGCGTAAAGTGTTAGGAGCTGTTTTGTATGGATGAGAAAACGGCATGGTATTGTTTTAAACATACGGGGAATATAATTGACTATCTTATTTACAGCCAGTGCAAGCATGAAAATGAAAGCATGGCGGCGAGGGGCGGCCTGAATGAGGACGGACGCAGAGGGCCTTGTGATAAAAGAGAGCCGCGTGGGTGAAAGCGACCGCCTGGTCACCGTCCTCACTAAGCAGAAAGGCGTTCTCAGGGCGTTTGTGCAAAGGGCCGAAAAGGCAAAAAGCGGCAAGCTCGCCGCCACGCGCCTTTTCAGCTACTCCCGCTTTACGATTTTCGAAGGGCGGGACAAATACATAATAGACGATGCGCAGCCTATGGAGATTTTTTTCGGGCTGAGGAAAGACATAGAAACGCTTTCACTCGGCCAGTATTTCTGTGAGCTCGCAGGCGAATTGGCGCCGGAGGGCACGGAAGCCGGCAGCTTTTTGCGCCTTATGCTGAACGCCCTTTATATTTTGGAAAAAGGTACAAGGCAGCCGCTTGTGGTAAAAGCGGCCGCAGAAATGCGTATGCTGTCCATGGCAGGCTATATGCCCAACCTCATGTGCTGCTGCGGATGCGGTGTGTACGAGGCCGACGAGATGTACTTCCTGCCTTTTGAAGGCAAAATAATCTGCGGTTCCTGCGCGGAGGATATGCTGCTGCAGGCGGGGCAGGCTTTTCCGCTCAGCCGCGGCGCAATGACGGCTTTGCGGCACACAATCTACGCAGACTTTGAAAAACTGTTTAATTTCAGGCTGCCTTCCGGCGCGCTCTGCGAGTTATCGCGGGCAAGCGAAGCATACGTACTCCATACTCTCGGAAAAAACTTAAAGACGCTTGAGTTTTACCACGCTATGGCCGGAAAATAATCCCGCCGGGGGTTACGGCCGCTTTGAAATATTTCTTACAGGGGTAATTTTAATCGATGGATAAAGAGATAAAGAAACATCTGACAACTCTTGAGCTTGACAAAGTACTAAAAATGCTTGCAAATGAAACGGCATGCGGGGATGCGGCGCATGCCGCTTTGTCGGTTTCGCCGGCATCTTCAGAGGATGAGGCGGAGCGCATGCTTGCCGAAACGGACGAGGCGTTTGTACTGCTCGCAAAGTACGGCTCCCCGCCGTTCGGCGGGCTCGAAAATATCATAAACGAGCTGCGCAGGGCCGACGCCGGCGCAATGCTCACCATGGCCGAGCTGCTTAAAGTGTCGGCGGTGCTGCGCACGCTGCGCGCGCTTTCGGAGTGGCATGAGAAAAACGGTGAAGGCCAAAGCGGCCTCGGCGGCCTTTTTAATTTACTTATGCCTAATAAATACCTTGAAGACAGGATAAACGATGCGGTCCTGTCGGAAGAAGAGATGTCCGATACGGCTTCCCCGCGCCTTTCGGATATACGCCGCAGGGCGCGTTCGGCCATGGCAAGGGCGCGTGAGATACCCGACAGGATAATACGCTCGGCCTCTTACCAGAAGTACCTGCAGGAGCCCATAGTGACCATACGCAACGGGCGGTTTGTAGTGCCTGTAAAGGCGGAGTACAGGGGCGAGGTAAAGGGCCTTGTGCATGACACGTCGTCCAGCGGCTCGACTGTTTTCATAGAACCAATGGGCGCTGTCGAGGCAAACAACGCGGTGAAGATACTTAAATCCGAAGAAAAGAAGGAAATTGAAAGGATACTTTTCGAGCTTTCAGGCGAAGTGGCAAAGTTCGCCGGAGGTACGGAGCAGGGGTATAAGACGGCGGTAAAACTCAACGTGGTTTTCGCCAAGGCTTCGCTTGCGTACTCTATGAAGGCGACAAGGCCTAAGTTAAACAGCGACGGCAGGATACTGCTGCACAACGCAAGGCATCCCCTCATAGATAAGGATAAAGTCGTACCGACGGACATAGAGCTTGGAACGAGCTTTGACACGCTTGTGATAACCGGCCCTAACACGGGCGGCAAGACGGTTACGCTGAAAACGATAGGCCTTTTCACCCTTATGGCCATGTGCGGCCTTTTTATACCGGCTGACGAAAACAGTGAGGTGTCGGTCTTCGGCAAGGTTCTTGCTGACATCGGCGACGAACAGAGCATAGAGCAGTCGCTTTCGACTTTTTCGGCGCATATGAAAAATATAATAAATATAATTTCCGAAGCTGATGAAAAAAGCCTCGTGCTTTTGGACGAGCTTGGCGCAGGCACCGACCCTGTCGAGGGGGCGGCGCTCGCTACGGCAATCTTGGAGGAACTGCGCGGCAAGGGCGCGAAGATAGCGGCCACAACGCATTATGCCGAGCTTAAGGTTTACGCGCTGCAGACAAAGGGTGTTGAGAACGCCGGCTGCGAGTTTGACGTCGAAACGCTGCGCCCTACATACAGGCTGCTTATAGGCACCCCGGGGCGCTCGAATGCGTTTGCCATATCAAGGCGCCTCGGCATGGACTCAGGCATAGTTGAACGCGCAAAAGAACTTGTTTCGGGTGAAAATATACGCTTTGAAAACGTAGTGCAGAGCCTTGAGGAAAGCCGGCGCGGGCTTGAGGCAGAACGCACGGCGGCGGAGCGCGCCAGGGCGGCCGCTTCGGAAGCGGAAAAGCGTGCGTCGCAGAGGGAACAGCGGATAAACTCGGAGGCGGAAAGGCAGATGGCGGAAGCAAAAGAAAAGGCCGCCGGCCTCATCGCAAGGACGCGCGCGCAGATTAACTATCTGCTGAACGAAATGGATGAGATAAAAAAACATAAGGACAGCGGTATTACGGCTGAGCAGAAAGCAAAGCTTAAAAACGGTATCCGCGCGCTTGAAGATACTGCCGACCCGGTCGAAAAAAGGGAAAAAGGCAGGTACGTTTTGCCGCGCCCGCTGCAAAAGGGCGACACGGTGCTTATCTTTGACATAGATAAAAAGGGCGTCGTGCTTGAACCGCCGTGCGGCAGTTCAAAGGAAGTTTTAGTCCAGGCCGGTATAATCCAGACGAGGGTGCCGGTTTCAAACCTGCGGCTTATAAAAGAAAAAAAGGTAAGCTTCGGCGGCGGAAAAGGCCGCGTGACGAAAGATGTTTCAGGCCCCGCCGGGGCGCGGGCATCAACGGAGCTTGACCTGCGCGGCCAGACGGCCGGCGAAGCTCTTATGGAAGTAGACAGGTTCATAGACTCCGCGCTTCTTTTAGGCATAGACAGGCTGACCATTATACACGGCAAGGGCACGGGCGCTTTAAGGAGCGCCGTACAGAAGCACCTTAAAAACCATCCGTGTGTAAAAAGCTACCGGCTCGGCACGTTTGGCGAGGGCGAGTCGGGAGTTACCATAGTGGAGCTTAAGTAATTAATGCATTAAACGCGGGATATAAGCTTATAATTGTACAGATGCTGCGTACAATAATACGCGGGCTGATGTTTTGCCCGGATTGATAACAATCGGGCGGAGGGGGCGCGGCAATGCTGTACAATGGGGGAAAAGCTAAAAAAGGCAGTAAGGCTGTTACGGCTGTCCTGTCTGTGCTTGCGGTTTTATTGGCGGCTGCCGCCGCCGTTACGTGGATGGCTTTTAACGGCAGCGACGATTTATGGAAAAAGCAGTCGGCTGAACCGTCGAAGGCCATTGAGGAAACCGCTGTAAAGTCTGCCGTAACAGGAAAAGAGGTTTCTTTTTCAGCGGACGAAGCGGGAGGGTACTTAAATTATCTTCTGCAGAAGCACCGCTCCGGACTGTTCTCAGGTACGGGCTACGCAGCGCTTAAACTTGCAGGCGGCGATACCGCCGATATTTATGTGCCGGTTGTCTACAAGGGTAAAACGTTTGGCGTTACTGTAAATTTTGTACCGTCGTATGATGAAAAAACGGAGCGCCTTGTATTTAAAGTTAAGTCGCTGCACGTGGGGCGGCTGCCTGTAAAACCGTCATGGGCGCTTAAAGCGGTAAAGGATAAACTGCCGTCCGGCTTTACAGCTGAGGGCGGCACGGTTTATTATGATATGCCGGCGATAGAAGCCTCGGTGGGCGCCGTGTCCGCCGAGGTGCGGCTGACGCAGCTGAAGGCGGAGGCTCTGTCCTTTAAGCTGCGCGCTAAAAGCAAAGTAAGTGTGTCTTTCGCCGGAGGGTGAACGGCCGGAAGGCAGAAAATAAGGCCATATCCCGCCATGCATTTTGTGCGGCTGGATATGGCTTTATTATGCCGGCGCCTGCTGCGGTGTCACCGCCGGGATATAATTGAAGCATAACGCCGGAAAGAAATTGACCCACGCCAGATCAAAGGCCTACCATAGAGTTTGAGAGAACTTAT
>ENA-UOOI01003970-UOOI01003970.1-fermentation-metagenome-genome-assembly--contig:-NODE-3970-length-10296-cov-6.906259_pt1 | contig 10296 bp, 8 predicted proteins | sample MGYA00245779_ERZ724027 | MGnify/ENA primary metagenome ERZ724027 (study PRJEB28704, sample SAMN03018318) | fermentation metagenome | biome: anthropogenic terrestrial biome; feature: soil; material...
ATGTGTTTGATTTTACCTCAATTAAGTCTGCATCTAAAATGAGCAAATGACACATCGAGGCCACGAAAGGAAATGCTTTCGTGGCCTATCTTGTACCGTCTATTTTAATTTGGGGCGATAAAATAGGAAAAAAGAGGCGCAGCCGTGGAGGAAGACTCTATGGCTACGCCTTGTTTTGTGCGAATTAGGGCTTTTTGTGTTGAAAATGGATGGATTTGGGAATATAATCAGTATTGTAAACGAATGGCTATATAGAAATATAATTTTTTATAACATTTAAAATGTGAGGTGCTTGGATGCAAATAATTGACTTTATAGATTTGTGTAGCCTTAGAAACAAGAACGAGCAAAGCTAGTTTGCTTCTATCACTATAAAGAAACAGGTATACAACAATTTACAATGAGTAGACTCCTTCAAAGCATATAGTGTTTTGGAAGAGGGCATTAAGTGGTGTGAAACGTACACTCCGAAAGTTTACACACTTTCCTAAATCATATTGCGACTTGTTTTGCCATTTTCATTTAGTATTGCCAACGTCAAGCCAAATTTGGGTCGAAACGCGCGAGGGAATCATTCGCAATGGCAGAGTCAACAATCCTCCGAAAACGTGGGACCTCAATACCGGCTATAACAGTCCAGTAAAACCAGGATTTTAAGCAAATTTATAGGCCTGAAGCCAAAAATTGAGCCTATAGGTTCAACTCGCTCTGAACACTGAGAAACTAAAATATTGGATTAGTTTTTAACGGACCAAAACCAACCCCATTAATTCAGAGATACAAATTCATAATATAAACCAACTCAGCAGTTGGTAGCCAACACCAAAAGTATTGCAGACATACTATGAGCAGAGTAAGAAAATACATTTTCATTCAGTTCATTAATGCTACTCGCACTTTCAGCGATATTCTATAAAAATCTAAACAATGTAAATGCCCTTACTCGTTGGTACATATATTTTATTCTATAATGAGAGAAGAGAATGGCCATGAAAAAAATAGCAACACTGGCCTTAGCTGCATTTATGCTTTTTTCTGCGGCTTCATGCAATGCCCCAACTAAGGCAGAGGCGTTTAGTGAGGAAAAGTTCTTAAAGGACATTAAGCCTAATGTGGACTGCCTTGATTCCTGTGTGCAGGAAAAGTTTTGTGCAGAGGTGGGGGATAATGAGTATTTAGCTGCATATAAAAGCAAGAGTGCCTATGCTGACGGCTTGGGCGATGTTGCCTTGCTTTTTAAACCGGGCGAAGAGAGCAAATACAGGGACTATTTTATTGACCCTTGCGAGTCTTCATATTATCCTGTAAAAAACTTCAAAACAAATTCTGAGGTAAGGGATTATTTAAAAAAATATTTATCTGATGCTGTCATTGATAAATGGTTTTCAAATGACTTTTTGGAATATAAGGGACAGCTTTATTTAAGAAGGGGTGCGAGGGGCTACGGTGCTATGACATGTGATTTAAAAAGCCTGAAATATGCAGAAGAAAAAGATGGCAAACAATACGTTACTGTTGATTTTAAGCTCTTTGATGAGCTTGACCATACGGAAACATTGGAATTTTCAAAGGTTAATGATGTATGGATTATGACAGATGAAGTAGTGCCTGCCAATTAAAGGTAGATGATGATTCGTAACCGCCCAATGTGACGGCGAATTGCCGGAAGGGGCCGCTTTTGCAGCTTCCGGAGCGCGTCTTGCGTTTCCGTGCCGAACCAAGTATAAAGGATAGTAAGGGTTAATTTTGGCAATGGTCGCTGCGGCCAGACGAAAGTATCAAAGGGCAGCGGAGAAATTTATAAAACCATGTGGCAAACTTTTTTAAAAAGGCAATGGTAGGTTACACCGGAAAACTTCAAACTCGATGCTTTGGCATCTGATGATAAGGTATCTTTTTGTGTGATGGACGAAGGTTTTCGTAAAAGCGGAGATTGGGCGTTAAATATAAAAAGCATTGTGATCTTTGGCTGTGTTAAGAAAATAGACGCGGCTCAAAAGCAGTAGAAATTGTTCGCCAGATTGGCCAGAAATATTATCCGACAGCAGAAGGTGCCGAGAAAGAAATACGCAAGGCGGGAGCGCATGTGCAGATTTTAGAGCTGTCAATTGACCAAATGACGGGCAATCTCGTGAACGAGTCATAAACAGAAGATCTTCGCATAATGTTTCGCATAATGTTTAGTACCTTCAGAAGCTTTTTCGAACTGCGCATAGACTATCAACCAACACAATTTAAAGAGAGTGCAAAACCAAGCTTTTTTAGCTCCTAAAACAATGAACGATTAGATTATTGCAGCACCATCGAGAAGACAACCTTAAGGTGTGGGAAAGATGGAAGTTGCAACATAAGAATGGATGTAATAAATGCTGCATTCAGAACGAAATTTCGGTTATTCTTATTGGAAGATTATTGTGCTGACTTTTTTCCTGGGGTGGGTGGTGATTTGGATCTATCGAGCTATGCTCGCACCTGTTTATACGGAAATTCAGCAAACAGTAGGTCCGCACAGCAATTTTGGCATGGGGTTGATTACCAGTTTCTATTATGTTGGGAATACGGCCATGCAGATCCCCTCTGGACTGCTCGTGGACCGTTTTGGCCAGAAGAAGGTTTTAATCCCGGGATTTATCCTTTTTACAATCGGGACACTTTGCATTGCGCTGGCATACCACATTGAACTGATTTACTTTGGCGCCCTCCTTGCAGGCATTGGATGCGGTGCATATTACGGAGCATCTTTTTCTATGACTGCTCAGTATGTACCACCAAAAAAGAAAAGTTTCTGCACCGCAATTGTCAACAGCGGCTCTGCTTTAGGAATGATCTTGGGAATGGTCGGCTCAAGCATTCTGGTTAAAACACTGTACTTGCCCTGGCAGACAATGGTCTTTATTTCGATCGGTTGCACAATTTTATTGACTTTTTGGGTCATGATTGCCATCCGCAATCCTTCGTGTAATGTGCAAGAGAACACGCAATCCCCTAAAGTCTGTGACCCTGAAAGGGATGACCCTCCCCTGACGCTGTCAGGCAAACCGGCTAACAAACTCTTCAGCCTGACAATGGTTTCCTGCTATGTCATCTATTTTACCACCTGTTATTCCTACTACCTGATCGTGACGTGGCTACCCGAATTATTGGAAAAGGAAAGGAACATTACCGGACCCGCCACGGGTATGCTAACGGCATTGATTGCTATTACAGCCGTCCCCGGCTCTCTTCTCTTTGCGCGGCTGTCTGACCGTTTTCGCGACAGAAAACCGCAGATTATAATAGTGCTGGAAATATGCAGCTTTTTGCTTGTGGTACTCTCCATGCAAGCACCCAATTCTACATTACTTTCGCTTGTGCTTCTGGTCTACGGATTTTTAGGGAAAATGTCGGTAGACCCGGTGCTGATTTCTTACATATCCGATCGTTGCGACCGTCGAAAGACAGCGACGGCGTTGGGTGTATTCAATTTTTTTGGCATCTCTTCATCCATTGTAGCGCCGATTCTGACAGGTTTCATTATGGACAAAACCGGAAAGGGCGAATGGGGATTTTATTTTGGTGCTTTGCTATTAATTGTGGAAACAGTTATATTTGGAATTGTTAATAGAAGATGTTCCACAGCAGATGAGGCCAAGTAATTTCAAAAATAAGTTGTGTAGATTGAACTTCACATTATGTTTATTATCTGTGAAGCTGGCCAAATTGTTCCAATTAGCCATTATGGCTTTAATGACACTTTATATTGTTTGCAGTACATGCAACAACCGCAAGATAAATTGTCCTTGATGGATGATTTATTTAGTCGTCGAATCACCCGCACCATCGAGGCCACGAAAGGAAATGCTTTCGTGGCCTATCTTGTACCGTTTATTTTAATTCCGGGCGATAAAATAGAAAAAAGAGGCGCAGCCGTGGAGGAAGACTCTGCGGCTGCGCCTTACTTTGTGCACTAATCGATAATTAAAATGCCAACAATCTGGATTGTATTTTCCTTTTGATGTTATAATTAAAAAAATATTGGTTTAAATACGCCCTAAAAGTTTATTATAATAAAGTGTGGCAAATTCCGATGGTATTTATTACCAGAGAAGTATGCTGTTGCTTTAGTGTTTCTCTTAACATCGCTCCCTTTATGGAAACCAATATATCTGAAGGATATTTTACTAGGGGCCTTTTTTGCTGGTATTCCTGCTTGTTTTAAAGCAGCAGGAGATAAAATTGATAGGCATTACTTTAGTAAAACGATACTTATTAATCTGCGATTTGCTGCTTTAGTTGAATTTATCGTTAATACATTTACTTTTAACATAATTATCGAATTGTTATTAGTTCCAGCAATTGTACTGCTAGTGATATTTGACACTATTGCTGGTACAGAGATGGGAAGTTCATTATCAAAAAAATTCACATCTATTTTAATGATTCTAGTAGGGTTGATTATTCTGCTTTTTTCATTCAGAGAAGCGATAACAAAACCATCCCAAATGATATAATGATAATATGAATTGCTGATGATGAGCACATGGGAACGCATTTAGGACTTCTTTCCTCCCGAAAGGCCAGGGAAAGCGCTATGGGCAATTTGGTACCTCGGGGAAACTCTATCTGAACTCCCCGGTTTGCTTACGCCGTGTATTCGAAATATAGTTTTAATAAATTTCTATTGCTTATAATGTTTTATGCACGCAGTCCGGGTCATGATTTGAACTGCGCGCACCGTCGTTTCAACAAGCAATCGTAAAAGGGTATATCCCGAACAAGTTACTGATTTTATAAGAAATGAAAAACAACCTGGAGAAAAACCATTTATGAAATTTAACAGCAAGACTCAATATGAAAAGATGCTGAAAACAAGCATTCCCAAGCTCATAACTTCCCTTGCAGTTCCCACCGTAATCAGTCAGTTGATCACAACCGCTTACAATACTGCCGACACCTACTTTGTTGCACAGATCGGGACCAGCGCAACCGCCGCAGTCGGAGTTGTTTTTTCTCTGATGTCTATTATACAAGCTGTTGGATTTGGCCTTGGCATGGGGGCCAACAGCTTGATTAGTCTGAATCTGGGCGCGAAAAAAAACGAAAAGGCAAATAAATACGGCAGCAGTGCTTTATTTGCGGCAATATTATTTGGATTTATCTTAATAGCCGTCGACTTACCCACCCTCAAAGGGCTCATGCGATTCCTCGGGGCAACACAAACCATCCTCCCCTATGCGTGCAAATATGGAAAATACATATTAATCGGCGCACCCATCATGTGTTCCGAATTTGTATTGAACTGCATTCTCCGCTCGGAGGGAGAAGCCTTTTTAGCCATGTGGGGGTTGTGTACAGGCGGCATTCTGAACATCATACTGGACCCGCTGTTTATCTCATCTTTCCAAATGGGGATCGAAGGTGCCGCAATTGCGACCCTGATCAGCCAAACCATCAGTTTTTTTATTTTAGCAAGCTTCTTCTTAAGAAAAAAGAGCATTGTCCTCATCAAGATACCCTCTATCAGCAGACATCCAGCGGATTATCTGTTGATTGTTAAGAGGGGATTTCCCACCATATGCCGCCAACTGCTGGGAAGTCTTTCTTCCGCACTGCTCAATGTGCAGGCCGCAGTGTATGGGGATGCAGCCGTTGCCGCAGTCACAATTGCAAACAAAATTTACATGTTTGTACGCAACATTATCATCGGAATCGGGCAAGGATTTCAGCCGGTCGCAGGTTATAATTACGGTGCAAAAAATAGAGCAAGAGTCCGTGAAGCCTTTCTCTTTGTCTGCAAAGCGGGAACCGTCATTTGCACCGCCTTAGCGGTCCTTCTGTCTATGAATGCACCCGCCGTCATTGCCTGGTTTATCAAAAATGATAAAGAAGTTATCCGAATTGGTACCAGGGCGCTTTACTTTGCCTGTGGGGTAATGCCGTTTATGGCTTACTCAACCTATGTAAACCAAATGTATCAATGTCTTGGATTTAGCAAGCAAGCCACTTTTCTTGCAAGCTGTCGTCAGGGCATCTGTTTTATTCCACTCATTTTGATCCTGCCGGCTCTGTTTCATCTTAATGGAATCATCCTGTCACAGCCTATTTCGGATTTTTTGACTTTTGTGATCTCCGTTCCATTTCAAATCACATTTTATCATCGCCACTTGAAAAACCAGTCCTCTGAACTCCTATCTGAAAAAGCAAGTCCTTAAGGATGAGGGTTCAGTAAGGATTCCGCGCACCTGTGTCCGAAAACAGCTTTGAGGCAATTGCATCCGCTGTTCCGCCGAAGGATTCGCTCAAAGAGGCAGCTATCAGGATATAAGCAGTGGATTCAGAGGACCAATACAGAAGCCCAGTCTGCGGTCCATCCTTTTTAGGATGGACCGCTTTTTGTATGCTTACGCAGCGGAAAGATCGAATTTCAATCGCGAAGCCAGGATAAATAAACCGCCTGATTAGCGATAAAATTTTGCAATGATATCATGCTATATAAGGAAAATAAGGGCAAGAATCCAATACTCTGCGCCCGGCTGCCGTCCCTCTATCAATTATGAAAGGCTCAGGTTAAATTTCCATAAAAGCATCGGAAAAAGTCCAAATCTTAGCCGCAAATTTTCGATATTTATGAAAGTTATTCACATTAAACTAAAAAACAAGTGAAATCATTGAAACTCAGGGAACAACCTTGACAGTTACAAAAATAAGTGCTATCCTACCCAAAATATTATCGTTATCAAGATGATATTTCGGTGGAGGAGTCCCTAATCTGTTACAGAAATTTAAGGACCATTCCACATTTGATTTTTTCAGATTTGTCCCTGACCGATGTTTCTTTCCGATCCCCTATGATCCTGAAAAAAATTTCATTTGCTCTGAACTTACGCTTGAGGTTTAAAACTGTTATCCTTTATTTTATATTTTGTATTTCTCATATTATGCATTCCATTGTATTCAATCTGCTTTAAAAAGATTTCATCATATTGAACCGTAATCCTGTGAAAAAGGAGGGAAAAACGACAGATTGAATTACTGCAAATAGTTAAAGCCATCAGGTGAGAGAGGGGAAAATCATGAACAAAGGAGCAACTTTAGAAGAGGAGAAAGGACCGGCAAACAACCCGTTAAAACGGGTTATGGGCTTTTGGGATCTCGTGTTTTTCGGAGTGGTTTTCATGTTTCCTACAGCGGTTTTTCTGTACTTGGGAGACACGCAGATCGAATCCCACGGCCACAGTTTTCTGGCATTTTTGATTGGATGTATTGTGGTCTTTTTCACATGTTTAAGCTATGCAAAAATGGTCCAAATCTACCCGTCGGCGGGTTCCGCATACACTTATGTAACCAGAAGCATCAACCCGAAAGTCGGATTTGTGGTCGGCTGGACTCTGCTTCTTGATTATATCTTAACGCCATTGTTTATTTTCATCTTGTTCGGACTTTACATGGCCCGTATCGTACCGATTTTTCCATATGCGGTCTGGATGTCTATTGCGGCAGGTGCGGTGTTCCTTATCAACATTCTCGGCTTGCAGCTGGAAAAATATCTGAACACAAGTATTTTTGCATTCCAGCTTATCAGCGTCCTTCTTTTCTCGGTTCTATCGGCGATTTACCTTACAAGGCACGGACTGTCCTTAATCAATCCGTACGTGGTCTTTCACGCCGACGGGTTTACAATTTCCGGCGTTGTGGGGGCCAGTACCCTTGCGGTCCTGTCGTGCCTCGGATTCGATGGCATTTCGACGATTGCGGAAGAAACTACCATTGCGCCGAAAAAAGTGGGGCATGCCATTATCACGGCAATTATCATTCAGGCAACCTGTCTTTGTCTGCTGGCTTATGTCTCGTCCCTGCTGTTCCCAGACTACACGAAAATTCTTCATCCGGACACGATCAATGTCGACCTGCAAAGCATGGTCGGAGGCCAGGCCTATTCCTTTATCATGGTGACAATCACCCAGTTCTTCTGCCTGGCAACAGCCTGCACCTGCATTACGTCTGCCAGCCGGCTTCTCTTTTCGATGGGCAGAGATGAAGTGATCCCCAAACGGATTTTTTCCCATGTGGGGGAAAAATTTCAAACGCCTATTTGGAATATCGTGATTCTGAGCGTGATCTGTTACGCCGGCGCCTATATCTTTGACTGGAACTTCATCGCGGACATTGTCGCTTTCGGCGCAATGATCGCCTTCATGGGGGTCAACTTGTCCGTCATCGCTCATTATTTCATTAAGATGAAAGAACGGAAAGTGATTTCGAACCTGATCCTTCCGCTTCTCGGATTTTTTGGAATTTTATATGTGCTGATCAACGCGAGCGCCAGCTGCAAAATTGTCGGCTTTACCTGGCTGGGATGCGGCGTGCTGTATTTAGTCATCCGATATTCCACTTCTCAGAAATTCAGGGATACGATCAACCGCGGGAATCTGGAAATGTAAGGCCCGTTCTCAGACCGGCATCCGTCTTTAAAATCATTTGCAGAGTGTTGTTTTTTCAGTGCGGCGTGTTTTACAAAATGAATAACAATCAAATTAAAATAAAAGGAGATGCTTTTCAAATGAGTAAATTTAAGACAAAATCTGGAGTGACGCTCGATTATGTCGATGAGGGCGAGGGCAAGCCGATTATCTTCGTTCACGGGATGGTGTGCAGCAAGGCGTTCTTTCAAAAGCAGATTCCATATTTTTCCAAAAATAATTATCGGGCCCTTGCAGTGGATCTGCGCGGGCATGGGGAATCTGAAAAGCCGATGTCCGGGTACACCATCAAAACCTTCGCCTCGGATCTTCATGAACTGGTGCAGGCTCTGGGGCTGAAGAAGCCTATTCTCGTCGGCTGGTCCATGGGCTCTATGGTCGTGTGGGAGTATGCCGCCATGTTTCCTGATGAACTGGGAGCGCTCATCTGCGTCGATCAGGGTGCTTCCGATTTTGCATGGCCGGGGTGGCAGTACGGCGTTATGACCATCCAGGATTTGCGCGACATGGCCGCCGCACTTCAGACAGACAGAAAGCCGATGTATCAAGAGCTGATTCAATTGATGCTGCACGTTCCCCAAAAAGAGGAAAGCGAATTTTTCCTGGGTGAAATGATGAAAATCCCGCCGGTGATCGCCGAGGCGATCATCATGAACCAAACCTTTGAAGACTACAGGGAGTCTGTCAAGGGGATTCGAGTGCCTACCCTGATCCTCTTCGGTGAAGATCCAAAGCTGAATCCTCCGGAGGCCGGTTACTGGCTTCACGACCAGATTCCGGGCTCCCTCATAAAGACCTTTAAAAATTCAAGCCATTGCCCATTTTGGGAGGAAAGCGAACTGTTCAATCAAACCGTGAAAGAGTTTGCAGATTCCTTATCAGCGCAGTGATTTGAACCGATGCCCATAAACAAAACACTCGTAGAAAAAACTTGGAAAAGCCGCAGGAGCAGGCGCAACCGTTCTCCTGAAAGGGCTTTCTGAAATTGAACTAAAGAGGCGCAGCCGCGGAGAAATTTCTCTTCGGCTGCGCCTCTTTGTTTTGCAGTGTCACAGTTTGGTTGCAAACGACGGCAACGGCGGAATCATTTCGTCAGTTGCGGGCCGTAAAAACCGGCATAACAGATACATTCGCTTTCAAAATCCGTTTCTATTGCGATTCGCACCATTTTTACACCGGAAACATCGACATCCACCTTTTGTGGAAGAACATCGGCGTACACCGGGTCGCTGGTATAGAGCAGTTTCCCGTCGCCATACACCTTCATTGTCATTTTCCCAATGTTAAAGTTCCTCGACACCTGCGCCAGGGCAAAGTCACCGGTCAGCCTTTTATAGCTCCCATTAAGCAAGTAATCCCGATAGATGGTATATGCACCCTTGTCCACCGGCAGATAAGGCTCCCCAACACGCATCACTAAAGCCTTTTTGTATCTCACATCGGCATTGGAAACAAGGCAATTTCTGTCATTTTCATTTTTTTCGTTTAAATCCCAAAAATGGATATTGGAATTTTCATTTTGTTCCGTCACATAGTTCAGACTATCCAAGTCCACCGATTTGGAAGCAGAAGGCTGTGTCGTCTGCCCAGGCGCGGGGGATGGAGTCGGCGGCGTGCCGACCGTCACGATGCAGCAACGGATTGCCTTCTGCCATGGAAGGGCCATATAAACGCCGCTGGTAGAGCCGTTCTGCCCGGTTGCCGTCACGGTGTAATAATAATTGTTGCCAGTCCGGCCCTTGTATGTCACCTTCAGCGCGCTGCCGTTCGCAACGGTGACCACCGGCTTGTCCTTCGTACCGGAGGCCGTGATTTTAAACGTGTAGTTTTTCCCCAT
>ENA-UOOI01003973-UOOI01003973.1-fermentation-metagenome-genome-assembly--contig:-NODE-3973-length-10293-cov-4.433385_pt1 | contig 10293 bp, 9 predicted proteins | sample MGYA00245779_ERZ724027 | MGnify/ENA primary metagenome ERZ724027 (study PRJEB28704, sample SAMN03018318) | fermentation metagenome | biome: anthropogenic terrestrial biome; feature: soil; material...
AGGATCCTGCAATACAGAGCTGCAAACAGTTCCGCGGAGGAGCACGCCTGGCTGAGGTAGCCGCCGTTCTGTCTGACGGTATGCTCCATGACGCGCAGCCGGATGCCCGCCGCGACTTTTTCGGCCCGGGCGAGCCACTCCGTGTCTTGCGATGCTGTCATGATGGAAAGCCTCCTTTAAAATTCACGCCTCGGCGCATTGCGCTTTTTTTTCATCTGTGGTATTCTATTTTACATGCAACGGATGAACGGATTTGAGAGCTAAAGGAGAAATCGATATGCTGGCAATCTCGCGCAGAAACGCGATCAAGGAACAACTGAATGCGCAGAAAAGCGTCACGATCGCCGAGCTTGCGGAAAAGCTGAACGTCACGAGGGAGACCATACGCCGGGACCTGCGCTCCATGCAGGAAAACGGGGAACTGATCCGCACCCACGGCGGCGCCTACATCCTCGACGGGGTCCAGAACTCGATCGACATCTCCATGCGGCAGGTCATCAAAACCGACGAGAAAAAGGTCATGGCCCAGAAATGCATGGAACTGATCAAGCCCAGCGATTCCATCTTTCTCGACGGTTCCACCAGCGCCTGGTTCATCGCCCAGCGGATCCATAACATGAGCCTCACCGTGGTGACGACTTCGCTGAAAATCGCCAATATGCTCTCAAACTCATCCTCCATCAGCCTCGTTCTGATCGGAGGAGTCTTTTCGCAGAAGTCCATGTCGTTCATCGGGGAAAGGGCCGACCAGGCGTTGAGCCAGTACTATATGGACAAGGCGTTCGTCTCCTGCCGGTCCGTCAGTCTGGAGCACGGCGTCACCGACTCCAGCGACAGCGACGCGGCTATCCACCGCCTCGCCCTGCGGCACAGCTCCCTCAAATATCTGGTGATGGACCAGTCCAAGATCGGGAAGACCTCCTTTTCCTTCGTCTGCGACCTGAAAAACGTGGACGGCCTGGTCTGCAACTGCGAGCTCTCCAAAAAATGGACGGAGGAACTGGCCGCCATGGGGGTCCGCTTCTACTGAAAGGCAACCGGATCGCACAAAATTTGCAGTGTTCTCCGCAAGAGTGGTCTTTCTGAGGAAAACCACTCTTTCTTTTCGCTATTCATCGACTTTTCTGGCGGGCGCCTACCGGATGCCCATGGCCCGGAACGCCTGGCCGAACGGGGCGCGGGCGATGCCCTTCTCCGTGATGATGCCGGTGACGAGCCCGTGGTCCGTCACGTCGAACGCGGGGTTGCTGACCTTCACGCCCTTCGGCGCCATTCGCTCCTTGTACCACATCTCGGTCACTTCCTCCGCGGGGCGCTCCTCGATGACGATCCCGTCGCCGGATTTCAGGGACATGTCGATGGTCGAGGAGGGCGCGCAGACATAGAACGGGATGCCGTAGTATTTCGCGAGGATGGCGACCCCGCTGGTGCCGATCTTGTTCGCGAAGTCTCCGTTGGAGGCGACGCGGTCGCAGCCGACGAAGACGATGTTCACCTTGCCGCGCTTCATCGTGATGGAGGCCATGTCGTCGCAGATCAGGGTCGTGTCGACGCCCGCCGTCTGCATCTCAAAGGCGGTCAGGCGCGCGCCCTGCAGAAGGGGGCGCGTCTCGTCGCAGTACACGTGCAGGTCGTTCCACCCTTTTTCGAGCGCGAGATAGACCGGGGCCAGGGCGGTGCCGTATTTGGCGGTCGCCAGGGTGCCGGCGTTGCAGTGCGTCAGGATGCCGTCCCCGTGTTTGAGCAGCTCGAACCCGAATCTCCCGATGCTGCGCGAAATCGCGATGTCTTCCCGGCGGATCGCGTCCGCCTCCCGGCGAAGGCGATCCTTCATCTGTGCGACCGTCAGCGTGTCCCGGTTTTCGTCCAGGACCCCTTCCATCCGGTTCAGCGCCCAGAAAAGGTTGACCGCCGTGGGCCGGGAGGAGGCGAGATAGGCCTTCTGCTTTTTGAAGTTTTCGCAGAACGCGTCCATATCGTCCGTCTCGAGCTGGGACGAGACGAGGTAGATGCCGTAGGCGGCGGCGACGCCGATGGCGGGCGCCCCGCGGACCCGCAGCAGGTAGATGGCTTTCCAGATGTCCTTGGCCTTCGAGAGCGTCAGGTATTTGATGGTGCCCGGCAACAGCGTCTGGTCGAGAATGATCATTTCTTTTTTGTTGTCCGCCAGGACGACCGTGTTCAGTTCAAGAGCATTCATCGATGGTACTCCCCTTTCTTGCCGCATTCGTATTTCCGATCAGCGGGAAACGCTTTCCGCCGCGTCTTTGACGACCCGCAGGAAATCCGCGCCGCGCTTCATGCCGGCGCGGTCCTTGATGAAGCGTTTGGCGCTGAGGATGCAGATGCGCTCCGCGCGGACGCGCGCTTTCTCGTCGGAGATGGTCGTCAGGTCCTTGACGTTGGCCATGCCGACGGTCCTGCGGTTCAGCTCCAGCCCGGTCACGCCGGCGGTGTCGGCCAGAATGGTGCCGAGGTAATACTCCCTGTATCCCCTGCTCTTGGCCATCACGTCCGTCGCGTGTTCCTCGTAATACTTCCGCATCTTGGCCATGGTCTTGTCGACGACTTCCACGATGACCCGCTCCGTCCAGCCGCAGAACTCCTTTCGCTTCTCCGCGTCCATGATCTCCGCGTTGCCGTTGCACCACGCGAAGATCATGTTCGCGACGACATTGCCGATGTCGTAGCCCATTGGCCCGTAAAACGCGAACTCGGGGTCGATGACCATGGTGGAGTCCTTTGTGATGAAGACCGAGCCGGTATGTAAATCACCGTGGAGCAGCGACTGCGCGTTGCACATGAAATCCATCTTCAGCTTGGCGACTTCGACGTGCAGTTCCTCGTCCTCATACAGCTCCCTGCGGACGAAATCCCGGTTGGGCGCGAAGACGTTGTTGCGGTGCGCGCAGTCGTTGTAGGGCTCGGTGTAGACCAGGTTCTCCGTGATCTCGCAGAGCTCCGGATTGATGAATTTGCGCTGGAGCTCCTTCTTCTTTTTGTGGTCCATCACGACGTCCGTCGTGCCCATCAGCGTGTTCGCCATGAACGTGGAGATGTCCTCGGCAAACTTCGGGAAGATCTCGTGCCGCAGCATGCAGGTGCGCATGATCTCGTGGCCCGTCAGGTCCTCTTCCGCGCACGCCGACATGGTGACGTCGAAGAAATAGATCTTCGGCACGAATCCCGGCGCCAGGTTGCCCTCCAGGATCAGGATCTCGGACTCGATGCGGTTGCGGTCGGTCGAAAGGACCATGTCTTTGGAAATGCGAGCGGTATGCCCCGCCTGCTTGATGATGATGGAGTGACCCTTCCCGTCCCAGACGCGGAAGACATAATTGAGGTTCCCGTCGCCGATCTCCTTCCCCTGCATGGAAGCTCTGTCCCACCGGAACTGGGGGGCCTTTTCCAGGACATACTCGACTGCGTCTTTCGGCTGCATCAGAAAATACGAATCAAATCTCGACATTCCAGTTCGCCATTCCTTTCTGAAATTTACTCCCTGCGCGAAACCCGGGGCCCCGCCGCACGCCGGGCGCCCGGATGCGGGGAATCATTCTTCCTTCCTCGTGATGTAGGCCGCGATCAGCGCCAGCGCCAGAACGGTGCCCTTGACGGCCGGCAGGATGTAATAGGGGACGGAGCACATGGTGAGGCCGTTTTCCAGAACGGCCACCAGCGCGGCGCCCACCAGCGTGCCGATGGCGTTCGGCCGCGAGACGCCGCCGACGGAAATGCCGACGAACACGGCCGCGAACGCGGGCATCAGGTAGTTGTCACAACCGCCGATCTGCGCCGCGTTGTTGCGGGAACAGACGACGATCGCGCCGATGGCGATGATGACGGCCGTGATCATGCCCGCCATGAAGCGGTACCGGACCACGTTGATGCCGGAGAGCTTCGCGGCGGTCTTGTTGCCGCCCATCGCGTAGAGATAGCGCCCGTGTTTGGTGTATTCGAGGAAGATGTACGCGAAGACCACGCAGGCGACCATGATGTAGATAATGGTCGGGGCGGACCCGATCGCCTTGAAGACCTCCGAATAGCCCTGCCGGGCGGGCGCGCCGCCGTTGGGCAGCCTCATGCCCGCGGAGACCGCCCCGCCGCCCGTGTACCACTGGCCGAGGCCCTGGTGCACGAACATCAGCGCGCAGGTCGCCAGCATATCCGGGATCCGGCAGAACAGGATCAGGAACATGGTCAGCAGGTAGGCGACCATGGTGAACACGACGCAGATGGCGATGGAGACCGCGAGCGAAAACCCGTACCAAAGATAGGAGCCCATGAAGATGTATCCGGCGAAAGTGGCAAGGGTGCACGCCGACATGTCGAACCCGTCCGGCGCCATCGTCACGGTCAGGGCGATGGAAAGGATGGTGGTGATCGCCATCGACCGCAGGATGTTGGTCAGGTTATCCGAGCAGAAAAAGGTCGTCCCTTTCAGCACGGTGAAGACGACCGCGCATACGATCAGCGCGAGGACCGCCGCCCAGTTCAGCAGAAAGCGGCCCACCTGCTGTTTACCGGAAGCGATTTCAGCCGAATCGTCGCCGCCGTTTACCGGGCCGCCGGCATTGGCTTCTTCTTCCACTGTATTTCCGACAACTGAAGCCATATTGTTTCCTCCTGTTCCAATTTTTCAAAATTACGACGCAGCCTCGCTGTTTTTGACGTACGCGTCCGTGCCGCCGACCGAGTAATGCATGATCTCGTCTTCGTTCGTCTCCGACGTTTTTAGCTCCGCCATGATCCTGCCGTCGAACATCACGTAAACGCGCTCCGTGATGGAGAGGATCTCGGAGTTTTCGCAGGTCGCGTAGATCACGCAGTTGCCCTGGCGGGCGATGTCGCAGATCAGCTGATAAATATCCCGCTTGGCGCCGACATCAACCCCTTTGGTCGGCTCGTCGAAAATATATACGTTACAATCCGCGGCAAGCCACTTGCCCACGACCACCTTCTGCTGATTGCCGCCGGACAGATTTCGGACGATCTGGCTGATGGACGGAGTTTTGATTTCCAGCGAATCGACAAACTTTTTCGCGTTCTCCGCGGTCTTTTTGCGGTTGACGAAAGACATTTTGCAAAAATCCTGCAGACAGGCGGCGCACAGATTGAAATCGACCGTCTCCTTCACGAGGGTGCCCTCTTTGCGCCGTTCCTCCGGGACCAGGCCGAGCCCCTGCCGCACGGCGTCCGAGGGGTTTTTGATCTTGAGGACTTTGCCGTTGTAAAGGACGGTGCCGGAGGACTTTTTGAGCGCGCCGAAGATCGTCTTGCACAGCTCCGATTTCCCCGCGCCGACCAGACCGGCCAGGCCGACGATCTCGCCTTTTCTGACATAGAGGGAAACGTCGTTCACCTTCCCCTCCCGGTCGCTCAGATGCCGGACCTCGAACATCTTTTCCCCGATTTCCAGTTTTCCTCTCACGTAGTTCTCTTCAAAAGAGCGGCCGAGCATTTTTTCCACGATCTCCTTCGTCGTGGTGGCGGGGGTGATCGGGGAGTTATCCACGATCTCGCCGTTGCGCATCACGGTGTAGGACTCGCAGATCCGGAGCACCTCGTACAGGCGGTGCGTGATGAAGATGATCGCGATGTTCTCCGTTTCCCTCAGGTGCTTGACCAGGCGGAACAGTTCTTCCGTCTCGGTGTCGCTCAAGGGGGCGGTGGGCTCGTCGAGAATCAGGAAGCTGCAGCGGCTCTCGACGGCGCGCGCGATCAGCACCATCTGCTTCTGCGCCAGCGTCAGCTTTCCCGTCAGTTCCTTCACGTTCAGGCGGATATGCAGCCGCTGCAGGACCTTCTGCGCATCGCTGCGGAGTTTCGGCCAGTTGACGAACTGCTTTTTCCCCATTTCCATCACCATGGAGTTCAGCATGACGTTTTCCGCCACCGACAGCGACGGGATCAGCGCCGTGTCGACCTCCTGATAGACGATCTGGATGCCGGCCTTTTTCGCCGTGGCCGGATCGCGGATGTCGATCACCCGCCCGCCCAGCAGGATCTCGCCCGTGTAGGAGGGATTTGCGCCGGCGAGGACTTTCATCAAAGTCGATTTGCCCGCCCCGTTCGCGCCGACGATCGCGTGGATCTGGCCGGTCTGGACTTTGAAATCGACATGGGAAAGGGCTTTGACCCCCGGGAACTCGACGGAAACGTCTCTGGTTTCCAGCGTGATTCTATCCATAGATTCCCTCTTTTCTTGAATCGGGATGTCTCAAGTACCAGGGGCGTCGGAGCAAAAACTCCAACGCCCCTGTTTTTGATCGCTTCATTCAAATTCGGTTTGCCGACGGAATCGAGATCCGACGGATTTTTGAGGCGCGGCGGATCAGTAGCCGACGCTGGCTTTGATCCAGTCGGAGGTGGCCAGGTTCGCGGGGTTGCCGTAGTTGGAATCCGCGACGGCTTTCAGCGTGGCGAGGGTCGTGTCCGGCTTCAGGTTGCTCTGCTCGATCAGCGAAGCGGGCATCTCGATCCAGGCGGTCGGCTGTTTGGTCTTCAGGTCCACGATCTTGTTGTATTCGTTGTTCATCTCAAGGGCCACGAGACGGATCCCCTCCTCCCCGATGGAGGAGAAGTCGCAGCACGCCGCGGCCTTCCAGACGGAATTCTTTTCGAGCATATCCTGAATGTCGGTGTTGCAGATGTCGACCGACACCATCGGGATGTTCTTGCCGGATTCCATGAGAGCCTTGAAGCAGCCGCGCGCGTACGCGTCGTATGTAACCCAGACGGCGTCGATCTGCCCGGGCTTGTATTTGGCGAGCGTGGCGGTCATCACGTCGTACATCGAGCTTTCCGCGTTGTTCAGGTCGGTGGGGCCGATGGTCTGCACCGTATGGATCAGGCCCTTCTTCTCGTACTCTTCATAACCGACCTCGCGGCGGTCAAACGGCGAAATGTAGTTCGGGCCGACCCAGACTTTCAGGATGTTGACCGGCTTTTTGTTGGGGACCACCTTTTCGACTACGTATTTCAGAAGATTTCTGGAATAGTCGGCGTCGCTCTGGAAAAACTGCGTGACGCCGTTGATCGTCCTCGTGTTGCCGTTCGCGTCCTTGAACTGGGTGTCGAAGGTGACGATCTTGAGGTTCGGGTATTTTTTGACAATATCGCTCAGGAAGCTGTAGGAGTAGTTTTGCCCGCCGTGGGAGACGAACAGGCCGCTGTAGCCCGCGGATGCGCACGTGCTGATGTAGTCCTGCCATTTGGAATCGTCGCCGTTGGAGAAATACACATCGCAGGTCATGCCGAGGTCCTTTGCTGTTTTCACGCACTGGTTTGCGCAGAGCTGGAAAATGTCACTGGTCGCAAGGTTTAAAATGTACGCAACCTTTTTGCCTGCAACGGGCGATTTGGAATTTGAACCCGCCGCGGACCCGGTTGCCGCCGATGTGGTTCCTGCCGCCGATGTGCCCGACGCAGCGCCACCGGCCGAAGTGCCGGACGATCCGGTGCCGCAGCCGAAAGCCGAGCCCATCATCGCAACAGTTAAGAGCAATACAACGCCTTTCTTGAATTTCTTCATATTTTTCCTCCTCTGAAAAATTTATCCATGCCAGACATCCTTGCTCTAACAGCACCTCTAATCTAGCATGCGGGTCTGCGTTTGTAAACACTTTTGTTGTTGTTTTGTTGCTTTTTTTCTATTTTTGTTTCATATTCCAAATTTTGCATCCCGTTTTTGTATAATTTCCTAATTCCAAATTTTTTTCGGTTTTCTTTTTCTAGTCTTATCTGCCTAATAATAAAATCATGCTACGCGATATATTGGTAAATATATAACAAACAAATTCATAAAACAGAAATTCGCCGACCGGAAACGTTCGGCCGACGGATTCTGCTTTTATCACGAATGTCTGAATATATTGCATATTTTTGATTTTATTGTTTCATAGACATCCTTTCTGTAAAATCAGGCAGGAATAGAGCGAGGTCTCCGTGGTGGCGACCACCGCGTAAGCGCGTTTGGCCGCCTCGTAAAAGGGGAACCGGTCGATCATGCCGCAGCACGCCGCGCCGCGCTCGTCGTGCTTTGCGGCGATTTTTCTGAACTCCTCCCAAATCGGAGTCGCAAGGTCCCTGTGGCACTCCTCCTTGTTCATGATCAGCACGGGATGCTCTACGGAATCCAGCGGAAGCAACTGGAGGATCGCATCCAGCATCCCGGTGGCGCTCACGCCGTCCGCGCGGATCAGGATATGGTCTTTGGCGCAGGAGGCGGCGGGAAAATTGGCGTCGCCGATGGCCAGCGTATCGCCGTGGCCCATTTCCGCCAGAACCTTCAGCAGCTCCGGAGAAAGACAGGAGGGAATTCCTTTTAACATAGTCACATCACCTTTCCTTTCGATTTCCTGTTAAAATATACCATTGCAACATGCATGGATCAAACCCGATATTCCGCTTAAAAACAGGAAATCGGAACAATTCGGCCGGCATATTGTCCGTTTCGTAATCGATTTGTTGTTTTTTTTGTTTTTGGCTTGACTTTTCAAACCAATTAAAATATCATGGATTCGGATACGAATTTCCAAATTAAGGATAAAATGATGGTTTCGGTCAGGAAGGGAGAGCACGGTAAGGGATGAAAAAAATCATAAACGCCCCGCAGGATTATACGGACGACATGCTCCGCGGCATCTATGCCGCCCATGCCGACGAGGTGAAAGACGTCGGCGACGATCTGCGCTGCTACTGCACCGTACATAAAAAGCCGGGAAAGGTGGCCATCGTCACGGGGGGCGGGACCGGGCATCTTCCCCTGTTCCTCGGCTATGTGGGGGAAAACATGCTGGACGGCTGCGGCGTCGGGAACGTGTTCCAGTCCCCCTCCGCGGAGCAGATCTACCGCATCAGCAAAGAGGTCGAAGCCGGCGCCGGCCTCCTTTACCTCTACGGGAACTACACCGGCGACATCATGAACTTCGACATGGCTGCGGAAATGTGCGAGATGGACGACATCCCGACGCGATCCATCGTGGGCGCGGACGACGTGAACTCGCACCGGGACCCGAAGCTCCGCCGCGGCATCGCGGGGATCTTCTTCCTGTATAAATGCGCCGGCGCCAAAGCCGCCGGACTCGGGACGCTGGACGAGGTGCTGGCCGCCGCCCAGAAGGCGAAGGACAACACCCGCACCGTCGGGTTCGCCCTGACCCCCTGCATCATCCCCGAGGTCGGCCACCCGAACTTCACCCTGGCGGAGAACGAAATGGCCATGGGGATGGGCATCCACGGGGAACCGGGCATCTGGAACGGCCCCCTCAAAACGGCCGACGAACTCGCCGAAGAATCGCTGAAGACCATCCTCGGCGACATGGCCGTCGCACCGGGAGAAGAGGTCTGCCTGCTGATCAACGGCCTCGGCGCGACCTCTGTGGAAGAACTGTATATCCTGTGCGGCTCCGCCATCCGGATCCTGAAGTCGAAAAAAATCCGGGTCTACCGTTCCTTCGTCGGGGAGTACGCGACCTCCATGGAAATGGCCGGCGCGTCGATCTCCCTGTGCAGGATCGCGGACGACGAAATGAAGCGTCAGATCGACATGCCCGTCCGCACGCCTTTCTACTGCCAGAAATAAGGAGCTGTTCAGGTTGGATTCGATCGCTTGCGGCGAGCTGCCCGCGCTTTTTCAGGCGGTCAGCCGCGTCTTTGAAGAGAAGAAAGATCTGTTGTGCGGCCTCGACGCCAAAATGGGAGACGGCGACCTGGGGCTCACCATGAGCAAGGGCTTCGGCGCGCTGCCCGGCCTGCTCCGGGAAAACATGCAGCAGGATGTGGGCAAAACTCTGATGAAGGCGGCGATGGCGATGTCTTCCGTCGTGCCCTCCACCATGGGCACTCTGATGGCTTCCGGCATCATGGAAGGGGGAAAAGCCCTGAGGGGCCGGACGGAGATCAATGCCGCCGGGCTTTCCGTCTACCTGAGCGGATTTGAGGCCGGCATCCGCAAACGCGGAAAATGCGAAACGGGCGACCGCACCATCCTGGACGCGGTCGCCCCCGCCGCCGGCAAGGCCGCCGCGCTGCTCGCCGGGCAGCCGTCCGCGCGCCCGGCGGACGTCATCGGCGCGGCGGTCCAGGGCGCAAAGGCGGGCGTGGAGGCGACCAAAAGCATGACGCCGAAGTTCGGCAAGGCCGCCGTGTTCGCCGCCAGGGCGATCGGCGTGCCGGATCAGGGCGCGGTCGCCGCCCTCGCCATGCTCGTCGGCATGCGGAACTATCTCTGCGGGTAAGCCGGACCTGGGGGCCGGCACGAGGGCCGATCGCCACGACCTAAGGCCGGCT
>ENA-UOOI01003974-UOOI01003974.1-fermentation-metagenome-genome-assembly--contig:-NODE-3974-length-10291-cov-10.859809_pt1 | contig 10291 bp, 7 predicted proteins | sample MGYA00245779_ERZ724027 | MGnify/ENA primary metagenome ERZ724027 (study PRJEB28704, sample SAMN03018318) | fermentation metagenome | biome: anthropogenic terrestrial biome; feature: soil; material...
CTTTTCAATAACTTTGGTGGGCTATAACGGCGAATAAAACACTAAGATGTTATGCACAAGCGGAGAAAAGACAACGACACAGCAAATTGACAATGAAAATGGAATATTAAACTTGAAATGAAAAACGAAACTGACAGACAAATAACCCGACACTCATTGCCGACCCGAATGTGTTTTAATTTTTTTACACACCGCACAAAAATTTTGAAATGCCAGCCCACAAATGGCACATTTGTTTTTGCCCCGACACACGAAGCCAACCCTTCGGCAAAATCAAAAGAGCCATTTCTTGCTGACCCACTAATAAAAGATTTATGGAATTAACTACAATTGAATATAATAGAGAATTAGCAAAACAAAGAGCTGAGGACGAATCGAGGCGTGCTGACATGAAACAGCATGCGGATAAATTAATACAAGGTTTTGAAAAACTGGAAGAAAGCCATGCTAAGAGAGCTATTTGGGAATTATTTCAAAATGCAATAGACTTATCAGAGAACTGCGAGATAATTATTGAACTTAAAGATGATTGTTTATCATTTAAACATAATGGAAAACCTTTTACTTCTAAGACATTAAGTTGCTTAATAAAACAAGTTAGTTCAAAAAACACACATGACAATAATGATGAAGTTGGACAGTACGGGACAGGTTTTATATGCACTCATTCATTTGGTAAAAAGATTTTACTTTCAGGTTCTTTGAAAGAAGGTGATTATTACATCCCAATTGTTGATTTTGAAATTGATAGGATTGCAGCAAATGCCGACCCAGATTTAATTAACAAACTTATTTGTCAACAAAAAAATGTTTTTGAATTAATTGAGAACGGAGAATTAAAACGAGAATGCACCCCATATACAACTTTTTCGTATCAAACAATTAGTGAACTAGAAAAGCAATATGCGATTAAAGCTGTTGAAAGTTTAGAAATTATTTTGCCTTATGTTATGATGGTTAATAATAAACTTAAACAGGTAAAAGTATATGATAAAAATGGAAAAGAAACGATATACTGCAAAAATGAAACGCATCTTATTGATGATATTAGTGTTACCTCCATTCAGATAAATGAAACTCGCAAAGAGATATTTTCAATTTGTTCATCAGAAGAAAACTTAATTGTTATTTTACCTCTTTTAAACCAAAATGAAGCATTCCTATTCGATGAATCACTTTCTAAACTTTTCTTATTTTATCCACTAATCGGAAGTGAAAAATTTGGGTTTAATTATATAATTCACTCCAAATATTTTGCACCTACAGAACCTAGGGACGGAATTCATTTAAAAAGTAAAAATGAACAAGTTCAAGAGAAAGAAAACAATAATAGAAATCTATTGCAAAAAAGTTCAGAGATAGTTTTCAATTTTGTTCGCAAGTATTCTAGTCAAATAAAACATCCACATTTTTTAGCCAATATTTATTTCAATACAATATCACAGAATCCCTTACTTGCAGATTATTTTAAAGAATTAAAGAAGAGTTGGGTTAGCCAATTCAAAACAATACCACTAGTAATATCAGGTAACGAAAGAATTACCCCCGAGAAAACCCACTTTTTTAGCACTGAACTTCTACTTGATGCAGAATACTTTGATGCTATCTATGAGGTAACTAGTCTATTTTGGTCAAATATTCCAATTAAGGAAAATGCCTCTCTTTGGACAAATTATATTTTACAATGGGAAGATGAATCAACATCTTTTATAAAAATAGCCGATATTCTGGAGAAAATTCAAGAAAAAACAACACTTGATGAATTTTCAGAACCTGATAATCTTGTAAAGTTCTATAATTATTTACTTACATATGGACACGGTGATGTTTTTAATCAATATAAGCTTTTACCAAACATTAAAAATGAATTTAGATTACAATTACAACTAAATTCTACGTTGAATATTGATAATGTACTTATTGAGGTTGCGGATATATTAATTCCTGATGTTCCTAAAAGATATATTAAATCAGGATTTGAGTTTAACATAGGTTTTGAACCTTATGATCGTAAGCAATTCTCAAAAGATATTAATTCACAAATAGCTGAATATAATAAAACTATTAAAGAAAACTCATTGCTCCAAAATGAGATACTATTATCTTTAATTGAGTATTGCAAAATATTCCCATCACTTGAAAATACTGCTACTAGAGGTCAATTGATGAAGTTAATATGCGAATACTATAATGTTGATTCGACTTTTATTCATTTGCCAACTGTGGCAAATCAAGAAATTGATTGGTTAACATCCATAAAGTGTTTATTAAGGAACTTCATTTGGGATTTAAACACAAAGGATTCATTGTGGTTTGAGACAAATAAATTATTTCTAATCAATGTAGTTTCAGTTATTTATAATTACTACGAATTTGAGGAACTTGTGCTAAGTTTACCTGTTTTCCCAAACCAACAATTTGAACTTTGCAAACAGAGTGAATTAAAATTGGATGGTGGAATCCCTGATGAACTCAAAAATCTGTATGATGATATTGTAAAACCACAAAAATTAATTAGAAGCACTTTAGTATTAAATGGTTTTGAGAGTTTTTTAAAAGATAGTGAAACAAGATATTCCAAATACCTTGGTGAAGCAATCGAAAAAATATTTTTAGATGAAAAACCTTACTCTGAAATAAACGACCATCCTCACAAAAAAGAAATACTTCATATTATTAAGAAAATTTCAGATGATGAAAGATGGACAAAATATTTTCCAACAATAGCAGATAAGAAAGCTACTATTATGATGGCTAGAATTTCTGATAGTGAAACAAAAAATGATTTATTTTCTATTATTGGCTTAGATAAAAACAAAATAGCATTATTAGGAGAACTTTCCAGGCAGAATGATTTAGAGAGAATAATTCAGTTGGGGAAACAAGCTTTAGAAGAAGAAAATAGAAATAATGCCGATTTCCAATTCAAACACTCGATTGGAACACATATAGAAAGACTTATTAGAGAAAAGATTGGTAATGAACTAAATAATTTTCATATTAAGGTTAGAGACGAACAAGGTGGACAAGACATTGTGGTTGAGTATAATAATTCTATTATTTATTACATAGAAGTAAAATCTAGGTGGGATATCAGAAACTCAATTACTATGAGTCCACTTCAAATGAAAAACTCTGTTCTAAATAAAAATAAATATTCATTGTGCTGTGTTGAAATGTCAGACTTTAAAAATGGTGACCCTGATAGGTACAATGTCTCAGATATTCAAGAAATAATTAATAGAATTAATGTTCTTAATGATATAGGGAATAAGATTGAACCTTTATTAAATGGAATATTGGCAGTTAAAGATTATGAAAATGAAATTTCTTTAACTGGCGACTATCGAGGTACAATTCCACAATCAATAGTTAAATCTGGAAAAAATTTAGATAGTTTTGTGCATGATTTAATAAACCTAATAAAAAACAGGTGAAAAAACTCTCCGACATACCAAACATTGATAAACCCCGTGAAAAACTTGCATCACGAGGAATTCAGGCATTATCAAGCCACGAGCTTATAATGGTTTTGCTTGGCAGTGGTACAATTGGCAGAGATGTTTCAACGCTTGCAAAAGACATTCTTAAGGTAATTGAAACTGAAAAGGGAAACATTACTTTAGAAAAACTGACAAACATTTCCGGTATTGGTAAAGCAAAAGCAGGTCAAATTCTTTCAGCATTTGAATTGGCAAAACGCTATTTGATAAAGGAAGAAAAAAAGATACACAATACAGATGATGTGCTTTCTTTAGTTCAAGATATTCGTGACAAAAAACAGGAGCATTTTATTACAATCACATTGACAGGTGCATCTGCTATAATTGAGAAAAGAGAAGTTTTTAAAGGAACTGTAAACTTTAGCATTGTCCATCCACGTGAAATATTTGTAGATGCCATTTCCGACAGGGCAGCCGGAATTATTTTTGTTCATAATCACCCGGCAGATGATGCAAAACCATCAACAGACGATATTAAACTCACAAATCAACTTTGCGAAGCAGCCAAAATTCTTGGAATACAAGTAATTGACCATATAATTGTAACCAAGAAAAATCATTTTAGTTTTCAAACAGAAGGACTTTTAAATAAAAAATAAATATGAAATTATCAGAACACGAAATAAAAGACTTAATTCAACGATTGCAAAAGGGAGAAAATGTGCCTGAGGATTATAAATACAAATTATTTCCTGTTAAGCAAAAGGAATATGAATTGGTTTATGGTGGCAAAATGCGGAAAGAAGATATTCTTGCGAATGAAGATGGGGTATTTCCAGTGCCACTTCAAGTAGAGAAGATATTCAACGGAAAGAGAGAGCAATGGAAAGATGGCTGGAAAAATATTATTGCATTTGGCGATAATCTTCAATTCCTTAAAACCATATACGAAAATAAAGACCCTTTAATAAAAGATAAAGTTAAGGGAAAAGTTAAACTAATATATATTGACCCGCCTTTTGGGACAGCATCGGATTTTGAAGCAAAAGAAGGACAACTTGCATACAATGATAAAGCAAAAGGGGCTGATTTTGTTGAGTTTATTAGGAAAAGAATAATTCTTGCAAAAGAAATTCTATCCGAAGATGGAAGCATTTTTGTTCATTTGGATTGGAAAAAAGCTCATTACATTAAAATAGTTTTAGATGAAATTTTTGGTGAAAACTATTTTCGAAATGAAATTATTTGGACTTATACTGGGCCATCTGCCCCTAATCAAAAACAGTTCTCTCGGAAACATGACATTATTTTTTGGTACACAAAGTCAAATTCATGGATTTTTAATAAGAATGATATTAGAATACCTTATCATGAAACAACAGCTGGTAAATTTGATAGTGAGGGTACAGGATTTGGAGGTACAGCAGCTGATTTAAGTTTAGGGAAAATTCCTGAGGATTGGTGGTATCTCCCTATTGTGTCTAGGATTAGGACTGAAATATTAAATTATCCAACTCAAAAACCTGAAAAACTATTAGAGCGTATTATTAAAGCATGCTCTAGCAACAGCGACATAGTTATGGATTTTTTTGGAGGATCAGGAACTTTAGCAGCAGTTGCAGAAAAGTTGAATAGAAAATGGATAACCTGTGATATTGGAAAGCTAGCATTTTATACTATTCAAAAACGAATGATAAATATTGAAAGCAGCAAATCTATTGAAAATCCGAAAGTACTTTATAAGAAACAATCGAAGAGCTTTATTACGGTCAATACAGGACATTACGATTTAGAAAAAATATTTGAGCTAAAACAAAAAGAATATTGCGATTTTGTTATGAATCTCTTTGAAGTTGAACCAAAGAAGAAAACAATTGCTGGTATTCAGATTGATGGTGAAAAAAAAGATGGTTATAATGTAATTGTTTGGCAGTACTGGAAATTTAAAAACAGTTCGGTTGATGAAGATTTTTTGCACAATCTTCATGGTCATATCGGAAATAAAGCAGGGAAAAGAGTTTATATTGTTGCTCCTGCCAGTTATGTAGATTTCATTAGCGATTATTACGAAATAGATAAAGTGCGTTATTATTTTCTGAAAGTTCCTTACCACATAATTAGAGAATTGCACAAAGTTCAGTTCAAAAAATTCAGACAACCACAAAGCAAAAGCAATGTGAATGACTTGGAAGATGCTATCGGGTTCCATTTCATCAGGCAACCCGAAGTAAAAAGCGAGTTAAAAGAAAAATCCGGTGCTTATCATATTACTATAAACAAATTCCTATCTGACTTTAGTGAGGAAGAAACAAACAGGGATATGGATAATTTCGAAAGCTTGGCTATGGTACTGATTGATAAAAATTTTGATGGGGATACTTTTGATATGGACGAGTATTATTTTGCCGAAGATCTTTTACCTAAAAAGAGAAAAAAGAAAGATGATGAAGAAGGTACGGAGAATATTAAAGAGGATTTAAAACACCTAAATCAGATTGTATTACCCCCAATACCCAAAAATGAATGTGGTAAAAAACTAATGCTTGTATATGTGGATATATATGGTAATGAATTTAAAGAAGAATTTAAGTTGAAATAATGGTACAAGAAATAAAAACATACAAGACAGCTGATCTTGTTTTACAAGTTTCAAATAATTATAACCCTGCTATACTTAACATTGCAGAGTGGGACAGATTTTTAGATTTGCTGTGTAGCAATCGGCAGTATCAGAAAGAAGCTATCGTAAAATCAATAGTTTTTATGGCTTCAGGGTTATATAACTCAATTAATGATTTAATTAAGGAAAATTGGTCAAATCCAAAAATGTTTGAACTCAAGACACGGTACAATAGCATTGAAGAATATGAGAGCAAACTGCAAATGAATGGTAAAATGTCAGCAACGATAGACTTAGCAACTGGCACAGGGAAAAGCTATGTGATGTATGGCATTGCTCAAATAATGCTTGGTCTCGGACTTGTTGACAGAATACTTGTACTTTGTCCTTCATTAACTATTGAAGATGGTTTATTGGATAAATTTAGAAACCTATCAGCAGACACAGCATTGCTAAAATCTATTCCTGAAAACAGTAAAATAAAAAATCCGTCAATTAAAACAGCTGATGTTACAATAAAGGAAGGTGATATTTGCATTGAAAACATTCATGCTGTGTATGAAAGAACAGGTTCATCAATTAAAGATAGTTTTTCAGGTAATGGTGCAAGGACTTTAGTTTTAAATGATGAAGCCCACCATATTTTTAATCCGGTTGATGGTCGGGATAATGAAAGCAAGAATATCAAAAAGTGGAAGGAGTTTCTGCTTAGTGATGAATACAATTTCCAATATTCAATGGGCTTCACCGGTACAGCTTATGTTAAGGATGAATATTTTAATGATGTTATTTATCGTTACTCTTTAAGACAGGCAGTAGATGATAAAATGATTAAAATGGTTGATTATGTGAGCAAAAATGAAGATGCTGACGAAGATGTTAAGTTCCAAGAAATCTATGATAATCACCAACAAAATATAAATACATACAGAAAAGTTAAACCAATAACCATTCTGATAACCAAAGACATAAAAAAGGCAAAACAGTTACATTCTTGGCTTATTGAAAAACTTGCAGAAAAAGAATCTTTACCTGTTGAAACTTGTGAAAGTAAAGTTCTGATTGTAACTTCTGCAAATGAACATAAAGCCAATGCTAGAAAACTTAAGGAAGTTGACAATAAAGATAACGAAGTTGAATGGATTGTTTCAGTTTCAATGCTTACTGAAGGTTGGGATGTGAAAAATGTTTTCCAGATAGTACCAATGGAAGACCGAGCATTTAATTCAAAATTACTTATTGCACAAGTACTTGGCAGGGGTTTAAGAGTGCCTGAAGAATATCAAAGTCCGCAACCAAAAGTAAGAGTTTTTAATCATGATGCTTGGTCGAGAAGTATTAAAGGATTGGTTGATGAAATTCTAGAAATTGAAATGAGACTTATTTCATCTCCAATAAGCACAGGAGATAGAAATAACTTTCATTTTGAATTGCATCAAATAGACTACGAAAAGGAGGCAATAGAAAAAGAATCGACTAAAGAACATAAAGAATTTGATTATACTAAAGGCTTTATTGAACTTCAATCACAGGTAGAAGAAACTGAAAAAGATACGGAATACACTGATTTATTAGGTGGTATTAAATCAAAAAACACACTTATACTCTATAATACATATACAATTGATTGGATTGTTAATAAAATTCACGATGAATTGAAATTAAGAGCATGGGAAGGTAAAATATTAAAATTGCCAACAGGTAACTACTCTAAAGAAAAATTACCACCTAAAGATGAGATTAAAAAAATTATTATTAATTCTATGGATAGAGTTGGTATTAAAGGCGACAGATTAATAGAAAAAAATATGCAAAAAATACTTAGCAGCTTTAATACTTTGTTAAGAAAGTCTGGAAAGACTACAGTTTATGAAAGAAAAGCAAAAGTACCTTTTACAATTTCTACTAGTAATATTGAACGAGAAAGTATTGCTGTTGGTAATCTAAGACACAATTCAACGGTTTTTCATTCTTCAAATTATGAAACAGAACTTGATGTTGAAAATAAAGAAATTTTAAATGCTGTTTTAGAAGATGAAAGTTTTCCAAGAAGCTCATCAAAAGAAATTAATGCATTCATTTTTAAAACTCCCTTAGACTTGATTTTTACAAAGGGAGAGCCCGAAAGAAAGTTTATTGAACATTTATGCAAAAATGAAAATGCAAAAATAATTGAATCATGGATTAAATCCCGTGACATGGCATTTTATTCCATAGAGTATTCAATAACAAGTGTTGGAGGAAAACACTCAAAAACACAATCTTTTAATCCTGATTTTTTCATAAAAATTAATCAGAAAAATATTGCTCATTTTATCGTTGTTGAAATCAAAGCAGATAATGACAACAGTAATGAAAATAAGGCAAAAAACAAGTACGCTAAACTCCATTTTGATAATTTGAATTCTGAACTAAAGGCAAAAAAAATAAAAGAAATGTATCATTTCCATTTTTTAAGTCCAAATTCGTATGCAGTATTCTTTGAGTATTTGAGAAATGGGAAACTACTGGAGGATAAGTTCACTAGTGAATTGGAATTATTGCTTTTGGCAGATGAAGAATAATAAAATAAAAACGGAAATATATGAAAGTCAATATTGAATTTAATGGTGATTGCTACATAACAGCACACATTGAAAATAATCAAGTAGGGAATCTTGACATTTATACAGATGACGATGGTTTTTCATGGTTAAATGAAATAGAAGTAAATAAAGATTATAGAAGACAGGGTATTGCAACAAAAATGATTAAGCGTGCCATAAAAGAATTTGGTGAGGTTTATGTCTCTACAGCTAGTCAACATCAACATGATTTCAACAATGATAACACAGCAAGATATTTATGTGATGATGGTGCTGATTTGGTAAATAAGCTCTTAGAAAGAAAGGTTTTAAAAAAGAAATGGATGAAAAATCCATTCGGAGAAGAGAATTATTAAAAAACTTTAGAATAATGCCAACGCATTTGCAAGCACATTTAAAAACCGCACCAGCCAACACTGCAACCAAAGTTTTTAAAAGAGCTTGCAAAGCCAGCCCAAAAGAAGAATTTCAAAATTTTTCTCCCATGCTAAAAAGAAATAAATTAAAACACGCCAACACACGGGCGACACAGACAGAAAAGAAAATGAAACGAATGACAAGTTTAATATGAAAGTACAATTTGACAGGAACCTACGGACAGACAAGAACCGCCAGTGCATAACAGGCGGTATATTTTATTGCCGAGATAGTGGGTATTTGAGCGTTTCTGCATCTAATAAACTTTCGTGTAACTTGACAGGACAGTGCTTCGAAATCGGCAACAAAAACATACCGCCAATCCGTTAGCGGGCATTGTAAGCAAAAGAAAACAAGATATTGCAAAAGAATTCAAAACAATAATTGATTGTAGCGATGCGAATCTTAAACTATAAATGGGTTTTTAGAACGTGGAGTTTCATGCTCCTTATAATAAATTTTACAATACAGACTGGTTGTCAAAGAAAGATTGAAGTAAAATCAATTGAAAGGCAAAAAATGTACGAAAACTATATTGACACAATAATAATTGAAAGAAATTATTACAATGAAATTGACAAGAAAAGAATTCTAATAAAAGATGAAAAAACATTTGTTAATATAATTGAACCAATACTATTCGACATATATGGAAGAGAAAACATTATATCTGAGAGGCCATATGAAGTATATTTTGCTAAAAACTATTGGATTATTTCAGGATATTTGCCTCCATATGTAGTAGGTGGTGTATTCATGGCGATTATGGATGCAAGGACTTGCGAAATAATTAGAATCGAACATGGGGAATAGATAATATTTTAAATTGTCAAAAATAATGGGGGAAAACGTTAAAGACAAAACACCGACCCGCTAACAAGCGGTATAGGTTAATTGCCGGTGCAATACCTATTCGAGCGGAACAACGTGTATCAAAAGTAGTTATATCATGATAGGAATATGCTTTGAAATCGGCAACTAACTATACCGCAAAACGTTAGCGGTCATTGTAAAACGACAAACGATAGCGTACCAAACATACAAAAAATCAAATTTTATGGCACGCCCGACAACAAAAACACAACTTATTGAGCAAAGCGAAGAAGATTTCAAGAAACTATTTGCTCTAATAAACTCATTAACCACAGATGAGCAAGAAAAAACATTCTTCTTTGAAGATAGAGATAGAAACATTAGAGATGTATTGGTACATTTATACGAATGGC
>ENA-UOOI01003977-UOOI01003977.1-fermentation-metagenome-genome-assembly--contig:-NODE-3977-length-10285-cov-2.867351_pt1 | contig 10285 bp, 7 predicted proteins | sample MGYA00245779_ERZ724027 | MGnify/ENA primary metagenome ERZ724027 (study PRJEB28704, sample SAMN03018318) | fermentation metagenome | biome: anthropogenic terrestrial biome; feature: soil; material...
CGCATCCTTTAATACGATTCCCGGCTTCAGAAAAATTCCCGAGCCGATTATCATGCCAACCACAATTGCCAGCGCTTCAATAAAATTAACTGTTTTTTTCATTCGTTTCTTCTCCTGCAATTATTTTATCCTCTAGAAACGTATATCAAACGATACGCAGTTCAAAGGGCGGCTCTGAACTGCGTATCGGCGGTTTGCGGAAGGCTGTGAAACCGATCTTCCTCGATCTAAAAACATTCCCTATTATACACTGAAAAACCTGTAATGGAAAGTTTTTCTCCGTAAATTCGACAAGGATTCCCACTGTATTTTTCACCATGCAGCGGATTTTTCTGCTGACAAAAACTGCTGCTGCCCCCAGACGGCAGAGGAGAAGATGCACGCAGATTTGTCTGCTGGCAGAAGACTATTGCTGGGGATAAGAAAACCGCCTGACCGGCGGTCCGCTGACGAAAGCGAGTTTAAAAACGCAGGACGCGGTTTTCTTCGGAAACCGGGGAGCGGCCGCGCGTGACGGTATCATACCGGCCTTATCCCTTTTTGCGCGCAGGGAAGGAAAGTCCCGATCAGCCTACCATCGGGCATGCTGATGTGGGGGGACTACAGCGCTTTTGCCGGTTTTCTCCCGTACCCGCGGTATCCAGAACGAAGCGGCGGAACCAGTATCTGCTTTTTTTTTGCAGAACGGTGCCGGGCTTTCGAAAAACAGTGCATGCGCTTTTCCGGGGGCCGTGTTTACACGGGATCCGGGTCCCTGCGCCCTTCCCAAATACACGATTCCAAAAGCCGGGCAGGTCCGGATGTCCAGTTCCTGTTCGGCTGGAACAGGACGGAGTCCTAACAAGCAGGAGCTGCTTTTATCATTTTTCCGGCAGCAGCGATTTCCTCATCGATCAGACCGCGAAACTGCCGGCACACTTCCAGCAGGACGCTTTCGTTTGGCCGGATAAGGAAAGCTTTATATAACCCATTTTTTACCGCCGTCCACCGCAGGAAAAATTCATCGCTGAAAAGCTGCCAATCCCCTTCGGAAGCGGATGGACGGTTCTGAAGATAATGCCGGTAAAGATAGCGGTTGCGGATCATGGCATCGATATATTTTGCCAGCATATCTGCATCTTTCTGTTTTGCGCCCGTGCATCCGCCGATCTTCCGAAGCAAAATTTCCCGCGTTTCGGGATGGGTGCGAAGGATTTCCCGCGCTTCCCGGGTTCCTTCGATATGGAAGGGCCGCTTTGCGACTTTGCGGAGGCGTTTCATGTCAAAGGCGTAAGAGACAATCTCTTCGGGTGTGATCCGCATATCTTGCTGGCTGTAGGTCGGATCAAAGCAGGAAAGCGAACCGTCCTGCCCTTTTCGGGCAATGAAGTGGTGGATACCACAGAGCCTGTGATAATACTGGTTCCATGGAATATGAAAGGCATCCATTCCGACAATGATGCATTCCCCAGCCGGAAACTGGGACAGGCTTTTTTCCCTGTCGTTTTCCGAAGAGCAATTCAGGGCTTCAAGTTTTGCCCCCAAAGCCTCAAGGTTTGAAATCATCCGTTTCGTCAGATACACCCGGCTGATCGGATCATAGGTAAAATCCGTTTCAGACCAAAGCGTGGCAAAAGAAGACAGATAATCCACACCCAGAGAAGCTGCAACCGTGACAATACAGTTTAGGTAGCAGTTCAGCCCGCGGAAATTGATCAGTTTCATCGCTTTGCGCCGGATGCCCTTTCTGACTTACCGGATGCGGCCTTTTGAATTGCTTTGACAAACCGGATTTTCTGCGGCTGTTTGTAGTCCGACAGATGATCTTTCAGATAGGCCCGGATTTTATCCGCCTGGATCGACGGATCCCTCGGAACAATATCCGCACATACGGTTTCATTTCCCAGCGCATCCGTCTCCCCGTAAACGAGGCAGTCCTTTGCAAGCAGGCTGTTCTGGATGCATGCCTCCACTTCCTCCGGATAAACGTTGAATCCCCGGACGATAATCACATTTTTCTTCCGGCCGCAGAGATATAGGTAGCCGTCTTCATCCAGATAACCGATGTCTCCGGTGTATAGATACCCGTTTTTCAGTATTTTGCGGGTTTCTTCCCCGTTTTTGTAATACCCCAGCATGACGTTTGGACCTTTCACGAGAATTTCCCCTTTCGTGTCAGGAAATTCAGTAATTCTGCCGCCGGATTTGATCGCAATCCTTACCCGTTTGATCGCCGGTCCGACGGACTCCAGCTTTTTACCCTTTGTATCCGCATATTTTGTGATCAGCGGCGAAGCCTCCGTCATTCCATATCCCTGCCAGAAATCGATCCAGGGGTAGGCATCGGAAAGTTTCCGGATCGTTCTGCCGGAAACTTTGCTTCCGCCGAAACCGAAATGCTTCAGCCCATGAAGATCATAGGGAATCGGTCTGCCCAGTGTCTGCTCCATCAGAAACGGCACCATAGCCCCGCCTTCATAATTTGTTACCCTGGAATCCTGCACTGTCCGATAGAAAGTATCGAGTGTAAAACCTTCCTGCATCAGGACGATGGGGTACGACCTCATCAGGCAGACGGACAGAATCATCAGCGAGTAGGCGGTGGAAAACGGAGCCACGATAATATACCGGATTTCCTTCTTATCAGACTTTAAACAATAACGGATTCTGTCGAGGTAGCCCAATACGGAGCTTTCGACGTTTTTTTCCGACAGCTGTACGATTTTTGCCTTTCCCGTGGTGCCGGATGTCGAAAGGAGCACCATCGGTTCATCCGGATCGGATTCGGCCGCCGGCGGAAAATTTTCAGATTCAAAAGGACACAGTTCTTCCATGCAGAGAACCTGGAAATCGGGAAGATGATCTGCCCGGAAGCCTTCAAACATCGGGGCGGCTTTTTTCGAGGTAATGACGGCGGATACATCTGCCTGCTTCAGGAGCGGGAGAATTTCATCCTCTGTCATCCGGACGTTTAAGGGAAACGCCGTCATTCCAAACCAGAACGTCCCGAAAACGGCGGCGATGAAATCGATGCCGTTTGGCAGAAAAATCGCAACGTTTGACGGCTTTGGCGGCAGAAGGTGCTGAAGTGCGAATCCTTTCCGGGCCAGCTCGCCATAGGTGATATTTTTTCTTCCGTCCATCAAAGCGGTTTTTTCCAGGTTTCCCCGGTTCAGCAGCAGGCGCCTGATCATTGTCTTCCGCGCTCCCTTACTTTTTTTTCAACCAGTGTAATTAGATGGCCGGCCTCAAGGCACGGTTCCATTTCTTCAATTCCAAAGGTGATAGAATAAACCTGCTCGATTTCCAGCAGAAGACGGATAAATGATAACGAATCGAATCCCAGATCTGTGTAAAGGTTCGTCTTTTCCCCGACTGGGATCGATCCAGGCTCTTCTTTTCGAATCATCTGAAGGATTTCATCGCGGATCATTGCAGTTGTTTCCTTTCTCCTGATACCAAATCTGCCGAAGACAGGAAAGAGGACCTGTATGCCGACAGAATTCCGCATACAGGCCCTCTCTTCCGATTCAATCCACGAAGACTCCGCCGAAGATCGAGAAATAGCCGTATTGCTCCGAGGTGACGCCGTCTCCTCTCCATCCTACGATAAAGGCGACGAGAGTGCCTTCCGGAATTGTAACATTCAGGTTGGTTGACGAACCGTTCCGCAGAGTGTATTTTGGAACAGTTCCCTCACTGGTCCCTACGTACGGTTCCGTATACGTCAGGGTATCCGGGAGGATGGTGTACACCAGTTGATTGGCAGAAGACTCCTTAAAGTTAAGGATCTTATCCTATCCTATGCAGCTTTCTAAAAGCAGGTGCCTTTCCCATGCCCGGAAATCAACAGGAAATTTTTAAAGTCACGCAGGAAGAAAAATCCGCAGACGGCCGGAAGAGTCAGCGGGAAAAGCAGGGCCGCATCTCGATGATTCCGATGTTTGCCCGCTCTGCCTCAACCTGGCGGGGGTTAAGGAGCGTAAGCATCAATTGCACGGGACAGAGGGCGCCGCAGGTCGAGATCATAATTCCGCCGGCAGAAGCCGTAAACCGGGTGCCTGTGCGGAAGAATGGCTGATGGCAGATGAATTCATTTTTTTTACCGCTGGAAGATAGCGTCTGCAGTCCAATGGAAACCTCCTGCCCATCCTGACAGGGAACGCATAAATTGGCAGAAAAGCTGATAAGATAACATCTTCCGCGGGAAAGCACGATCCTGGTATGATCATTGCAGGATAGGCACGCTGAGCAGCAGGGTGCACAATCCGGAACCATCCAGGGCAGGGAAGTCCCGGCTTTCCAGCAATACCCGGAAGACGCGGCAAACGCGGAAACGCAGAGGTTTCCAGCGGGTCCAACCGGTCCTGCAGGTCCTGTCGCCCCGGTAGGACCGGCTGGACCGGTTTCTCCTGCCGGACCGGCTGGACCGGTTGCCCCGGTCGTGCCTCCCGGCGCTCCCGTCGGGCCCGCTGGTCCGGTCGGCCCAGTGGGGCCCGGATTCGGTTCATGGATAGAGTCAAGGACTTTTTCCATTTTGCCTTTTAGAATCATCTGATTCTGCATCACACTGTCTAAAAGGCATTTTACGCTTTTGTTTACATCGATCACCTGATCCAACGTGGCGCCCGTACCTGTGCTTCCCGGCAGAGTTCCCAGGACATACTGAATTTTTTCGCCTTCAGCGTTGACGATATGGCTTAAGCCCAGTTCCTCTGTGGCGATGGAGGCCAGAATTCTGTTGAAAGCTTCGTCGCGCGTTATTTCAGGGCTGACGGTTGGAAATGTTGGCATTGACATTTAAGCATCCTCTCCCTGCTTTGCTCAATTTGCGGCTTGCCTCAGCCCTTTGAAATACTTTTTATTATATAAGACTTCGGGGGCGTACGGCTTAAACTCCGCCGCCTTGTTGTTATACTGTTCCGCCGTTTCGTGATTGCCGAGCTTATCATAACATACGGCGCATTCGATAGCCGGGATGTATCCCCAGCAGTCTTTCTGGAGAAACCCCCACGAGTTTTGCGGCTTTTCCACGTTCAAAGCCAGGTTAAACCAGAAAGCTGCCTGCCGCCACTGCCCGCGCAGTTTAAAGAAATATCCAATTTGGCAGCAGAGCTCTGCCCGCGGGAGATCAAATTGAAAGCTTCGGAACATCGCCGCCAAGGCATCCGAGTCTTTTTTCTCAATCTGACAGCATTTGGCCAACTCGCCGCACGCCGAAATGTTGTCCTCGGTCCAGCCCTTTCCGGAGTCGAGAAACTTGCGGAACATTGAAATTGCCTCCCGGTATTTCCCATTATCTTTCAGTTCCCTCGCATAGTAGTACGTTCCGCGGGGCGACAGAGTTTTCCCTCCCTTGAGGAGGGATTCATAGATTTTAAGATTCCGGTCTCCGGAATGCCCCGGCTGTTTCGTGTGGGTGACGCAGATATCGGATTCCAGGATTTTTCCTCGGATCTCCAGATATTCGTGAACCGGTTCCTTCCACTGGAACCCGCAGCTCTTTTTAACCAGCCTTTCCCGATAATAGGAAAAATTTACGTTCCCCTGTTGATCAAAGCCGGTGTTGTATTTCATCATGACCGCGTCAATCTCGGCGGGAATCGTATTTTTCAAAAGTTTAAATTTCACGGCATCGGCCGGAAGAATGATGTCGTCTGCATCCAGCCAGAGCAGATAATCCATGGAGGCCTTCCCAAAAGCATAATTGCGGGCGGCTGAAAAGTCGTTGACCCATTTGAAATCATATATTTTTTCAGTAAATTTTTTGACGATTTCTTTGGTATGATCGGTTGATCCCGTATCCACGATAATGATTTCGTCTGCAACGGCGGAAGCGGAAGCGAGGCACCGTTCGATTGTGTTTTCCTCATTTTTGACAATCATGCATAAACTTATTGTGATCATCCTCTTGCCCCCAGAACAAGAAAATGGATTTTTCTATCAGCTTACGCGCCGCAGAATCAATCTGTGACTGTCAGAAACTCCCTTTGGCATGTTCCAAAGCGGCAGTTTTTGTTCCGGGAATCAATCGACAGAGCGAAAAAATGCAAATCCGCCGTGAAGCCGGGGCAGAGGAGGAGGGGAAAACGAATACCTTTCGGGCGCCTTTTGACTTCACGGCGGATTTATATTTATGCGGAAAACTGAAATTTGTGAAGCCGCTCTCTCTCTCTCTGCGGAAAGCAGCTTCACAAAAGAATATCCTGGCAGGCAGTAAAATCATCGGACCGCCTTTTTGACACTGACATGCTCCTTACAGGTAATTTTACAGCAGTTTCTGAATTTTAAATTTTCTCAGCTGCTTTTTCAGCGGGCAGGCCGGCCTGAAAACGGGTAAGAAATTTTTTAAAACCTTCCACATCGACTGGATTTGGCCGTGTCACGGTAATTTTTGTCCCTGCATATACCCGGTTTGACAGAAAGTCGTCCAGCTTTTCCTTTCCGGATTTTTCCAGATGATAGGCGGCCAGGAGCGCCATGCCAAACGGTCCGCCAACTGCGGCGGTTTCCATGGTGGAAACCGGGACGTTTAAGGCGGCAGAGAGAAATTTTGCGCCGGTGCCTGCGTGGCGGAATAATCCGCCATGGCCTGTCAACCTCCGGATGGTGACATTTTCACTGGATAAAATATCCATGCCGATTTTCAGCGTAGCCAGAGTGGCATAGATGCTCGCCCGGCAGAAATTTGCCAGGGTAAATCGGCTTTTTGGGGTACGGATCAGCATGGGGCGCCCTTCCATGACGCCGGTAACCGGCTCGCCTGCAAGATAGTTATAGATCAGCAGGCCGCCGCAGTCGGGATCCCCCTCCAGGGCTTTCCGATAAAATTTTGGATAAATGGAGTCGAGCCCTTCCTTTCTTCCCATCATCCCGGAAAATTCGCTCAGGAAGTTTACCCAGGCGTTCATGTCATTCGTGCAGTTGTTGCAGTGGACCATGGCAGCAGGCTTTCCGGCCGGTGTCGCTACCATATCGATTTCAGGGTAATATTTTTTCAAGGGCTTTTCGAGGACCACCATGGAAAAGATGGAAGTGCCGGCGGATACATTGCCCGTACACGCGGCGACGGAATTGGTCGCAACCATGCCGGTGCCCGCGTCCCCTTCCGGCGGGCAGAAAGGAATCCCTTCCGAAAGTTCTCCGGAAGGATCCAGGAGGCGCGCGCCTTCGGCAGTCAGCGTCCCTGCGTTTTCGCCTGCAGCAAGGACACGGGGAAGAAGTTCTTGTATTTTCCAGGGGAAGCGGGAAGAAACCAGGCTTTGAAAAGTTTCCATCATCCCGGCATCATAGTCTTTTGTCCCGCTGTCAATCGGGAACATCCCTGACGCGTCTCCGATTCCAAGGACTTTCTGCCCGGTCAGTTTCCAGTGGACATAGCCTGCGAGCGTAGTCAGAAAAGCAATATGGCTTACATGGCTTTCCCCGTTCAAAATTGCCTGATAGAGATGGGAAACGCTCCATCTCTGCGGAATGTTAAAATGGAACAGACTGGATAATTTTGATGAGGCATCCCCGGTCATCGTATTTTGCCAGGTGCGGTATGGGGTCAGGAGTTTTCCGCTGCGGTCGAAAGCGAGGTATCCGTGCATCATGGCGGAAATTCCGATACAGCCGATTTTTTTAAGGCTCAGCCCATATTTTTCCTCTACAGAACCGGCAAGTTTCCGGTAGCAGTCTTGAAGCCCTTCCCATACGTCGCCGAGCGAATAGGTCCATATGCCGTCTTTATAAGAACTCGCCCAGTCATGGCTGCCGGAGGCAGCCAGATCAAAATCCTTCGTAAGGAGGATCGCCTTGATTTTTGTCGATCCAAATTCAATTCCCAAGGCGGTTTCCCCGTTTCTGATGGCATTTTTTATAGGATCCTTCCCTATGTTCCACAATCCTTTCTTGCTGAAAATTAAGCACTACTTCTATAATTATATTTATTATGGTGGGAAATCTGATAATTGTCAAGATGACGCCGCCCGTATCCACACAGCGCCAGTTCTAAGCAAAAAATAATTCGGTTTTTATAAAAAATCATCTCCATTTGGCCGGTTTTGTGCTATTCTTAAAATGTGTCGGACAATCAGGGGGGGCAGGGGAGGGCCCTTTGGGGAAAGATAAAGTCCCCGCAACAGCCCCTCTTTTCTGACAGCGGATTTTCCCCCCTCTTGGATGCCTGCCGCTGTGCTTTCCCGCGTTGCTTTTGATTCAAAGCTTAAGGTCATGGCCTGGTTTTTATTTGCCGGCCCGAAAAGGAGAACGCACGGCAAAGAATTTTGAGTATCATTTTGCATGAATTCTGGAGATATCCCCGCTCTCCTAGAGCGGAAGCGGAGATAAAAATATGGAAAGGGGAAGGTATGGACATTTCAGAAACCGCGTTACTCGGCAGAAAAATCTGCGAAAATGTTTCCAAAGTAATCGCCGGGAAGGATGATGTGATCAAGCTGGCGGTGACGGCACTGTTCGCGGGAGGCCATATGCTTCTTGACGATGTCCCCGGAACAGGAAAAACCATGCTGGCGAAATCGCTTGCAAAATCCATAGGGGCAGAATTCCGCCGCGTTCAGTTTACACCCGATCTGCTTCCTTCCGATCTGACGGGAATCAACTATTTTAATCAGAAGGAAAGCGATTTTACTTTTCGAAAGGGACCCGTCTTTACGAATATTCTGCTTGCCGACGAGATAAACCGCGCCACGCCCCGCACGCAGTCGAGCCTGCTCGAGTGCATGGAAGAACGTCAGGTAACGGTTGACGGCAGGACCTATCCGCTCCGGGAACCCTATTTTGTCATAGCAACGCAGAATCCCGTTGAGACTCAAGGGACTTTCCCCCTGCCGGCAGCCCAGCTCGACAGATTTTTGTTCTGCTCGAAAATGGGATATCCGTCAACCGGCAGTTCCGTAGAAATCCTGTCGCGCTTCGGGACCGGGGATCCTTACAGTACCCTTACGGAAATATGCGGAGCCGGCGAAATCGTGGGGGCGCAGAAGGCGGCCCGCAGCGTTTATGTGCATCCCGACCTGTTAAAATATATCGTTGCTGCAGCGGAAAAGACACGCACCTATAGCGGCGTGACACTTGGAGTCAGCCCGAGAGGCTGCATCGCGCTGATGCGCGCGTGCAAGGCGTATGCGGCCCAGTGCGGCCGGAATTTTGTCACACCGGAAGATATCAAATACCTGGCCCCGTTTGCTTTTGCCCACCGGATCGTCCTGGGCGACGGATATGAGCAGGGGGCCGGAGAGCCGGAGGAAATTATCAGAGAAATCTTTTCTTCCCTTTCCGTGCCCTCCGAAAACTGGGGCGGCGATTAAAATGTACCTTATCCTTGCCGCGGCCGCGCTATTTGCCGCATGGAGCCTGGTTTCGCATATCTATTCGCGGAACTGGTTTAAAAATCTTGACTTTTCGGTTCAGTTTTCAAGCAGCGGCATTTTTGAAGGGGAAAAAGGCGTAATTACCGAGATAGTCTCAAACCGGAAGGCAATCCCGATTTTCTGGGCGTCCCTCCAGTTTATGAAACCTGGTCCTCTGCGCATTTCCGGATCGGTCCAGAGCTACGATTCCTACAGGAAGGACAGGGTTTCCGTGCTCCCTTACGAAGAGGTGTCAAAGAAACTGCCCTTTACGGCGGAAAGGCGGGGCTGCTACCGGCTTAAGGATCTGCAGTTTACCGCGGGAGATCTGATGTTCCGCTGTAAAATGATTCGGCACTTTCCGGATTCCTCCGAACTCTACGTCTATCCGCGCTCCAAAGAAATCGGGCGTTTTCAGGTTGACTACCGAAAAATTATCGGAGAGGCCGTCGCCCGGCGAAGGCTCCTGGAAGATCCGTTCTTTTTCCGGGGGATCCGGGATTACTATCCTTTTGACAGCATGAAAAATGTCAACTGGAAAGCGACCGCGCGCACGGGAAGCTTAAAGGTGAACGAATATCATACGACGCATTCGCAGCAGATTATGCTGCTGCTGGATCTGGACGGGTACAACAGGCTAGACGGGTGGCGGATTAAGGAAGATGTCATCCGTGTTGCCGCGTTTTTGGCCCGGAAATTTCTCATAAACGGAATTGCGGTCGGCTTTGTCACCAACGCTTCCGATGTTCTGTCAGGCGGCATGGCAAAATCGGAATGCGGAAACGGGCGCGCCCATTTTTTCTCGATGATGCGTGAAATGGCAAAAATCAATACGGAAAAGCTTCTGACGCCGTTTGACAGCATTTTAAAGGGACTTCCCCGCAGCGGCGGGGAACAGACGCAGTATCTCCTCCTTTCCTATTATTACGGAAGCGGGCTTGTAAACCGGATTT
>ENA-UOOI01003979-UOOI01003979.1-fermentation-metagenome-genome-assembly--contig:-NODE-3979-length-10281-cov-35.037454_pt1 | contig 10281 bp, 6 predicted proteins | sample MGYA00245779_ERZ724027 | MGnify/ENA primary metagenome ERZ724027 (study PRJEB28704, sample SAMN03018318) | fermentation metagenome | biome: anthropogenic terrestrial biome; feature: soil; material...
TATTTATCAAGTATTTTTTTTAGAAATTGTCCTGTGTAAGAGTTTGGATAGTTTGCGACCTCTTCAGGGGTGCCTGAGGCTATGACCATGCCTCCCCTGTCGCCTCCGTCAGGACCTAAATCTATTATATAATCGCAGCTTTTTACCACATCAAGATTATGCTCGATTACAAGCACTGTATTTCCTGAATCGGTAAGCCTTTGAAGTATGGAAATCAAACGCTTTACATCATCTGTATGAAGCCCTGTGGTAGGCTCATCCAGTATATACATCGTCTTTCCGGTAGCTCTTTTTGAAAGTTCGGTGGCAAGCTTCACTCTCTGGGCTTCTCCGCCTGACAACTGGGTCGACGGCTGTCCAAGTTTAATATATGAGAGCCCCACATCCTTTAGAGTCTGAAGTTTGTTCTTGATCCTTGGTATGTTTTCAAAAAACTTCAATGCTTCTTCCACGGTCATGTCCAAAACATCAGCTATATTCTTGCCTTTATACTTTACTTCAAGGGTTTCACTGTTATACCTCTTTCCCTTGCATACCTCGCATGGAACATATACATCGGACAAAAACTGCATTTCTATTTTGATGATTCCATCGCCGCTGCAAGCCTCGCATCTCCCGCCCTTTACATTGAAGCTGAATCTCCCGGCCTTGTAGCCGCGCATTCTCGCTTCTGAAGTTTCTGAGAACACCTGCCTTATAAGATCAAATACTCCAGTATATGTTGCAGGGTTTGACCTGGGGGTCCTTCCTATGGGAGACTGATTGATATCTATGACTTTATCAAGATTATTTATTCCTTTTATAGCAGTATGCGCTCCAGGCTTTGCTTTGCTCCCATTCAATGCATGTGACAGGGCTTTATACAATATTTCGTTTACAAGCGTGCTTTTGCCTGAACCGGACACCCCTGTAACACATATAAATACTCCAAGCGGAAATGCAACATCTATATTTTTCAGATTGTTTTCACGAGCACCTATTACCTTGACCCACTTGCCGTTGGATTTTCTTCTTGAGGATGGGATCTCAATCTTTTTCTTGCCGCTTAAATATTGTCCCGTTATGGACCTTTCACAATTTTTTATGACATCGATCGGCCCTGCAGCCACAACTTCGCCTCCATTATCCCCTGCTCCGGGGCCTATGTCCACAATATAATCGGCATGGTACATAGTCTCCTCATCATGCTCGACCACAATAAGAGTGTTGCCTATATCGGTAAGATGCCTTAGGGATTTTAAAAGCTTTTCATTATCCTTCTGGTGCAGACCTATGCTCGGTTCATCGAGTATATACAAAACTCCTACCAAGCCAGAACCTATTTGCGTTGCAAGCCTGATTCTCTGGGATTCGCCTCCTGAAAGCGTGCTTGATGCCCTGGACAGGGTAAGATAATCGAGTCCAACATCCACCAGAAACTGGAGCCTTGCTTTTATCTCCTTTATTATCTGCCTTGAAATGATGGTTTCCTTTTCGCTGAGCTTTAAGCCGTTTATGAATTCGATCTGCTCCTTTACAGACAGATCCGTAAGCTCTGAGATTGAAAGATCTCCTACAGTGACCGCTCTGCTTTCCTTTTTCAGCCTTGCACCCTTGCATTCGGGGCATGGATTTATGCTCATAAAGCTTTCTATTTCAGATCTTATATATTCCGAAGATGTTTCCTTATACCTTCGCTTTAAATTGTTTACAATGCCTTCAAACGGATACATGATTTCGCCATGGCCGTAATCCCTGTCATATGATACCTTTACTTTTTCCCCATTGGTTCCATACAATAAAATATCGATGATTTTATCAGGGAGATTCTTTACAGGCGCATCCAGACTGAAATTATAATGCTCGGATAAAGCCTCGAGTATACTGTATGTCCATGAATCTTCCCTGAAATTTTTCCAGGGTTCTATAGCGCCTTGAGCAATGGATTTTTCCCGGTCAGGCAATATAAGATCAGGGTCCATCTCCATCAAGGTCCCCAATCCGTCACACCTTGGGCATTTTCCAAAAGGGCTGTTGAACGAAAACATCCTGGGTGCAAGATCCTCTATGCTTATGCCGCAATCAGGGCATGCAAATTTTTCACTAAGCATTATCTCTTCCTTACCTATGACGTCCACTATTACAAATCCCTCTCCAAGCTTTAAAGCGGTCTCCAGGGAATCCACAAGCCTTCTGTGTATATTTTCCTTTATGATTATCCTGTCCACAATAACTTCAATCGTATGCTTTATATTTTTCTCAAGCTTTATATCTTCACTGATATCCGTTATTTTTCCATCGATTCTAGCTCTTACAAAGCCATTTTTCTTGATGCCTTCAAGAATCTTTACATGCTCTCCCTTTCTTCCCCTTATAACCGGCGCTAAAATCTGTATCCTGGCCCCATTTCCCAGACGCAGTACTCTTTCCGCCATCTGGTCAACGGATTGCTGGGATATTTTCCTGCCGCATTTCGGGCAGTGGGGTATGCCTATCCTCGCATACAGCAGTCTGTAATAATCGAATATCTCGGTCACTGTTCCAACAGTGGACCTTGGATTTTTGCTTGTACTCTTCTGATCAATCGATATTGCGGGAGACAGCCCTTCTATGTAATCAACATCCGGCTTGTCCATTTGACCCAGAAACTGCCTTGCATATGCTGAAAGAGATGTGACATACCTTCTCTGGCCCTCGGCATATATGGTATCGAATGCAAGAGATGATTTACCTGAACCTGAAAGCCCGGTAAATACTATGAATTTATCTCTTGGCAATTTTAAATCTATGTTCTTTAGGTTATGCTCTCTTGCACCTTTTATTATAATGCTGTCCTTTGACATTTGTTCACCTTCCTGACATTTCGGTCTTTTGCTTAAATTTCAAATTTTGGTATAAATATTTCATCCTCTATGGCATCATGTGGATTTTTGCCAGAGGCCGGTTAAATTATACAATCATGGGATTTGACAGTTTGCATATCATATACCATGCTTCAATTTCAATTCAAATATTATATCCCTCAATTCAGCCGCTCTCTCAAATTCCAATTCCTTGGCAGCCCCTTTCATTTCCTTTTCAAGCCTGGATATCATTTCCTTTATATCGTCCTTCTTCATCCTGTCCGCATTGCCCACATTATACCTGCCTTTTCCGCCGACAACCTTTGTAGCTTCGATAACATCATATACCGGCTTTACGATCGTCTTCGGAGTTATATTATGCTCCTTGTTGAATTCCACCTGTATGCGGCGGCGGCGGTTGGTCTCGGTTATTGCCCTGTTCATGGAATCAGTGATCACATCGGCATACATTATCACTCTGCTTGATACATTCCTTGCTGCTCTTCCCACAGTCTGTATCAGTGAAGTCTCGGACCTTAAAAAGCCTTCTTTGTCTGCATCCAGTATGGCAACCAAGGCCACTTCAGGTATGTCGAGCCCCTCCCTCAAAAGGTTTATTCCGACAAGCACATCGAATGTCCCGAGCCGCAGATCCCTTATTATCTTCATCCTCTCTATGGTCTGTATATCTGAATGAAGATAATTTACTTTTATGCCTACATCTTTAAGATAATCAGTCAAGTCCTCGGCCATCTTTTTGGTCAGGGTAGTAACAAGCACCCTGTTTCCATCTGCGACAACCGAATTTATCTCACCTACAAGGCTGTCAATCTGACCCTTTATAGGCTTTACCTGGATTGGAGGATCGACAATGCCTGTAGGCCTTATAACCTGCTCAGCCACCACAGTTGAATGCTCGTATTCATACGGACCAGGCGTTGCGCTTACAAATATGATCTGTTTTATCCTTTTTTCAAATTCATTGAATTTTAAAGGCCTGTTGTCGTATGCGGACGGAAGCCTGAATCCATAATTGACCAAGGTGTCTTTTCTCGATTTATCGCCCGCATACATGGCTCTGATTTGAGGCAGACTTACATGGGATTCATCAATGATCATGAGAAAATCATCGGGAAAATAATCAAGCAGCGTATATGGAGGGGTGCCGGGTTTTCGGCCGTCCATATGCCTTGAATAATTTTCTATTCCCGAGCAGTATCCGACTTCCCTTATCATCTCTATGTCATACCTTGTCCTCTGTTCAAGCCTTTGAGCCTCAAGAAGCTTTTCCTGACTTTTAAGCACTGCAAGCCTTTCTTCAAGTTCAGACTCTATGGATTCAATAGCTCTCTCCATCTTTTCCCTTGAGGTTGCAAAATGGGATGCAGGATATATGGACACATGATTTCTTTCAGCCAATATTTCACCGGTCAATACATCTATCTCGGTAATCCTGTCTATCTCGTCTCCAAACATCTCAACCCTTATGGCACGTTCAGACTGGGAAGCCGGGAATATCTCAATCACATCGCCTCTTACTCTAAAAGTGCCCCTTACAAAATTTATATCGTTTCTTTCATATTGTATATCGACCAGTTTTTTTAGTATATCATCCATATCCTTTATCATACCTTTTCTCAAGGACAGGGTAAGTTTGCCGTATTCTTCAGGATCACCCAAGCCGTATATGCATGATACGCTGGCTACGATTATGACATCCCGCCTTTCAAACAGGGCTGATGTCGCTGAATGCCTGAGCTTATCTATTTCATCGTTTATAGATGCATCCTTTTCGATATATGTATCGGTCTGGGGAACATATGCTTCAGGCTGGTAATAATCATAATAACTCACAAAATATTCAACAGCATTATTGGGGAACAGCTCCTTAAATTCACTGCAAAGCTGTGCGGCAAGCGTTTTGTTGTGCGCTATCACCAGGGTAGGTTTCTGCACGCGCTCTATCACATTGGCAAGCGTAAATGTCTTGCCCGATCCCGTAACCCCGAGAAGCGTTTGAAATTTGTTATTATCCATTATGCTTTTTGAAAGTATATCGATTGCCTTGGGCTGGTCACCTTGAGGCTTAAACCTTGAAACGATTTTGAACTGACCCATTCATCCAGCCTCCTTTAAACGTTTTTACGAGCTGATGCATTCGATTCAATTTAGAACATCTGTTCGATAGATGTATTATATTATTACATTGCTGGCCTGTCAATAAATAGTGCACTGTACTTTAAAATACAGTGCACTGTCTGCCAATAAAGAGGGAGGGAGATTATATGTATTCTCTCTCCCACTGCCAATATTCACTTTTTCCTACTACATATTATGTGCTGCTAGATAAGATGTGACATCTTTTTATTAATTATGACATTAATGAAGCCTGCGTTTAAAATGCTTTTTTAAAAATCCCTTTAAAAAACTGTCCTGCTCTTTTACAGTCGGCAGTCCGTCAATATCACGCGGAACTGAAATTATCCCAAGTTCGTCTATGCCGTCTTGGAAGTTCTTGAATTCTTCAGTCCTCACTTTTCCATCACGGCCCCTTATCTCAACCCATATATAAGTGACAAACTCCTTGAAAAATTCATCCAGGTTGTTTTCATCAAGCATTGGTTTATTGTTTATCGAAAGTATCGTGTCCCCTGGTCTTATTTTCATCTGTTCGGCAGGGCTTTTGGGTATTGTATCTAAAACCTTGACTCCGTCTGAAGCCGGACAGAATATGGGTTTTCTTTCAGCTTCCAGCTTTTTTTGATGTTGTATCAAAAACTCATGAGCAGCCGGAGCAAATATCGCGGCAACAAATTTAAAAGCATATATATATGAAGAAATTATAGATAGCAATAAAAGGGCAATGCTGAAAATCCCAAGCTTATACGCAGAGTTCTTGCACTTTTCTTCAGGGGTGTATGAAGATGTAAACTCACTGTACCCAAGAATAGCGCAAACAGGCATGGCTGTGAAAATAGCCTTGTTTATAAGAGATGGATTGATGTAAGGCCTGACTAGAGGCCACCAATTTGGGGTAGATATCACCTCACCGCTTGCAGGTCCGTATCCCATAAATATGATAAGCGCAATCGGAATGGGCCAAAAATGCTGCATGGTATATCCTCCAACTAAGCTTCCGTCCTTTCGCCTGCAAAGTACGGCAATAGCATCCTTGTGCCCGTCGATATATATAAGCACCGACTCTAAAAGGTGGAGTATTGCCACCAAAAGCATTACTTCGGTGACATTGATCCATTTAAATCCAAATATTAGGCTTATGATTGAAAGCAATCCCCCCGAATATGAGAAGCATAAAAATCTCGGCTCTATGAACATAAGAAGTATCGATATAGGTATCAGATACATTATGCCTACATTCTGGCTGAATGAAATGCCCATCAAGGTCATGGGTATGCTGACTGCAACCCCTGCAATGAGCCCGGATAAAATCGATCTGGCCATAATATTTTTTAAGGAGGTTTTTAATTTGCCGTATACAGTCTCCTCCAAAGCTGCAATCCTTCTGTATTGAGTATAGGTTATCAATAGCAATATTATATAAGCGGTATTATTGCCCGGCATGATTATATTATATGCCACTGTGCTGATGGTTAACTTTATCATAGCTAGTATGTCCATATTCTATCCTACCCCACCTGTCAATGTATGGATCGTTCAGTATAAAGCTGAAAACATTAAAAGCAGCCCAGCAGGGCTGCTTTTAATTACTAAATCTGATCCCTTACTATTTCCACAGCCTTGTTCAGCTGAACATCCTCCTGCCTTGTAAGTTCAGGTTTCTGTTTAGCTTCATCAGGCAAATCCACAACTATATTGGGTTCTATTCCCTTGCCCTGTATGCATACGCCGCTCGGAGTATAATACCTGGCAATCGTGACTTTTACAGCGGACTTCTTATCTTCTCCAAGTTTCAGGATGGTCTGCACAAGTCCCTTTCCAAACGTTCTCGTTCCAACGAGCGTGCCCGACTTTGTATCCTTGACAGCGCCAGACACTATTTCAGATGCGCTTGCCGTGTTCCCATTAACCAGTATGGTAAGCGGCATGTTCAATTTATTTTTATCCGACTTTATTACTTCCTTCTCACCCTTATTGTCTATCGTATAAACAATAGTGCCTTCACCTATAAGCTCATCCGCGACTTCGGTACATTGGTCGAGAAGTCCTCCTCCGTTGTCCCTTAAATCCAGCACCAGACCTTTCATGCCCTTTGCTTTCAGATCGCCAAGAGCCTTTTTGAAGCTTTCGGCTGTATTTGCCTGAAATGCCGTAATCCTTATATAACCTATTTTATCATCCAGCATCTCGCCTTTTACGGATTTCAATACAATGTTTGCCCTGGGTATGCTTACATCAGTTGGAGACGATGCTCCGGCTTTAACTACTGTAAGCTTGACGGAAGTTCCGGGTTTACCCCTCATAAGTGAAACGGCTTCATCGAGATTATTGCCTGATACATCCTTGCCATTTATTTTTATTATTATATCGCCTGATTTCAATCCGGCTTTTTCAGCAGGAGTATCCTCTATCGGCGAAACGATATATACATTTCCATCTTTAGGCTCTACAACAAGCCCTACGCCCGCATATTCTCCTTCTGTCTGCACCATGTTTGCAGTATATTCATCAGGGTCCCAATATACGGTATATGGATCTCCGACACCCTGCGCAAGACCTCTTACAGCACCTTCCACAAGTTTATTCTCATCCAGCTTATCAACATAATAGTACATTATCTTATCCTTTTCCTCAAACAATTTGTTAAAATCTTTGAGGTTCTGGTAATCTTCTTTGGACACAATGAATTTATCTTTAAAGGCTATTGAAACACTATTTGAAACAACAAAGGTTATAACATTCGTTAAAAGTACCGCAGCAATCGTTAATGCAATTGCCCTTTTTTTGCTTATCATCCTAACACCTCATAAAATATATTTAAGCCCTTTAACTATATTATTATTCTCACTTCATCATTATAACATCATAAAAATTATAATTCAAAACGATATCCATGAAAGTATGTACTATATGATAAAGCAGTCTGCAATTATGAGGAAGGATAGGCGCATCAGCGGCTTATCTTTGCATCATCTCAGCAAAGTCGTAAATATAACCTTTGGACAATCTTTGAATCGCCTCTTTTTCATGCTTTGAATATTTGTCATACACGCCGTATGCAGTCATCCCTGCCGAAACTATGCCCTGTATCCCGGGCAGTATATCCTCAAATGCAATGCATTTTTTGGGATTAACGCCAAGCTTTTTTGCAGCAAGCAGATAAATGTCAGGGCTTCCTTTTCCGCGTCTTACTTCATCTATGGAAACAAACGCATCAAATAAATCATATACACTGTTATTTTTAAGCACCGGTTCATAAAGCACTTTTGGAAGGGCCGTGGCCACAGCAAGCTTGATTCTATGCTTTTTTAAAAGCATAAGGTATTCCTTAGCATGGGGCTTTAATGGAACATGATGGCTGTATTCATCAATCGCCATCATGTTCCATTCCTTGATGATGTCTTCTACGCTTTCATCAAGATTAAATAAGGAGATCGTATAAATGGCTGACTCCTTAAAAGTTTTTGCACAGATTTCATCGACATAGCCTTCAGGCACGGATAGATTTCTTTTAGTCAGAAAATCAACATCGATTTTTTCCCATACTCCCATGGAATCGATAAGCGTTCCGTCCAGATCAAAAATCGCAGCTTCAAAATCAAACATACTATTTCATCCTCATGCGCAGCGATAAATTTTTCAGTATCCCTGCTTCCGAAGAAATATCCTTTGCTGAAATAAGAGCCGAAACAACTGCAATGCCGTCGATACCCGTATGGTTGAAAATCGGAATGGTTTTTCGGTTGATTCCTCCGATAACCACAATAGGAAGATCGACAGCCGATCTTATCTTTTTCAACTCTTCCATTGAAACAAGCTTTGCATCGGTTTTTGTTCCCGTGGCAAACATGGCTCCTACCCCGAGATAATCCGCACCGTCTTTCTGTGCCTGAACCGCCTCGCAAAGCGAAGATGCGGAAACGCCCAATATTTTATTTTTTCCTATGATGGACCGAACGATATGAGCCGGCAAATCGCTCTGGCCGACATGCACACCGGCGGCATCCACTGCCAGGGCAATGTCGACACGATCATTGATGATAAGCGGGATATGATTTGCGTCGGTAATGCGCTTGATTTTTACCGCAGTTTGATAGAATTCAAGAGAGGAAGCATCTTTTTCCCTAAGCTGCACGAGAGTCGTGCCTCCATCAATAGCCTGCTTGACCGCATCTTCCAGAGTCGGGGTGCTCATAAGCTTGCGGTCTGTGACCAAATATAAGCTGTAATCTATCTTAGGCTTCATGGATTTTCGCCTTCTCAATAAGAATTTTAGCATCCATTTTGCTTATGGCATCGATTATTGCCATGTGAAAACTGCCGTTGCCTATCTTCCCAGCCTTTTCAGCTGCGATTTCTCCTGCAATGCTCATGGACAGTATTCCTCCGGCTGCCGCAATCAAGTGATCTTTTGATGCTCCGCAAAAAGAAGCTACAAGTGAAGTGCACATGCAGCCCGTTCCAGTCACCCTAGAGAGCAGTTTCGTACCATTGCCAAGCAAAATAATATGCTGCCCATCAGATAATATATCGGTTGCTCCTGTGATCGCTGTCACGCAGCCGAGGTTTTTCGATATTGTTTCAGCTACACGGCATCCAATCTTTAATCCGCCTTCCAAATCGGACTCGGAAGCGTCTACGCCCTTGGTTGCAGCATCAAGCCCTGCAATAAAGCGAATTTCGGACATATTCCCCCTGAGCACGCTGATTTTAACTTCGTTCAGTATACTTTGAGTTGTTTTGTTCCTTAAATCTGACGCACCGGCTCCCACAGGGTCAAACACTACAGGGATATTCATCTCATTGGCTTTTTTCCCTGCAACAAGCATTGATTCTATGGTCCTGCCGTTTAATGTGCCGATATTCAATACCAGTGCCGATGAAATTGATGTTATGGCTTCTACTTCTCCTATATCGTCAGCCATGATCGGTGAAGCTCCTATGGCAAGTGTTGCATTGGCACAATCGTTCACCGTGACATAATTGGTAATATGATGTATCAGCGGCTTTTTGCTGCGCACTGCTTCCAAAGCTCTGCCCATCTGTTCAATGAATTCTTTCTTCTCCATTTTCTATGCCTTACCACCTTTTGCTTTATTTTTATACAGCCTGTCCAAATCCTATCATCTTTGCTCTATGACATACGCCGCACCCATTAGCTGTATAATCTTTATATTTGTCTCTGCTTAACGGAGATGTTGATTTTTTGAGCATCCTCATTTGCCCGTTCACACTTTTTAAGTTCTAAGGCTTATTACTCTTGCTCATCAAGAACTTTTGCAAACTCACTTCGTTCAAACACGCAAAAGTTCTAGGATTC
>ENA-UOOI01003980-UOOI01003980.1-fermentation-metagenome-genome-assembly--contig:-NODE-3980-length-10277-cov-62.561632_pt1 | contig 10277 bp, 9 predicted proteins | sample MGYA00245779_ERZ724027 | MGnify/ENA primary metagenome ERZ724027 (study PRJEB28704, sample SAMN03018318) | fermentation metagenome | biome: anthropogenic terrestrial biome; feature: soil; material...
CTATGACCCCCTGCTTGTAAGGCAGGTGCTCTAACCAGCTGAGCTATGCTCCCCTTCAGCGACGTGTTATATAATACTATATATTGTATCGGTTGTCAACACTTAATTGCAAAATTTTTAAGGTTTTGAGGATAATTTTTCTATTTTGTCCCTTATTTTCTTCCTTGCTGCAAAGAGTTCGCCAAAGCTTTCAATTCTTGTTCGGTGAACTCGTATACGCGTCCGCAGTAGTGACACTTCGCTTCCATTTTTCCGGTTTCGGAGTCGGCAAGGCTGCGGATTTCCTCCGGCTTCAGCGTGGCAAGGGCGCGCTCGACGCGCTCTTTGCTGCAGGGGCAGGCATACCCGACCCGGAATTCATCCAGAATCTCCATATCGGACCCGTCAAGCGCTCGGCGGCACATGTCTTCAATTGAAAGGCCCTTTGCCAGCATCGTGGTGACCGGTTCCAGCGCGGCGACATTTTTCTCCAGGCGCGAAACCGCGTCTTCCGAAGCGCCGGGCAGCACCTGGATCAGCAGGCCGCCGGAGAGCATGACCAGGTGATCCCTCTTGTCCGCCAGCACCCCGAGCGCGCAGGCCGTGGGGATCTGTTCGCTTTCGGCAAAGTAGGCGGTGACGTCTTCGCCGATTTCCCCGGAAACAAGCCGCACCTGCCCGGTATAGGGTTCCCCTTCGCCGAAATCGCGGATGACGCACAAAAGGCCGGACGAGCCGACTGCGCGGCCGACGTCGAGCTTGCCGTCCGCCTTCAGCGGAAGCTCCGTTTCCGGGTGCTCCACAAAGCCGCGGCAGTTTCCGCGGCTGTCCGAAATCGCGACGAGAAGGCCGAGCGGGCCGCCGCCCTTCACCTTCAGCGTGACGGAGGCGCCTTCTTTTTTGAGCATCGCCCCCATCAGGGATGATGCCGTCAGAAGCCGCCCAAGCGCGGCGGAGGCTACGGCGCTCGTTTTGTGGATGCTCTGCGCCGTGCAGACGGTATCGGTAGAATCCACCGCGGCCGCCATGACGCTGCCGTCCGAACTGATGCATCGAATCATTCTGTCCATTGTTTCCGTCCTTTATCCGTTTTCGATCTGAGATATTTTCTTCGACACGACGACCAGCCTTTCGCTTTCCGGCCGCGGGGCCTCAAAGCTCATATCGTCGTAAACGGCGATTGTCTCCAGCCCCGCCGTTTTCAGCAGCTCCCCGATTTTCCGCGGCTCATAGGCACGCTCGAAAAAGTGCTCGGAGCTTCTGCGGTAAACGCCCCCGTCCCGGGCGAAAAAATCCAGCTGGATGCCGACGCGGTCCGTCTTTTCCTCAAAATGGTTCTGCCAGACGCAATACACCGGGTCAGTATCGTAAACAAAGATATGGTTGGACAGGACCGTGCGGTGCTTGTAAAGCGTGTTCATATCGAAAATAAAAAGCCCGCCCGGATTCAAGAAGAGAGAGACGCGCTGAAAAGCCGCCAGCACGTCTTTTTCGCTGGTCAGATGATTGATGCTGTCCAGCGCGCAGACGACCGTATCAACCGTTCCGTACAGGTCAATGCTCTGCATCTGCTGGCACAGGAACAGAACGGACATCCCCAGTTCGGCGGCTTTTTGCTGTGCGACAGAAAGCATCGCCGCCGAACCGTCGATTCCGTAGACGTCGATCCCGCGTTTTTTTAACTCCAGGGTCAGGCTGCCCGTCCCGCAGGCCAGATCCAGCGTGATGCCGGAAGAATGGTTCATGCGGGCAAGCAGCCGGCAAAGATAGTCCGCGCGTGCGGGGTAATCGACATTCCCGGTCAGTTCGTCGTAATAAAGTGCGAAAGAGGAGTATGCGCTCATTTCTCCTTTTCTCCGCCTTCGCTGCCGGAGCCGCTATCCAGGCGCTTGAACACGAGCGCATACCCGTCGCATCCATAATTCAGCGAACGGTTTACCCTGCTGATGGTGGCGGTGGAAGCGCCGGTTCTGGCGACGATATCGCTGTAAACCCGTTTTGTGCTGAGCATATGCGCGACCTTCAGGCGCTGGGACATCGCCTTGATTTCCGGAACGGTACAAAGGTCTTCGAAAAAGTCGTAGCACTCTTCCACGGTTTTCAGCGACAGGACCGCTTGAAACAGAAAGTCTACGTTCTCATCTTTGATTTTGGAATTCATAGCACTCAATCCTTTATCTTTTACTAAGATAAGATTTTAGCATACAAAAGTTCAAAAGTAAAGAATAGAACAGGTTATCCGAAAAATATTTCATTATAAATCATTTTTTATTAAATCTTCATAAGACTCCCGCCGGACGATCAGCCGCGACGCCCCATCCTTTGTCATGACCACGGCCGGTTTCGGAATCCGGTTATAGTTGGAGGCCATCGAGTAATTGTACGCGCCGGTGGAGAGGACGGCAAGGATGTCCCCGGGCTCCGCCTTCTGGATCATGGCGTTTTCCTGAATCAGGTCTCCGCTTTCGCAGCACTTTCCCGCGATGGTCACTTCGGTATCCGCGGGAAGGTCTGCCTTGTTTGCGACGACCGCCGTATACGGGGCCTGGTAAAGAATATATCGCGGGTTGTCCGTCATTCCTCCATCCACGGAAAGATAGGTCCTGACGTTCGGGATATGCTTGATCGCCCCGACATGGTAAAGCGTGATTCCGGCTTCCCCCACGATGGAGCGCCCCGGCTCGATGAAGATGTACGGAACCTTCAGCTCCAGATCCCGGCATTTTTTCAGCACCGCCGCGGAGACAAGCTCCATATAGCGGCCGTAGGGCAGCGGGGAATCCGAGCTGACATAAGAAATGCCGAAGCCGCCGCCGAGGTTCAGCTCCCCTATTTCGATTCCGGTCTCTTTTTTGATCTTCCCGATGAAATCCAGCATGACCTCGGCCGCCAGAACGAACGGCTGGCTGTCGAAAATCTGGGAGCCGATATGGCAGTGCAGGCCCTTCAGCTCGATATTGTCATAGGTCAGGGCCGCTTTTACCGCTTCCATCGCTTCCCCGGTTTCCAGCGCAAAGCCGAATTTGGAATCGATCTGCCCGGTTTTGATGAACTGGTGGGTATGCGCGTCGATCCCCGGCTTGATCCGCAGGGAAACATGGGCCGTTTTCGCCATTTCTCCGGCGATCCTGTGGATGTTTTCCATTTCCGTCAGGTTGTCCACGATAAAGTGGCCGATGCCGTATTCCATCCCCATCCGGATTTCCTCATCCGTTTTGTTGTTGCCGTGAAAATGGATGCGCTCCGCCGGGAATCCCGCCTGAATCGCCGTGTACATTTCCCCGCCGGACACCACATCCAGGCAAAGGCCCTCCTGCGCCGCGATCCGGCAGATTTCCTTGCAGTTGAACGCTTTGCTCGCGTAAACCGTCGTCCCCCGCCCGTTGTAATATTTCCGGAACGAATCCTGATACATGCGGCAGGTGGCGCGGATCTTGGTCCCATCCATCACATAAAGCGGGGTGCCGTACTCTTCGGCAAGCGCGACCGTGTCGCATCCGCCGATGGTCAGGTGCCCCTTTTCGTTGACGTCCAGGCAATCTGAAACAAACATTTGTATTTTCCCCTCTACTTATTCTTTCTCCCCGCAGGAAGCTTGGATCAGGGCTCTGATCTCTTCCAGCCCCTCGCCGGAAACAGCTGAAAACGGGACAAGGGCGGGATCGGAACCGGAAAAAAGATTCCGGTAAAGCTGCTCCTGCGCCGTGCGCTGCGTTTTATTCAGTTTATCGGATTTTGTCATGGCAACCACAAAACGAAGTCCGTTGCTTTTTAAAAAATCGATCATATGAAGGTCGTCTTCGGTCGGCCTGTGGCGCATGTCCACAATCTGGATCACGAGCGCGATCCTGCGTGCCGCCGCGAAATACCCTTCCACCAGCCCGGCCCATCGAAGCTTTTCCGAACGGGATACCTTCGCATAACCGTAACCGGGCAAATCGACCAGACGGCAGCGATCCAGCCGGTAGAAATTGATGGTTCCGGTCTTGCCGGGCGTGGCGCTGACCCTGGCCAGAGCCTTTCTGTTCACCAGGCGGTTGATCAGGGAAGACTTTCCGACGTTCGACCTGCCGGAGAAAACGATTTCCGGCAGATCGCCGTCCGGAAGCTGCTCCGGCGTTCCGGCGGAAAGTTCAAAGGAAGCATCCTGAAACATCAAAGGTTCCTTTCTTACAGCCTCGGCATCTCGATGGATGCCGGCGGCGGGACGCGGCGCATCTGCTCCGGAAGGATCGGCTCCGCCGTCAGGGGCTGCCCCTTTGCCGGGAGCGGCCTTGCCTGCGGGGTTCCGGTCAGCGCGAGCCTGAGCACCTCGTCGATTTTATTCACCGGCACAAACCGGACATGGTCTTTGACGACATCGTCGAACTCTGCGACGTCGGAGTCGTTGTCCGAGGGGATAATCACGGTCTGGATCCCGTGACGGTAGGCCGCCATGGATTTTTCCTTCAGCCCGCCGATCGGCAGGACGCGTCCGCGCAGCGTGATCTCCCCCGTCATGGCGACCTCATGCCGGATCGGGATCCTGCACAGGGCCGACGTGATCGCCGTCGCCATGGCGATGCCCGCCGAGGGGCCGTCCTTCGGGATGGCCCCCTCCGGGACATGGATGTGGATGTCGTATTTGCTGTAAAAGTTGTGTTCGATCCCGAGCTGATCCGCCCGCGTGCGGATGCAGCTGACGGCGGCGTGGGCGGACTCTTTCATGACGTTCCCGAGGGAGCCGGTCAGCTCCAGCTTGCCCGTCCCTTCCATGACCGCCACTTCGATCGGCATCACTTCACCGCCGACGCTGGTCCACGCAAGACCGTTCACCAGGCCGATTTCATCCGTCTGGGTCAGCGTGTCGGGCTTGAAGCGGCGCGGCCCGAGCAGGGGCTCCACGTCGGCCGGCTTCACCGTGATCTTCACGTTTTCCTGCGAAACGATCTTTTTGGCGCTCTTGCGGCAGATGGATGCGATGCAGCGTTCCAGGCTGCGGACGCCCGCTTCCCTGGTGTACCCGTCGATCAGAAGATGGAGGGCGGCGGGGGTAATTTTCAGCGTCCTGCGCGAAATCCCGTGCTTTTTCAGCTGCTTCGGGATCAGATGCCTCGACGCAATCTGGAATTTTTCCTCATGCGTGTAGCTGGAAAGCGTGATCACATCCATGCGGTCCAGCAGCGGGATGGGAATCGCGCTGTAATCGTTGGCCGTAGTGATAAAGAGCACCTTGCTCAGGTCGAACGGCATGTCGATATAATGGTCGTAAAAGGCGGAGTTCTGCTCCGAATCCAGCACTTCCAGAAGTGCGGAGGCGGGGTCCCCGCGGAAATCGTCGCCGAGCTTGTCGATCTCGTCGAGCAGGATCAGCGGATTGTTCGTCCCGGCCTGCCGGATGGCTGCCATGATCCTGCCCGGCATGGAGCCGATATAGGTCTTTCTGTGGCCCATGATATCGGATTCATCCCGGACGCCGCCGAGCGAAACGCGCACGTATTTGCGGCCGATGGCGGACGCGATGGACCGCGCGATGGACGTCTTGCCGACGCCGGGCGGGCCCACCAGGCAGATGATCTGCCCGTTGATCTCGGGGGCGAGCTTGCGGACCGCCAGCGTCTCCAGGATGCGTTCCTTTACCTTTTTCAGGCCGTAGTGGTCGCGGTCCAGCACTTTCCGGGCCCGTTCCAGGTTGATATGCTCGCGGGAAGAGATCCCCCAGGGCAAATCCAGGCAGATTTCCAGGTAATTCCGGATCACGCCCCCCTCGTGCGAGCCGTAGGGCATCTTGCCGAAGCGGTCGCATTCCTTGAGCAGCGTGCTTTTCTGCGGCTCGGGGATTTTCGCCTTCGAAATCCGTTCGCGGAACTCATCCGCTTCCTCCTGCGGGCTGTCGTCATCCCCCAGCTCGTAATTGATCGCCTTGATCTGTTCCCGCAGGAAATAGTCGCGCTGGTTCTGGTTCATCTGTTCTTTCGCTTTTTCGCTGATATCATTTTCTATTTCGAGAATTTTGATCTCTTTTTCCAGAATTGCGGCCAGCTTTTCCAGCCGCCTGACGGGATGCATCTCCTCCAGAACGGCCTGCTTCTGCTCATAATCCAGCATGATGTTGGCGGCGATGTAATCCGCCAGGGCGCCGCAGCTTTTGTGTTTCACCACGCCGATAATGATGTCGGGTGAAATACGCTTGTAATTCTGAAGATACTGCTCAAACAGAGTCTGGGTGTAGCGGATCAGAGCCTCGGATTTGCTGGAGGAGCGCACGGGGCGGGGTTCCAGGACACAAACCTTCGCCTTGAGGAACGGGGTTTCGGCGACCGTTTCCCTGATTTCGGCGCGCTGCATCCCCTCCGCGAAAAGACGGACCCCGTCTTCGGTGTGCTGCAGGATCTGCTTGATTTTGGCAATGACGCCGACCTTGTAGAGCTGATCCATCGACGGGTCGTTCTCCTCCAGATCCTTCTGCGCGACCAGAAGGATGGTCTGGTCGTTTTCCATGGCTTCGCTGAGCGCGAGAATGGATTTTTTCCTTCCCGCGTCGAACTGAAGAATCATCCCGGGGAATAAAACAAGTCCGCGCAAAGCCAGCACCGGCAGGGTTCGCAGTTCTGTTTGCTGCTTGATTTTGATACTCATATTTCACTCCTATTTATTTATCATGCAGAAGAAAAAAGCTGCTGCGACAAGGATAAACGGTCCTTGCAGCAGCAGCCAGCGCCAGAGTCAGGACGCGGTATCCTTGCGCCCGCGTTTTCTAGGGCTTGAAATTTTTATTTTGACCGGTTTGCGCTCCTGATTGTAAACGAGGCGCGGCGGGGCGTTCCGCGCGACAACCTCGGGCGTGATGACCACTTTTTCCACCGTGAAATCGGTTGGGATCTGGTACATCAGCGGGGTCAGAAGCTCCTCCATAATCGACCGCAGGCCGCGGGCCCCCGTTTTGCGCTCGATCGTTTTTCTCGCAATCTCGCGAAGCGCCTCCGGCTCGAACTCCAACTCGACCTTGTCTAGATGGAACAGAAACTGATATTGGCTGACCAGCGAGTTTTTCGGCTCCGTCAAAATCCGCACCAGCGCATCCTCATCCAGGCCGTTCAGCGCGGTAATCACCGGAAGACGGCCCACCAGTTCGGGGATCAGGCCGAATTTCACCAGATCGTGCGGCACGACCTTCGACAGCCAGACCGCGGAATCCTGTTCCTTTTTGCTTCTGATCTGCGCCCCGAATCCCAGCGAGGAGGAAGAAGTCCTTTTTTCCACCACTTTTTCCAGGCCGTCGAACGCGCCGCCGCAGATGAACAGGATGTTCGTCGTGTCCACCTGCAGGAATTCCTGCTGCGGATGCTTTCTGCCGCCCTGCGGGGGGACGTTGCAGACGGAGCCTTCCAGGATTTTCAGAAGCGCCTGCTGGACGCCCTCGCCGCTGACGTCCCTGGTGATGGACGGGTTCTCGGATTTTCTGGCGATCTTGTCGATCTCGTCGATATAGATGATGCCGTTTTCCGCCCGCTCGATATCGTAATCCGCCGCCTGAATCAGGCGGAGCAGGATGTTTTCCACATCCTCGCCGACATAGCCGGCCTCCGTCAGCGTGGTGGCGTCGGCGATGGCGAACGGAACATCCAAAAGCTTTGCGAGCGTCTGGGCCAGCAGGGTTTTTCCAACCCCGGTGGGCCCCAGCAGGAGCACGTTGCTTTTGGTGATTTCCACATCATCGTTTCCGTAGTAAATGCGCTTGTAGTGATTGTATACCGCGACCGAAAGAGCAATCTTTGCCTCTTCCTGCCCAATAACATACTCATCCAGCAATTTCTTCATTTCCTGCGGTTTCATCAGAACAGCACCGGCGTCGCCATACGTCTTTTTGCGGTTGGACAGATTGGACTCGTCTTCCAGAATGGAATTGCAGAGCTGAATACATTCGTCGCAGATATATACGCCCGGCCCGGCGATCAAGCGCCTTGCCTGGCTCTGCGGCTTGCCGCAAAAGGAGCAGCAGATCTCCCTGTCTTTGGTTTCGTCGTTATTAGGCATATTGATTCACCTGCTTAAAAAGCCTCATCTATGATAAATGACCTTGTCTATGATCCCGTAAGCGACGGCCTGGTCCGCCGTCATAAAGTTGTCGCGCTCGGTATCCTTCGCGATTACTTCAATAGGCTGCCCGGTTTTCTCCGCTAATATTGCATTCAGTTTCTTTTTTGTGGCGATAATGTGGTCTGCGTGGATCATGATGTCCGTCGCCTGGCCCTGCGCGCCGCCGCTGGGCTGATGGATCATGATGTCGCTGTTGGGCAGCGCAAAGCGTTTGCCCTTGGCGCCCGCCGTCAGCAGAAACGCGCCCATCGAAGCGGCCATGCCCATGCAGATGGTGGACACGTCGCATTTGATGTACTGCATCGTGTCGTAGATCGCCAGGCCCGCGGATACCGAACCGCCGGGGCTGTTGATGTAAAGGCTGATATCCTTCGCCGGGTCCTGGCCCTCCAGATATAAAAGCTGCGCAACAACAAGACTGGCGGTGACGTCATTGACTTCCTCAGTCAGCATAACGATTCTGTCGTTGAGCAAGCGGGAATAAATATCATAGGAGCGCTCGCCGCGATTCGTCTGTTCAATAACATAAGGGACTAAACTCATCTGAACCACCTTTTCTCCATGCGCTTAAATTTTATTGTTTAAAACCCGTTTCCGGTTCCGCACGGCAAACGGAAACGGGATTGTAACACCGGAAAAGAAAGCCGCGGTTTTATTCCGCCTTCGCTTCTTCCTTCGCTTCTTCTTTTTCCTCTTTCTTTTCTTCTTCTTTTACTTCCGTGACCTTCGCGTTGTCGCGTACGATCTTCACGGCCTGTTCCACGGCGAGATCCATCGCAAGGTCTTCCTTCGCGACAAGCCCTTTTACCTTCTCGAGATCCATCTCATAAGCTTTGGCGAGCTTTTCGTATTCCTTGCCGATGTCTTCATCCGCCGGCTTTATGCCCTCCAGCTTGGCGATCTTTTCCAGGGCAAGGCGGACCTTCACCTGACGCTCCGCCTGGGGCCGGAAGGAATCGCGGATCGAATCCTTGTCCTTGCCGGTATATTTGAGATAGGTTTGAAGATCGAGACCCTGCGACTGCAGGCGGTAGCCGAAGTCTCGGATATCCTCGTTGATCTTGTTCTGATACATGGCCTCCGGAATCTCTCCCTTGACCAGATCGACCAGCTTGTCGATCAGCTGATTTTCCATCTCGTCGTTCGCGGCCTTTTCACGGCTTTCCAAAAGCTTTTTCCGGATGTCCTCCCGGTATTCGGCAAGCGTGTCGAAGCTGCTGACGTCCTTGACGAAATCGTCGTCCACTTCGGGCAGTTCCTTCTTTTTGATCTCGTGCAGCTTTACCTTGAAGACGACCGGTTTCCCTTTCAGCTCCTGTGCGTGATAATCCTCGGGGAAGGTGACGTTCACATCGAATTCCTCGCCGGTGGAATGGCCGACGACCTGCTCCTCAAAGCCGGGGATAAACTGTCCGGAACCGAGGCTGAGCGTGTGGTTTTCAGCTTTTCCGCCCTCAAACGGAACGCCGTTCAGAAAGCCCTCGAAATCGATCACAACGGAATCGCCGTTCTGCGCGGGCCTGTCTTCTACGGTCACCATTCTGGCGTCGCGGTCCTGTACTTTTTTGATCTCTTCGTCCACGTCGGCGTCGGTGACGGAAACAGCCTTTTTCGTGGCTTCCAGCCCTTTGTAGTTTTCGATGGAAATATCGGGCTTCGTGGTGATGGTGGCCTTGAAATCCAGGCCATCCTTGCCGGCCTTTACCACGTCGAAGTCGATTTTGTCTTCGATAAATTCCAGGCCGGCCTCTTTGACGGCCTGATCGAGAGCAGCAGGATAGACGGCATTGATCGCGTCTTCATAGAACACCTGCTCGCCATAATACTTTTCAATAAATGCGCGCGGAGCCTTTCCCTTGCGGAAACCGGGAATGGAGATCTTTTTGCTTTGTTTATGAAAAGCCTGGTTGACAGCTTTTTCAAAGGTGTCGGCATCGACCTCCACCTCAAGCTGATAGCGGTTGGGTTCTACTTGATTGGACGATTTTAAACTCATTTTTGTCTTCCTCCTGCAAAATTGCAAATTAACTTATTCTTTTAAATGATAAGCATGATTGAAAGCTGTTATCTTAAAATATGGCAAAACTTTCGAATAGACAAAACTCATCATGCTTCAATGTTTGTCTCAGGCAACAAAAAGTTTACTCCTCGTTAAATTTCGCGTCAAAAAATTCACTTCTGGTTAAACCCGTGAGATTAAATATAACATGCTGCAACAA
>ENA-UOOI01003981-UOOI01003981.1-fermentation-metagenome-genome-assembly--contig:-NODE-3981-length-10274-cov-3.924454_pt1 | contig 10274 bp, 12 predicted proteins | sample MGYA00245779_ERZ724027 | MGnify/ENA primary metagenome ERZ724027 (study PRJEB28704, sample SAMN03018318) | fermentation metagenome | biome: anthropogenic terrestrial biome; feature: soil; material...
GGCGTAGTAATATATCGGGGCAAGATACTGCTGTTGTATAAGAGCTACAGAAATAAATACGATGGCTGGGTTTTACCAAAAGGTACTGTGGAATCTGGAGAAGAATATAAAGAAACGGCGATACGCGAGGTAAAAGAGGAAACCAGTGTTCACGCATCTATCATAAAATATATCGGGAAAAGCCAGTACAGTTTCAATGTTCCGGAAGATACCGTTGCAAAGGATGTACACTGGTATCTGATGTCTGCTTCCAGCTACTACAGCAAGCCCCAGAGAGAAGAATATTTTATTGATTCTGGATATTATAAATATCATGAAGCATATCATCTTCTGAAATTCTCGAATGAGCGTCAGATTCTGGAAAAGGGTTACAATGAATATCTGGATTTGAAAAAAGCAAACCTCTGGGGCAGCCGCAAATATTACTAGAGCAACCAAAAGAGCTGTTGGATAAAAGCAACAGTTCTTTTGCTTTACGATCAAAAGCATATCTATATGAATTTAGCGAGGTTCATAAGAAAATATATGATTAAATGGTATAAAAATCTGTATGTTGGAGAAAATGCAAAAAAGAGGGAAAGAAAGATCAGATACGATCTGGAAATGGGAAAATCTCTTCATGGTATTTATCTCATCACATATGCAGATAATCATAATAACCAGCTGGAGATCTTTCCTGCTATAATGTTAAAGAGGAAAACTGCGCACAATGCCTGTCCGGTGATCATAGGAATTGCTGTGGGACACAGGGAAGCTGTAAAGCTTGTGACCGCTCTTGCCGATACAGCCTATCGCATAGAAGGCTGTAAAAGCATACGTAGTTACCTTGAAAACCGTGAATGAACATGGAGGAAGCATGCTACATATTTTACTTTCGATCTTAAGAATAATCGGTATTCTTCTTCTGGTGTTACTAATCCTTTTACTTATTTTGACTGTATCTGTATTGTTTGTGCCTTATAGTTACCAAATCAGGATACAAAAGGATGAAACCTTTCACATGAAAACTGATATCACATGGCTTTTTCATATGGTTCATTTTACCTTTTTATATGATAAAAAAAGTTCTTTCCAGTTCTTGGTTTTTGGAATTCCTTTGCCGTGCCCAAAAAGAAGGAAAACGGAGACCAGGAGTCATAATGATCGAAGGGAATATTCCGAAACTACAGATTCGAAATCTGCAAAGAACAAGTCCGAAGATATGAACCGAAATAAAAAATCAAACTCTGACGAAACCTTTGAAAATAGCAGACCATCAGAGAAAAACAAGGACTACACTCCGAGGAGTTTTTATGCTAAACTAAAGAAGTGGAAGACGATTCTTTCATCTGAAGATTTTAAATGGATCGTTCATATGGCCTGGTCGGAAGCCAAAATCCTGATCACCCATATCAAACCAAAAAAGATCAAGGGAAATATATTGTTTGGTTTTGACGACCCTGCCAACACCGGCGAACTTTTGGGTGTAATCGGAACGTTGTTTCCGATCCTTCCTGAAGATCTCATTATTATCCCTGATTTTACACAGTCAATATTCAAGGGATGGGTTGACGCAAAGGGTCGAGTTTTCGGATTCTATATTCTAAAGGAGATCCTCAAAGTCCTGCTGGATGGGAAAACCATACCAGTCTTTAAAAAGTACATGCACAAGGAGGCATAATTCATGGCAGAAAATAATAACAAAAATAGTTTTCAGAGCACGGTAGAAGCCTTATTTAAAGGCATGGACAACTTTATCACCACGAAGACAGTCGTGGGGGATGCAATTCATATTGGCGATAATATTATCCTTCCGCTGGTAGATGTTTCATTTGGTGTGGGCGCCGGTGCTTTTTCTGAAAATGCAAAAAATAACGGAGGCGGCGGACTTGGTGGGAAAATCTCCCCCAGTGCTATATTAGTGATCAATAAAAACGGAACAAAACTGGTGAATGTTAAAAATCAGGATGCTGTCACTAAAATTTTGGATATGGCCCCTGATATTATAGACCGATTTAAAAATAAAGATCAGGAAGATACGTATACGGACGAGGAGGTAGAGCATATACTAAAACAAGGAAAGAAAGAACAGGAGTAATGCTTTTTGAACCGTATCATCGGTTTTATGATGTTTTGGATAGGAATTGGAATGGTAATCGGACTGCTGATACGCAGTGAACTACTTGTACTCATAATGGCAGCATTATTGCTCCTGATAGGTTACAATTTGTTCTGTTGCTGAAAAAATGCAGATTCATACTGACTGACCGTTTGCTTTCCTTCTGATAAGTCAGACGAAAATAAGGTGCCTACAGTATGTATGGCACCTTTGTTATTATGCTTTTTCATGCGAGCATGAAATGCACAACCTTATGCTCTTGTTAAATAACAACTATGCTCGTTCTACTTTTCCGGATTTCAGACAAGAAGTACAAACATACATCCTCTGAGGAACACCGTTAACCTTTGCCTTAACAGATTTAACGTTAGATTTCCACATTTTGTTTGATCTTCTATGTGAATGACTTACATTGTTACCGAAATGAGCACCTTTACCACAAACAGCACACTTAGCCATGCTCCGCACCTCCTTGCTCTTTCAAATTCGTCTAATGATTTCAGACTCACAACATAGTTTATTCTAACAGAATTTAAAATCTTTTGCAAGATAAAAAAAACCTTTTCGATTGGTTTTTTCATTTTTGCTTTCATTTTCTGCCGAAATCGGTTATACTTATAACAAATCTATAAGGAATTGGAGGTTTCATAAGACATGAAAGGTCGTATGAATACAGGATTAGGTGAAGTTGTAATTGATCCGGATGTCATAGCAACCTATGCCGGAAGCGTGGCGGTTGAGTGTTTTGGTATTGTCGGTATGGCGGCCGTTAACATGAAAGATGGGTTGGTAAAACTCTTAAAAAAAGATAATTTAAAACACGGAATTGATGTTACCATAGAGGATAATAAAATATCTCTTGAATTCCACGTGATTGTCGCGTATGGAGTCAGCATATCGGCTGTAACAGATAATCTGATAAGTAATGTAAAATATAAAGTCGAAGAATTTACCGGTATGGATATAGAAAAGATCTGCATTTTGGTGGAAGGCGTACGCGTCATTGACTGATTTAAGGAGGAAAACTTGTAGTGTCTACAGATAAGATTAATGCCGAACTATTTGCAAAGATGTTTTTGGCAGGTGCAAAGAATCTTGAGGTGAAAAAAGAATGGATCAATGAATTGAATGTATTCCCCGTTCCGGACGGAGATACCGGTACGAACATGACCATGACGATCCTTTCTGCAGTAAAGGAGGTAACCAGTCTAACAGATATATCGATGAGTGCTCTTGCAAAGGCTATTTCATCCGGTTCTCTTCGAGGCGCCCGTGGAAATTCAGGTGTGATACTATCACAGCTTTTACGTGGCCTTACCAGGGTAATTCGCGATTATGATGAGATTGATGTTGTCACAATCGCCTCCGCTATGGAGCGAGCAGTGGATACCGCCTATAAAGCGGTCATGAAACCAAAGGAAGGCACAATTCTCACAGTTGCCCGTGATGCAGCCATGAAAGCCAGGGCTCTTGCTGATGAATCTGCTGATACTATCACTTTGGCAGAGTTTCTCACAGAAGTGGTATCATGTGCTCAGAATACACTTGAGCGAACCCCGGATATGCTGCCTGTGTTAAAAGAGGCTGGTGTGGTTGATTCCGGCGGTCAGGGACTTGTCACCATCTTAGAAGGTGCCTGCGATGCATTCATGGGAAAGGAAATCAATCTGACTTTTGAGACTCCTGATAAAGAAAAGACCAGTATAAAAGTCACAAAAAAGACAGAAAAAGAAATTAAATTCGGGTATTGCACGGAATTTATTATTATATTAGAGCATGCAGCATCAAAAGAAAAGCTTTCTGCATTGAAAGAATTCTTAAATGCCATCGGTGATTCCATTGTTTTCGTTGCTGACGATGAGATGATAAAGGTTCATGTACATACGAATGAACCTGGAAGAGCACTTACGAAGGCACTGACATTTGGATCATTGTCAAAAATCAAAATTGACAATATGAGAGAAGAGCATCAGGAGATTCTCTTCAAAAATGCTGAAAAGCTCTCGTCCAAACAAAATAATATCAATAACAATCCAAAAAAAGAAGTTGGCTTTGTTGCGGTTTCAGCGGGAGATGGTTTTGCAGATATTTTTCGTGGGTTAGGTGTTGATTATCTGATCGAGGGCGGTCAGACAATGAATCCAAGTACAGAAGATGTGTTGGATGCAGTCAGACAGGTTCCCGCAAAAAATATATTTATCTATCCAAATAATAAGAATATCATACTTGCGGCAAATCAGGCCAGCCACCTGTGTAACGATAAGAATCTTATCGTTATCCCGACGACGACGATTCCTCAGGGTATTACGGCTATTATCAACTATGTTGTGGATAAGAGCGTTGAAGAAAACACAAAAGAGATGGAGTCTGTTATCCATTCAGTCAAAACTGGGCAGATTACTTTTGCGGTCCGAGATACAAATATTGATGGCAGAGAGATTCACAAAGGAGATATCATGGGACTCTCTGACAAGGGTATTCTTTCTGTGGGAAGTGATATCTCAACTGTTGCAAAAGAATGCATTATAAATATGATGGAAGGCGACTCCGAACTGATCAGTATCTATTATGGAAAAGATTTTTCTAAGAATAAAGCTGAGAAAATTGCTGCCTGGGCCGAGAAGGAATATCCCGACTGTGATGTGGAAGTGAACGCCGGAGGGCAGCCAGTTTATTATTGTATTCTCTCTGTGGAATAATCAATAAAGTGAAGTAATATGAAGACAGAAGACTCAATACGCAGTTTAAAAGGAATCGGAGAGAAAACCGAGAAATTATTCAACAAACTAGGTGTTTCGACACTTGGACAGCTTTTACACTATTATCCACGTGATTACGATTCATATGGCGAACCTGTTCTTATCAGGAATATGAAGATAAATCAAAAGCAATCCATCTCGGCCGTTTTGACAAAGAATCCTGAGAGCAAAAGGCTTCAAGCCAAAACCATTACCACAGTTATTCTGACGGATGGCGGCAACCGGCTTGCACTTACATGGTTTAACATGCCTTTTTTAAGGAATACTTTAAAAAAGGGTGGTCGATATATATTTCGAGGAACAATTCGGGAAAAAAGGGGCGTGATCCAGATGGATCAGCCGGAGATTTTCACAGATTCTGTGTATGAAGATGTGAGAGGTCGTCTGATGCCGATTTATGCACGGACCGGAGGACTTTCAAACAAGACGATATCAAAAACTGTACGTGCATTGCTCGATGAAAAGCTTCTGGAAACAGAATATCTTCCGGAAGATATCAGGATTCGTTTTCAGCTTTCAGAGATTAATTATTCAATTGAACAGATTCATTTTCCGGATAGCCTAAAAAGTATGGAAGCCGCGAGAAGAAGACTGGTATTTGATGAATTTTTCTTTTTCCTCATGATGATTGCAAGGATGAAAGAGTCAAAGGATAGCCGCAAAAGCAACTGGAAACTAAACGAGGTCTGGACGACGGAAAAAGTAATTGAAAATCTGCCTTACCAACTGACGAATGCGCAGCTCCGTGTCTGGAATGAAATTGAATGTGATTTAAAAGGACATGTCAGGATGTCCCGCTTGATTCAAGGGGATGTCGGAAGCGGTAAGACGATTCTGGCTTTTCTTGCTATGATTATGGCTGCTTCCAACGGCTTCCAGAGTGCTCTTATGGTTCCGACAGAGGTTCTGGCCAGGCAGCATTATGAATCGTTAGTTTCACTACTTGAAAGTAATGGTTTATCGGAGTACTCTCCTGTTCTTTTAACAGGATCGAATACTGCAAAGGAAAAACGGCGGATCTATGCACAGATTGCAGCCGATGAGACGAAGATGATTATCGGAACACATGCGTTAATTCAGGAGAAAGCAGAATATCCAAATCTCGCATTAGTGATAACAGATGAACAGCACAGATTCGGTGTCAGTCAAAGAGAAGCTCTATCTGTAAAGGGTGAACTGCCCCATGTTATGGTTATGAGTGCAACTCCAATTCCCAGAACTCTTGCTATTATGCTGTATGGGGATCTTGATATTTCTGTATTGGACGAGCTTCCGGCAAAACGCCTGCCTGTAAAAAACTGTGTCGTGGATACTGGATATCGAAGGGCCGCCTATCAGCTTATGAGACAGGAAGTTTCGAGAGGTCACCAGGTTTACATTATCTGTCCGATGGTAGAAGAGAGCGAAGGCCTCGATGCAGCAAACGTCACGGACTATACAAAACAGATGCAGCAGGAGTTTGGAGCCGACATCGTTGTAGAAATGCTCCATGGGCAGATGAAACCTAAGATAAAAGATGCGATTATGCAGCGATTCGCCTCAGGGGAGATACAGATTCTGGTTTCCACTACAGTCGTGGAGGTCGGAGTCAATGTGCCGAATGCTACTGTAATGCTTGTAGAAAATTCAGAACGGTTTGGTCTTGCAGGTCTCCATCAGCTTAGAGGACGTGTTGGAAGAGGAAGGTATCAGTCTTTTTGTATTTTTATGCATGGTGACACGAATCCTGAAACAGCGAGGCGTCTTGAAATTCTGAATAAATCAAATGACGGGTTTTATATCGCTGAAGAAGACTTAAAGCTTCGAGGACCCGGTGATTTGTTCGGCATTCGTCAAAGCGGACTGATGGATTTTAAATTAGCTGATATTTTCCAGGATGCTTCAGTCCTAAAAGAGGCAAATCAGGCAGTCATAGATATTCTGGCCGCGGATGAGGATTTATCTCTTCCGGAGCATAGAGAACTAATAACTGCAATCGACAGATATTCTGACAGAAAGTTGAAAGAGATCACTATCTGATTTATTTCCCATACAAGAAAGCCTTGATAATATGATAAAAACCTAGTATGATAAAGTAGGTCAAAAAAGGAGGGCTGCCACAACCTTCCGATTGTGGCAGCCCTCTCGATTTTATACCTGTTACAAGGGTTTAGAACTGACCCTGATTAGATCCGCCACTCATCTGGCGTTCCTGCTGCTCAATCATTTTTTTAACCATATATCCACCAACAGAACCATTCTGTTTGGATGTCAGATTGCCATTATAGCCTTCAGAAAGCGGCACACCAATTTCATTTGCCACCTCATATTTGAATCGGTCTAAAGCTGCCATAGCTTCTGGTACTGCAGTCGTATTAGATGAACGTCTAGCCATTGTTCAAACGCCTCCTTTGTTATATTTATGATTTACTGTTTTTATAACACTTATGTGTTACGCTGATAGTATATGAGAAATTAATAATATTAAACTGGAACTTTTTAGAAGACAAGGAAGTAAGTTACAATCGAGTCATTCATTTATCATCGAATTTAATTGATTAAAATATAGTTATTTGTTATAATCTATGTAATTAAAATTATCCTAAAGGGGCGTTGAAACATGAATATAGGAATTATTGCACACAATAGTAAAAAAACATTAATAGAGGATTTTTGTATTGCTTACAAGGGAATCCTTATGAAACATGAAATTTATGCGACCGGAACAACCGGACGCAGAATTGAAGAAGTTACAAACCTTCATGTTCATAAATTTCTTGCCGGAAGTATTGGCGGAGACAAACAATTTATGGATATGATTGAACGCGGAGATATGGATATGGTAATCTTCTTTTATAATCCGACTATGATCAATCCAAAGGAGCCGGATGTACAGTCGATTATCAGATGCTGTGATCAATATACGATCCCGATTGCTACAAACATCGCGACAGCGGAATCGCTGATACTTGGACTTTCCAGAGGTGATCTGGACTGGAGAGAGCAGCTTCACAAAAATTAAAGCTGCAGATAGAGCATTCAATGAAGGATATATAAAATATGAGAGTAATAGCAGGAAGCCGTAAAAGTCTGCCTCTAAAATCAGTGGATGGTATGAATACCAGACCTACAACAGACAGAGTCAAAGAGACCCTGTTTAATATGATTGGATCAGACCTTGACGGATGCATATTTTTGGATTTGTTTGCCGGCAGCGGCGGAATCGGCATAGAAGCTTTGAGCAGAGGTGCACGTACGTGTTATTTTGTTGAAAAAAACAAAAAGGCAGCAAACTGTATCAGAGATAATCTGAACTTCACAAAACTCGCAGACAGAGGGATTCTTCAAAGAATCGACGTGAAACAGGCGATAGAGAATTTCTCAGATGAGCTGAAATTTGATTTTGTTTTTATGGATCCGCCCTATCATCAGGATCTGGAGAAAGATGTGTTAACTGCGCTGATGAAAAGCGACAATATCTCTCCCAAAACCCAGATCATTGTTGAGGCCTCACTGGATACTGACTTTTTCTATGTGAGGACACTGGGGTTTGAAATACAAAAAGAAAAAAAGTATAAGACGAATAAGCATGTTTTCTTAATTCGCCGATAGGAGAATATTATGATAAGAGCTGTATATCCAGGTAGTTTTGACCCTGTAACTTTTGGGCATCTGGATGTGATCCAGCGTGCCGCACAGTTATATGATGAAGTTATTATTGGCGTTTTAAATAATTCTGCAAAAACTCCGTTGTTTTCTACAGAAGAACGTGTTAATATACTAAAGAAAGCTACGAAGAATATTCCTCATGTGTATGTAAAACCTTTTAGTGGATTATCGGTTGATTTTGCCGAGGCATGTGGTGCCAAGGTAATTGTCAGGGGACTTCGTGCAATCACAGATTTTGAATATGAGCTCCAGATGACTCAGACAAACCGAGTGTTAAATCCTGGAGTAGATACTACATTTTTGATCACTTCTCTTCAATATGCCTACTTGAGTTCAACAACCGTTAAAGAGGTAGCATCATTTGGCGGTGATATCTCCAAATTTGTACCTGGTTTCGTTGCAGAAGAATTAATTGAGAAGATGAAAAAAAAGAATGTTTAAAAGCGTAAGATAAGGAGAATTAATATGAGCAGCAGAATTGAGCAGATTATAGAAGAAATTGAGGAATATGTTGAAAGCTGTCGTTATCAGCCTTTATCCACAACTAAGATTGTTGTCAATAAGGAAGAGTTGGAAGAGCTGTTAAGAGAACTGCGTCTCAAAACCCCGGATGAGATTAAGAGATATCAGAAAATCATCAGCAATAAGGATGCAATCCTTGCAGATGCCCAGTCTAAGGCAGACAATATGATTTCGGAAACCCAGGCTAAGGTTCAAGAGATGGTAGGTCAAAGCGAAGTGATGCAGAAAGCTTATGACCAGGCAAATGAGACCATCAACGAGGCGAATGCACAGGCACAGCAGATCATTGACTCTGCTACGCAGGATGCCAATAATATTCGTCTGAGTGCTATTTCATATACAGATGATATGCTTGCTAATCTGTCGACTATTTTGAGTACAACCTTGACTGATACAGGTGAAAAATACAATACATTCATCAGTTCTCTTCAAAGCTGCTACGATGTTGTAAATAAAAATCGCAGTGAACTTGCTCCGCAGGTTTCTCAGTCTTCTTCACAAATTGATGCAGGAGATGAGAATACCGACGGCTATGGAACGGACAGCGATTCTGAATCAGAGGATAATGAAGAGTAATACTAGTACGGACGTCACGGCTGTATTCATAACCTTTCCTTTTACATAAGTTCGTACGTCAAGTCCCGATTCCTGTATGACACAGTTTGTTTGAGCAACTGTTGAGAGTCCGCCAAATGATGTGCAGCACATGATCAGTAAAAATTTCATATTCCAGGAAAGATTGCTGTTATGTATACATACTGCACCGGTCGTAATCTCTGTCACTCCTGCGATAAACGCCTGGAGTGCCGGGAAGGGCATGAGAACTTTTTGAAGCAGAGCTCCATATATTGAAAATATGATAATATAACCGCCAAGACGAGTGATCGTATCAAACCCGTTCATAATAGAAGTGTCAAGGATGGCTCCGGAAAAGCCTGCCATTGACATTTCTTTTTTTATGGGTTCCTTAGATGCAGCGCGAAACCTCTTCTTATATATACGCCATATGATTACAGAAAGGAAAGCAGACCCATAAAGGATACCAAGAACCGGAAGGCGAAGGCTGTCATCCTTAAACGTCTGTAAAACAATATAATTGATAATAAACATAGGACTGGCATGATTAGAAACCATCAAGAGATAATCCGCTTCCTCCCTGTCGATTCTTCCGCTGGCATAAAAATCGGCAGTCAGTTTCGCACCCATGGGAAATCCACAAAAAAAACCCAGGATTAGAGCATATGCTC
>ENA-UOOI01003982-UOOI01003982.1-fermentation-metagenome-genome-assembly--contig:-NODE-3982-length-10270-cov-4.003328_pt1 | contig 10270 bp, 7 predicted proteins | sample MGYA00245779_ERZ724027 | MGnify/ENA primary metagenome ERZ724027 (study PRJEB28704, sample SAMN03018318) | fermentation metagenome | biome: anthropogenic terrestrial biome; feature: soil; material...
ACATGGTGAATTTACCGGGCTGTTGATGATCAAGGCGTATCATGAGGGCAAGGATGACAGAAAAAGAACGAAGATTATCGTACCGGATTCTGCACATGGAACAAATCCGGCGAGTGTTTCAATGGTCGGCTATACGATGGTCAGCGTCAAATCCAGAGAAGACGGCGGTGTGGATCTGGATGAGCTCAAAAATGTGGTCGGCGAAGATACAGCCGGTCTGATGCTGACGAATCCAAATACACTGGGATTGTTTGATCCGCATATATTAGAGATCACCGATATCGTTCATAAAGCCGGCGGGCTCACCTATTATGATGGGGCCAATCTGAATGCAATTATGGGTATCATTCGACCTGGGGATATGGGATTCGATGTCGTTCACCTGAATCTTCACAAGACATTTTCGACACCTCACGGAGGCGGAGGCCCGGGAAGCGGACCTGTTGGATGTAAAAAGTTTCTGGTTGATTTCCTTCCCAAAAATCTGGTGGATGAAGAAAACGGTAGTTATACGTTTACCAATCCCGGGAACAGTATTGGCAGGGTGAGAAGCTTTTATGGAAATTTTTTGGTTGTGCTTCGGGCCCTGACTTATCTGCTCACACTGGGAAAAGAAGGCGTGCCCTCTGTCGCATGTCATGCGGTTTTAAATGCCAACTACATGATGGAAGAACTGAAAGATCTCTATGATATCCCGTATCCGGCACCATGTATGCACGAATTTGTCATGAGCCTGGAAGGCCTGAAAAAGGAGACAGACATATCGGCGACAGACATTGCGAAAGGGCTGCTTGACTATGGAATCCATCCGCCGACGATGTATTTTCCACTGATTGTGCCGGAGGCCTTGATGGCAGAACCTGTTGAGACAGAATCTCTTGCGGCGATTGATGGGGCGATTCAGGCGTTTCGAGAGCTTTATGAGAGGGCTCAGACAGATCCCCAAAGCCTGCATCGGGCACCTGTTCATACACCGGCAGGCAGGATGGATGAACTTCGGGCGGCAAGGCATCTGATCCTGCGGTATGATTTTGATGAGCGGCAAAAAGGTGCAGATGATGATCAAAAATATTAAATATGTAGATGGAAAAGGTTTTGACCCCTATCTGAATCTTGCGCTCGAAGAGTATCTGATGCAGAACGTAAAAGAGAATGAATGTATCCTATATCTCTGGCAGAATGAAAACACCATTGTGATCGGAAGGAATCAGAACCCATGGAAGGAATGTAAGATCCATGAATTTGAAAGAGACGGCGGGCATCTCGTTCGAAGACTTTCCGGAGGAGGCGCAGTTTATCATGATCAGGGGAATTTGAACTTTACATTTCTTATCCGGAAGCAAGATTATGATGTCGACAGGCAGCTTGAAGTCATTGTAAAGGCCGTCAGAAAACTGGGAATCAAAGCTGAAAAATCAGGACGTAATGATATCACGGTATCAGGCAGAAAGTTCTCGGGAAATGCATTTTATACCAGAGGAGACAGGTGTTACCATCACGGGACGATGATGGTGAATTCGGATTTGACAAAGTTATCAGGATATCTTCAGGTCTCAAAAGAAAAGCTAAAACTCAAGGGAGTGGACTCTGTCCGCTCCCGGGTTACTAATCTTTCAGTGTACCATCCGGATCTGAATATTGATATACTCAAGGAGAAACTGATCGAGGCATTTGAAGAGGTTTATGGCCAAAAAGCAGTCATTTATGCGCAGAATGATCTGGATCAAAAAGCTCTTCAAAAAGGCAGAGAGAAATTCTCCTCTTGGGAATGGCTCTTTGGGCGTGATATGAAGTTCCAATACGAGCTATCGAAAAGATTCATCTGGGGAAATGTTGATTTTCAGTTTCAGGTGAATCAGGGAGTAGTCAGGGATATTCAGCTCTTTTCAGACTCCATGGACCCGGATTTTATTGACAGCATCCCGGAATACTTGAAAGGGTGCAGATATGAGAATCAGGATTTGACTGCCGGATTATCATTGGTACCTGCGGCAATCAAAGCCAGACAGGAGATGAAAGAAGATCTGGTGATATATTTTACAAGTGTTGAATTATAAAAACAAGGGTAGAGATGAGGTAGATATATATGTATGATCTGGTAGTGATCGGTGCGGGACCGGGGGGCTATGAGGCGGCACTTGAAGCGGCAAAGCTGGGAATGAAAACTGCTGTCGTAGAAAACAGGGAAGTTGGCGGCACGTGTCTGAATCGCGGATGCGTGCCGGCGAAAGCCCTGCTGCATGCCGCAGAGTTATATCGGAACGTCCAAAACGGTGAAAGATTTGGGATCATCTCAACGGATGTGGCCTGCGATTATGAAAAAATCAATTTTTACAAAGAAGAAGCTTCAAAGACTCTGCGGGAAGGGATAGAACATTTGCTGAAGGCGAATAAGGTGGATCTGATCCGGGGAACAGGTATTATTGTTGGAAGCGGTAAAATCAAAGTTACTAGAGACAAGAAGACGGAGGACATCGATGCAGAAAAAATACTGATTGCAGCGGGTTCAAAGCCGGCGTCGCTTCCGATCCCCGGAATAGACATCCCCGACATCATGACAAGTGATGATATGTTTCGGATGGAACAGATTCCAAAAAAACTGGTGATCATAGGCGGTGGGGTGATTGGAGTGGAGTTCGCTATGGTGTTTTCTTCCTTTGGCACAAAGGTTACAATTGCGGAGGCCGAAAAGAGTATTCTGCCGGGAATGGATTCTGATATCTCTAAAAATCTCAAAATACTGTTGAAAAAACGTGGTGTTGAAATCCATACGGATACATTTGTTCAGAAAATCGAAAAGAAAGATCAGGGCTTTCTCTGCTCCTACTTGGAGAAATCGAAAAAAGGGGATAAGACTGGGGAGATTGAAACGCCATATCTGCTGCTCGCCGCTGGACGCACACCGAACACAGATGGGCTTTTCAACGAGGGGGTGACACCTGAGACAAAGAGGGGAAGAATCCTGGTCAATCAGGAGTTCGAGACGAGTCTGCCAGGTGTCTATGCAATCGGAGATGTCACAGGAGGAACTATGCTGGCACATGTGGCCAGTGCACAGGGAGTCTGTGCTGTGGAACTGATGAACAAGAAAGAGCCTTCCATAGATCTTGCAGTTGTACCGTCTTGTGTCTACACAGATCCGGAGATTGCATGCGTGGGAATTACCGAACAAGAGGCGAAAGAGAAAGGGATCGATGCCTTTTCAGGAAAAGCGCTTACACATTCAAACTGCAAATCTGTGATCACGAAAGAAGAGAGAGGGTTTGCCAAAATCGTAATCGATCGAGAGACAGATTACGTGATCGGTGCACAGATTATGTGTGCAAGGGCAACCGATATGATCGGTGAGATGGGGACAGCTATAGCGAATCATATGACTGTAAAACAGCTTATGAGGGCAATGCGTGCTCATCCTACCTACAACGAATTGATCGGGGAAGCACTTAAGATATCTGCAGAGGCGCAAGTTGATCGAAATACATCTATTCGAAAATGAAAGGATTCGTTTACAACTTCTTACATATGCGTTAAAATCAGGATATGAAAAGAGGCGGTAGAACGAATATGCATATTTTAATTGTCGAAGATGAACAAAATATATTGTATCAAGTGGAAATATACAGTATAATACAAATATGAGTACAACATATAAATCAAACAACAATATCGTCTATTCCTGTAAGTACCATGTTGTATGGTGTCCGAAATACAGGCGAAAAGTATTAACAAATGGTGTAGATGTTCGACTAAAGGAATTACTCCTTGAGTATGCTGCAAATCTTTCTGTAGACATTCTGGAAATAGAAATCATGCCAGACCATGTACACATACTGATGGAAGTAGACCCACAGTTCGGCATTCACAAAACTGTGAAGTCTTTCAAGGGATATACTTCCCGGAAGTCATTAAGCAATACATTGAAAATCAGAAAACATCACAAAGGCAAAAGGACAAGCTGGGATAATGCAAAAAGGTGAAGCTTGGGTTCGTGAAAACTAAAGATAATTGGGAAAGGGAAAGGGTATGATTAACACAAAGATAGTGAGTTCACTTGAAAAGATATTTCCGGATGAAGAGCCTGTTGCAAAACCGGAGTGTACGAACTTAAGTGGTTTGAAGAAAGAGACAGTTTCTTTTCAGATTGCCTATTATGGGAATGTAAACTCTAAGGAGTATGTCCATCTAGAGATTGATTCAGATATAAAGGACTGGATTCGAGTGAGAACCGTGGAGCTGGTGCCATCTGCGCTGCCGTGCAATGCAGTCTATGATGACAATTATCTTAGAACAACTCCCGGCATGTTTCCAGATCTTTTAAGAGATCTGAAAAACAATCAAGTACCGGTGATCGCCCATCAGTGGAGAGCTCTCTGGATTGATATAACAATCCCTGAAGATGCAGATCCGGGAAATTACAAGATGTCTTTTATCATGCAGGAGGATAGTGTCGGGGAGATCCTGGATACAAAGACTACAAAAATAAAGGTAATTGATGCCATGCTGCCGGAACAGAGGCTGATTCACACGGAGTGGTTTCACGCCGATTGTCTGGCGGATTATTACCATCTAAGACCCTGGAGCGATGAATATTGGAGCATGCTCGAGAATTTCATACAGGAATATGGCAGCCGTGGTATGAATGCAATTCTTACACCGGTACTTACACCTCCTCTTGATACTGCAGTAGGGGGAGAGCGTACGACGATTCAGCTTGCAGTCATCGAAAAGAACGGTGATGGTTATAACTTTGATTTTTCGCGATTAAAAACCTGGATTGATATTTGTTACAGATATGGGATCAGATATTTTGAAGTTGCCCATCTTTTCACACAATGGGGAGCGACGAGTGCTCCGAAGGTGATGGCATGGGAGGATGGTAAGCCAGTCAAAATCTTTGGATGGGAGACAAAATCGGATTCTCTGGAATATAGCAGCTTTTTGAAACAATTTCTCACAGCTTTGACAGAACAGTTCAGGAAATGGGGTATAGTGGATCAGGTGTATTTTCATACTTCCGATGAGCCCTCCGAAGAGCATCTGGAGGCTTACCAGGCAGCGAGACAGGAGATTGATCCGTATATCAAGGGCTTTAAAACGTTAGATGCACTGTCTGATTATAGTTTCTATGAAAGAGGACTGGTGGAAAAGCCGGTTCCGGGGACCAATCATATTGAACCATTTTTGAAAGCAGAGGTACCTGGGCTTTGGACTTATTACTGTACAGCACAGAGTACAGAAGTTTCCAATCGGTTCATGTCTATGCCATCCGCCAGAAATCGGATACTGGGAGTTCAGTTATATAAATTTGGAATAGAAGGATTTCTGCAGTGGGGATTTAATTTTTATAATTCACAGTATTCACTGGAACATATCAACCCCTATGCGGTGACGGATGCGGGATCCGCATTTCCATCTGGAGATGCCTTTCTGGTCTATCCGGGGGAAGAGAAAAAGCCAGAGGAATCTCTGCGTCTTATGAATCTCTTTCATGCCATGCAGGATATCCGTGCCATGGAACTGCTTGAGAGTATGATCGGAAAAGATGAAGTGATAAAAGAGATGGAAAAGGACTTAAGTGAGGAGATTACATTCAAAAGATATCCGACTTCGGATGTCTGGCTGCTCGGATTTCGCGAAAGGATCAATGATCGGATAGAAACCTGTGTGAGAAGAGCACAATGAGAAAAAAATTTTGGTACTTGACATATTTTATCTTAAATGTTATCTTAATAGACAAAGAAAAAGCAAAAATGCTATGACGAGGATTAGTACATCAGTTTTTGATTCCAGAAAGCCGCTGGGTGATGAGAAGTGGCAGAGAAAACTTTTGGAACTGCCCTCCAAGCGGCTGCCTGAAATTCTTCGGAAGAGTAAGCACAGACGGAAGCCCACCGTTATACGGGCAGGATATAAGATCGATCTTGATCCGTATCCGCAGAGTGTGCGAAGAAATTCGCAAATATGAGTGGTACCGCGCAGGACTAATAGCAGTCTTTCGTCTCTTACAAAGATATGTAGGAGACGGAAGGCTTTTTCTTTTATCCGAAGGAAACAAGTTCACGGTTTATTCATTGGCAGGAGGAAAATTTGTATGATGAATCCAGGCAAGTATCAAAGACAATATTTCATGCCCCCGAAGGGGTATCAAAAATGGACGCAAAAAGAATATGTGGAAAAAGCACCGATCTGGTGTAGTGTTGATCTTCGCGACGGGAATCAGGCACTGGTCATTCCCATGAGTCTTGAGCAGAAGATTGATTTCTTTCAACTGCTGGTAAAGATCGGATTTAAGGAGATTGAAGTTGGATTTCCAGCGGCATCCGAGACAGAATATGAGTTTTTGCGTGCACTGATTGAACAGGATCTGATACCAGATGATGTCACAGTTCAGGTTCTGACTCAGGCAAGAGAACATATCATCCGCAAAACATTCGAAGCTCTGAAAGGATGCAAAAAGGCAATCGTACATGTGTACAATTCAACATCCTTTGCACAGCGGCAGCAGGTGTTTAAGAAATCGAAAGAGGAAATCAAAAAAATTGCAGTGGACGGTGCAAAACTTCTAAAAGAACTTACCGATGAGACCGGCGGTAATTACCGATTTGAATACTCTCCGGAGAGTTTTACCGGGACAGAGCCGCATTATGCTCTTGAGGTCTGCAATGCAGTCCTTGATGTGTGGCAGCCGACAGCGGTTCAGAAGGCGGTTATCAATTTGCCGAGTACGGTTCAGCTTTCTCTGCCTCATGTGTACGCAAGCCAGATTGAATACATGAGCAAAAACCTGAAATATCGTGAAAATGTTGTCCTGTCCTTACATCCTCACAATGATCGCGGATCAGGGGTGAGTGATTCAGAACTGGGAATTCTTGCCGGAGCTGACCGCATTGAAGGAACCTTATTTGGAAATGGAGAGAGGACCGGAAATGTGGATATCGTCACTCTTGCGATGAATATGTATGCTCAAGGAGTAGACCCAAAACTTGACTTTTCGGATATGCCGCATATTTGTGAAAAGTATGAAAGCTACACTGGAATGAAAGTTGATGAGAGGAGCCCATATAGTGGTGCACTTGTCTTTGCGGCATTTTCCGGATCTCATCAGGATGCAATTGCCAAGGGAATGCACTGGATCGAAAGCGAAGACCCAGATCACTGGACGGTTCCCTACCTTCCGATTGATCCTACGGATATCGGAAGAAACTACGACGCGGATGTCATTCGGATTAACAGTCAGTCTGGAAAAGGTGGCGTAGGGTATATCCTTGAGACAAGATACGGACTGAATCTTCCGCCGAAGATGCAAGAAAGCATGAGTTATGTGGCAAAGGATCGATCCGATCATCTGCATAAAGAACTTCTGCCCGATGAAATCTTCAGCCTCTTCAAAGAAACATTTGAACATGTAAACGGATCTTACGACGTAAATGAAGTGCATTTCCGACAGCTTCCGGATTCCGAGATTGAGGCAGAGGTTACTTTGACAGCAGGCGATAAGGAAACTTCAAAGACAGCGAGAGGAAATGGGCGTCTGGATGCTGTGAGCAATGCACTAAAAGCGGCATGTCATCTGGAATATGATCTTGTCACTTATCAGGAGCATGCACTTACCCAGAGTACGAGTTCCAAAGCGATTGCCTATGTGGGAATCAAAAAGCCGGATGGTAAACTTTCCTGGGGTGCAGGTGTAGATCCGGATATCATCAGGGCATCCATCGATGCACTTGTGAGTGCCATCAACAACAGATAAGGCGGAGGCGAAATATGAAGTATAAAATCGGATTAATACATGGTGACGGAATCGGTCCGGAGATTGTAAGTGAAGCAAAAAAGGTCCTGGATGCGGTATCGGAAAAGTATAAAGTGACATTTTACTATCAGAATCTACTTCTCGGGGGTGCATCCATTGATGCCTGCGGGGTACCTCTGACGGACGAGACTATTTGCCAGGCAAAACAATGTAATGCTGTTTTGATGGGGTCTATCGGCGGAGATGCCATGACATCTCCGTGGTATCAGCTGGAACCATCGAAACGTCCGGAAGCGGGACTTCTGGGGATTCGAAAGTCATTGAATCTATTTGCAAATTTAAGGCCGGCATACCTCTATGAGGAACTGAAAGACGCCTGCCCGTTAAAAGAGAAAATCATTGGAAATGGATTTGACATGATGATTGTTCGGGAGCTCACCGGCGGTCTCTATTTCGGAGAGAAGAAGACCACCGAGACAGACGGAGGAAAAACGGCGGTTGATACGTTAATATATAGCGAAGATGAGATTCGAAGAACTGCAAAGCGCGCATTTGCCATCGCGAGGAAACGCAGGAAGAAAGTGACCAGTGTAGATAAGGCGAATGTACTTGAATCCTCCAGACTCTGGAGAGCAGTGATGGAGGAGACAGCAAAGGACTATCCGGATGTGACATTAGAACATATGCTGGTCGACAATTGTGCGATGCAGCTGGTTGCGAATCCAGGGCAGTTTGATGTGGTTGTGACTGAGAACACATTCGGCGATATCTTATCAGACGAGGCAAGTATGATCACAGGATCCATCGGAATGCTCCCGTCGGCAAGCCTGAATGAGACGAAATTTGGTCTGTATGAGCCAAGTCATGGGTCGGCACCTGATATTGCGGGGAAAAATATAGCAAATCCACTTGCGACAGTCTTGTCGGCTGCCATGATGCTTCGGTTTTCACTGGACCTCGACAAAGAAGCCGCTGCTGTGGAAAGAGCGGTAGAAAAGGTTTTGAAAGAAGGCTATCGAACGCCGGATATCATGTCTAAAGGGTGCAAGGAAGTCTCGACATCCGAGATGGGAGACCTTCTGGCCGAAAACCTTTCGGTGATGCAGGCTGTCTGATAGAAGTAATTGGCATATCGGATTAATTAAGATTTCTTATAATAAGTTAGAAAAGTTCTGGAGGATAGAAACATGGGAATGACAATGACTCAGAAGATATTGGCTCAGGCGGCACATCTGGATCAGGTGGAAGCAGGGCAGCTGATTGAAGCGGATTTAGATCTGGTATTGGGAAATGATATCACATCTCCCGTTGCCATCCGTGAGATGGATAAGTTTGAACAAAAAGAAGTTTTTAATAAGGAAAAGATTGCTCTTGTGATGGATCATTTTGTTCCGAATAAAGATATCAAATCTGCAGAAAACTGTAAATGTGTGAGACAGTTTGCCTGTAAACATGATATCACGAATTATTTTGATGTTGGACAGATGGGCATCGAGCATGCGCTTCTTCCTGAACAGGGACTAACCGTGGCAGGAGATGTGATTATAGGAGCAGATTCCCACACTTGCACGTACGGAGCGCTCGGTGCATTCTCCACAGGTGTCGGAAGCACAGATATGGCCGCAGGCATGGTGACAGGAAGAGCATGGTTTAAGGTGCCTTCAGCGATAAAAATCAATCTGACAGGAAAGCCGTGCGGATGGGTGAGCGGAAAAGATGTGATTTTACATATCATCGGGATGATTGGTGTGGATGGTGCACTGTATCAATCATTGGAGTTCACTGGCGACGGCGTCAAACATCTCACGATGGATGATCGCTTTACAATCGCAAATATGGCAATCGAAGCCGGTGCCAAGAACGGTATTTTTCCGGTTGATGAGAAAGCTGCCGAATATATGCGAGAACATTCAAAACGCCCTTATAAGGTTTATGAGGCAGATAAGGATGCAAGATACGATGAGGAATATACGATTGATCTGTCAAAACTTCGCCCGACTGTGGCATTTCCGCATCTCCCCGAGAATACGAAGACAATTGATGAGATAAAAGAGGATGTTGTGATTGATCAGGTTGTGATTGGATCCTGCACGAATGGAAGAATTGACGATCTGCGTGTTGCGGCTGAGATCCTGAACGGACGAAAAGTTAAAGAGAATATCAGATGCATCATTCTCCCTGCAACTCAGGAGATCTATCTGCAGGCGATGGACGAGGGACTTCTCCGTAGCTTTATCGAAGCCGGGTGCGTGGTGAGTACACCGACTTGTGGGCCTTGTCTCGGCGGCTATATGGGAATTCTGGCCGAAGGCGAACGCTGTGTTTCCACGACGAATCGGAATTTTGTTGGACGTATGGGACACGTGAAATCAGAAGTATATCTGGCAAGTCCGGCAGTTGCAGCTGCAAGCGCCGTGACCGGAAAGATCAGCAGTCCGGAGGAATTTGGAATGTGGGAGGAAAGGAAAGTATGAAGGCTCAGGGAAAAGTATTTAAATATGGAGATAATGTAGACACCGA
>ENA-UOOI01003983-UOOI01003983.1-fermentation-metagenome-genome-assembly--contig:-NODE-3983-length-10269-cov-34.267084_pt1 | contig 10269 bp, 7 predicted proteins | sample MGYA00245779_ERZ724027 | MGnify/ENA primary metagenome ERZ724027 (study PRJEB28704, sample SAMN03018318) | fermentation metagenome | biome: anthropogenic terrestrial biome; feature: soil; material...
CCAAAACTTTTGCGGGAAAGTTCCTGTGGATCCGTGCCGGTTACAGATGCCGTAAGCGCTAAAAATCCCCAAGGCACTAATGTTGCACCTACCCAGATAGCAGACATTTGAGCCATTGCTGCGATGTAAGCAACATTTGCTCCTATAGGCTTGCCTAATGCCAAAGCTATATTCGCTCCTATAGGAATAGCTGCATAACCTGATCCATCAAATGCCGCAAATCCGCTTGCCACTGTAGCTAGCAATGTCACCATGAACTTGTTGATCGGAACATGTTGAGCTGCAAAATATCCCCAGTCAAATGCAAGTCCTCTCATTTGAGGATTGCCTACAATCTCCTTTAATGATTGTCCACTTAACCAGAAAAAGCCGGCAATAACGACTACAGGTCCAAATACTTTTACAGAGAAAGTCCAGCCCTCACGTATCTTGGCAAATAATGTTTCAAATGCCTTCTTTTTATAATATCCTATAGAGCATACTACAGATAACAGGTAGAATGTACCGCCCATTAAAGCCATAGCATCATCACCAGTAAGCTTAAAAGCGATTGTTGCATAAATATCAGCTAAAAACAGTGCAGGAATCAATACTATCATCAATTTAGCAAAAGGCGTAGTCACCTTTTCATCAGCTACAGCAGTTTCTGTAAATACCTTAAGATATGCAGTATCTCCACTTTCTCTTCTTTTTTTGTCTTCCTTTTGCAGCTTTATGGATTTAATATACAATAAAATTACGGATACAATTGACACTGTCGCCCAAATTGGGATGCTTGCAGAGAATATATCTCCCAAAGGAAGTTTTGTAGCTTTAGCTGTTACAGCCGGTGTACCCTGGGCCAAAAAGTCACTTGAAAGAGCAATGCCTTTTCCTACAATGGATAACAGCAATCCGGCTACTATCGGGGACATTCCTGAAAGCACGGCCGTAGGAACGAGCAAAGAACCAATCAAAGCTACAGTAGGGGTCGCTCTGAGTACCCAGCTAACCAACAGAGTTACGATAGTCAATGTAATAAACGACATGGTTGGATTGCGCATCAGTTTTTTTGCAGGTGCAACCATAAGCTTGTCTATTCCCATATCAGCCATAATTTTTGTAAGAGTAGTAATTGCTGCAACTATCAAAATCAAACTTAACAGATCTACTCCTGCAGTTAATATTGCTTTATATGTTACTTGCATTGCGCTAAATAAGTTTCCACCCTTTAAAGCAAGTCCAGTTAAAAATAAACCAACTAGCGCCGGTAATACAGCATTTTTACGAGCTACAAGACAGGACATAATCACAATAACAAATATTAAGTATATCCAATCAGCTATAGACAATACGATCTGTTGCATAATTATTTCCTCCTAATTTTAAAATAAAATCAAAGTCCTTTAACAAAACAATAGTTTTATTTAATACATGTTGCTCTTACTGCTATTTAGCCATCGGCTGGGAAAACAAATAAGCTAATCTATTTATTTACGCAATTGATTAACGATAGTCTATTAAAAATATTTTGAATTTTTTCAGTGCAATTCTACATCTAGAATCAACTGACAAAGCAGGTTAATTTATATATTTGCAAAATCAGTGAAATACGGTTTAAAATAATATTGTATAGGTTGCATAACATATACATTTGTCGAACATATATAAGTGGAATTTACTTCTTTATTGATGTTAAATTGTCCACTTATATGCTCGACATATTGAAAGGATCGCTCTTTAAATTCTAAAAAAGTTGGCTTCATGCTTAACTTTAGGCTATATTAAAGCATGATGTTGATTTTGAGCATCCTGCTTGCCTGCTTACGCTTTTTTATTTAGTCATCCTTTCTTTGCACTTTCACAATGCCATTTGTAGCATCAAGATAAATATAATCACCTGTTTTAATCTTGCTTATGTCAATTTTATCAACCATAGGGAGTTTGGCAACAATTGCTCCTATTACTACGATGGATTCAGCTTCAATATTGATGATCCCCCTTGGCCCAACACCATTTTTTACAACGTCATAAAGCATGTATGATCCGCCTGTAGAACCCTTTGAACATGGGAAAACCAATATTTTGTCTTTGAGCCATGCACCTTCTATATCATGGCCTTTTTCTATAACATACCCTGTTTTAGGATTGATGCTGCCCATAAAGGAAATAGGTTCACTTGTAACCAGGGCCTCTCCTTCAACTACGCCTTCTACAATCTTACGGCCCTTCATTTCAAAAGTTTTCATTATCTGCCACCCCATTTCCCTTGTATTGCCGTGTCAATGCAATCTTCCATCTGAATCAATGCTGATTTTACATTCCATAATCCACGTATATAATGAGCCATTTTTGCTGAATTCGTTACTACGGTTTTATATCCCTTGCTGCTTGTCGGACAGAGTACGGGGCATGTATCGCAAACTATGAGGGCTCCCGCCTTTTCTATGATATCCGTATATCCCATTTTATCTGATAGCAATTTTACCTGTCTTGATGTACAAATCCATACATCGCTCTTCACTTTTTTGCCGTACAGAAGTTTTGCCAGTCTGCCTATTTCGACTATCGAGCAATGTGGACATCCGAATACCACAAAATCTACATCGCTGCTGAAATTAAATTTCTTCTCGATCACTTCATCATATTCTTTGGGCCCGAACTTTATTGTTTCGTATTTTTTATCCATTATCGCTTCAACAGTCGGAGCTTCGGGAGTAATCCCGACTATATGATAAAGAGCTACGGCTCCTGAAGATGCTAGGGCAGCCGATAAAGCCTTTAGGCACTCCATCGTCGGCCTTTCTTTTATGCCTTCAAATACAGGTACATTTTTACCTGCAATCTGGCCTGTAAAATATCCCAATACTCCAAAATCTCTTTCAGTTTTCAAATTCATCTCAACTTTAATGAGATAATTTCCCTTCCTGTTTTCATCAAGATGGAATCCATAAGCCGGAACTCTTCCCGTTATAGCTGCAGCCAATGCTGTCGGACCACCTTCTCTGTTGGTGCGCGCACCTAATACAGAATTTACAAATGCAATAGCGGATGATTCTCCCCATGCAACATGCTGACCTATTTGAGGCACATTGCCTATCAGATATGGAGTGCATGTATGGGTGGGTATTGCGCCCAACTTAGCATATGCATCTAAAAGCTCAAGCTGCTTTAATGAGAAATCCCTTGGAAAACCTATTTTCTTCCAATCTTTAGAATCAATTCCTATAGTGTTTAGAGTGGTCGGGACCTTGAAGTGTCCTCCTTTTTTACTGACATCTTCAACATAGCCCAATCCTGCATCACCCGTTACCCTATACGATACACCTGGAGAATGGACACTGTTTACCGGCAGCATTTTTTCAGCTTCGTAAATATCGCCAAGTGTCACGAGTACCTTCATGCACTGTTGTACTACTTCTCCCTCATCACCATTTAACATACGTTTCTCTTCGTCAGTCAATTTCATTTCTATTCCCCCTTATGGACTCTTTGGAAGCATACTATTTTTATCGCTATTTTTTTGTCACCTGTTAGCAGTATTAACCACGTTTAGGGAAGACAGATTTTTATTTTTTATATGTCTGGAGATTATGGTAATGAACCTTGTTTCTGGCTTCACGAAGAGTTGTACCTTTCTCTAATTCTTTTTTAATCAATTCTTCTTTTTTATCTATTTCCTTAGCTGCAGCAAGCACTTCTTCAGCCTTCTCCAATGGTACCGCTACTACACCGGTATCATCTCCAAGTATTATATCTCCCGGTTTGATCACAACATCAGATACAGCAACATTGACATTTATTCCATCAGCCTCTACGCGATCTTTTCCAGTTACCATATATACTCCCTTGGTGAATATAGGATAATTTAATTCCCTTACTGTTGGTATGTCTCTGCAAACTCCATCTATAATAGTTCCCGCAATATGGTTCCTTGATGCTGTAATAGACATGAGATCGCCCCATACAGTACAATTCGTTCTTCCATTATTATCTATAACGACTACCTGTCCTGGTTTGACATCATCCAAAAAATCTCCAACAGTGCCTTTAACAACACCGCATGGTATATAATGTACCGTAAATGCCTGACCACAAAGAACCGTGCCCGGATTAACAGGTCTTATACCTAGAAGCCCGCCTCTGATACCCAATCTATCCATGGCATCAGAAACACATGTTGTATCAAGTTTTTTGAACTCATCAACCAAAGATTGATTTACATCAGTTACACCGCTCATTTTCTTTCTTCCTTTCCAATGTTTCCAATATTAAAAGCAATTTATTTATGGGGCCTTAAAATTTTCTCAAATCCATAGATTTCTGCTGTGCTTTTACCCTGGCGAAGCATCTCTTTTACTTTGATTTCCTTTGCTTTAATAGCTTCAGCACGCTTTAATACTTCATCTGCATTCTCTTCCGGCACAACCACAACTCCATCGCGGTCTCCAATTATAATATCTCCCGGTTTGACCAGTACGCCTCCGCATTGTATTGGAATATTTGTAGGTCCAACTGTTTCCTTCACCGTTCCGCCCGGATTAAATGCTCTGCAAAAGACCGGAAAACCCATTTCTTCAATGTCTTCTGCGTCACGGATAGAACCGTCTATCACAAGACCTGCGATTCCCTTGACCTGGCATCCCAATGTCATTATTTCTCCAAAATGTCCTGCGCCACAATATCCTCCCAAATCCACAACAAGCACTGAACCTTTGGGCGCATCCAGCATTGCTTTATGAATGGAAAGGTTATCACGAGGCTGGCAGCGCACAGTATAGGCAGGCCCCACCAATTTGCTTTTGGGATCTATCGGCTTAATAGCAGGATCCATATTCCCGGTTTTACCGTTTGCATCGCATATATTCCCGGTAGGCAATTCTGCAAATCGTTTTAAGTCATCTTTACTCAATGTCATATAGTCCTCTTTGCCTCCTAAGTTACCTTTTTCTACTTCTTTAACATCTTTTCATAATTAAATTCATTGTCTATATCTATCATTGATCTTCCTTTACGTATTTCTGCAATCATGCCTTCTTCTTTTTTATAAAGCTCTTGCGCCTTTTTTATAACATCTTGTAATTTTTCCTGGGGTATCACAACTACACCGCTTTTATCTCCGACAATGACATCCCCCGGCCTTACCTGTACTCCTCCGAACTGGACCATCACGTTTGTCGCTTCTTCCATGATGCGTCCTCTGGCTGTCGCAACAACGGAGCCTCTTGCATATACCGGAAAATCGGCTTCTATGCAATCATCAACATCTCTGCATGCTCCGTCTATTACAACTCCGGATATGCCCTTAAGCTTGGCACCATTTGCAAGAATGCCGCCCCAGCATGATGTATCAATCCTACCGCCATTATCGACAACTATTACATCCCCAGAGCCAGCGGCATCGATCGCCTTTATTCCAAGATGATGTTTGGAACCTGTAAGCCCTGCTGCCGTCATCTTTATTGTCACGGCACGGCCTACCACCTTATCCATAGTCGGCCACACAGGCCTTATTCCATAAGTTGCACCCTTAAGACTCAGTGCATCGAGAGCATCGGCTATATTGGTCGTCGATAATTTTTCAAGAATAGGCCTAATTTTAGAATCAAAATCGTCCATGTGTCCTCTCCTCCTTATAATTCGTCCACCGCCTTAACTGGACGAATTTCATGGATAACTTCCTTGATTTTTTTATTTTTAAATTTGGTTATCCATATAAAACCAAACCTCTACCTTAAAGTCATTGTTTTACTCTTTATCCAATATCTCCGGTTCGCCGTTCAATCCTTTGTGCAGCACTATGCGTTTATTCCAGGATTGATCGATTTCGGGATAATCCTCCCTATAATGGGTTCCCCTGCTTTCTTCTCTTTCCAAAATAGCTAGTGCAAGGATTTTACCCACTAAAAGTCTGTTTCTTAATACCAGGCTGTTGTTTTTATTCATACTCTCAGATATGAAGTTCAATACTTTTTGTATACCCTGAGAATTCCTTATTATGGTCATGTTCTTATAATAGAGCTCTGACGCAGTTTTCAATATCTTGCTTTCTTTTTCGTCCACATCTTTTAGTGAATCCGCATCAATTTTGATATTGCACTGCTCTCTTCCCTTTATGCTTGCAGCATACTCTGCCGCAGCGCGCCCTGCCCTATAGCCAAAAACTTGAGTATCAGTAAGATTATTCCCGCCCGGCCTATCGGATCCATGAACGCCGCCTGTTACTTCTCCAGCTGCAAAAAGTCCATCAACCCCGGTGAAACCATTCTCATCAATCAGAATACCGCCATTGAAGTTTTGAACTAGCAGGCCAAGTTCAAATTTATCTCTTGTCAGATCGATTCCAGCTTTCATCAATGTATCATAGGTAATAGGTGCTTGATTTATAAATCTTTCCCCATCCACATGCGTAACATCAAAATATATGCCTTCATTTTCTGTTGCGTTTCCATTTACTATCTGCTTAAATATCGCGATATCAACATATTTAGCAACAGTGCGGACAGAGAATGGATAGGACATTGCTTTTGCATGAATGACATCTTCGACGGAAATACCTTGAGGACAATACTTCTGCAAAAATTCTTCTCCTTTGGCATTTGTGAGCTTTGGCTCAAATCTCCACATGTGGCTGTGGATTATAAAATTTATTTTAGGATATACTACTGCCGGCCCAACCTGGAAAAACTCCATATTCACAAGCTTGGCACCACTTTCGTATGCCATTGCCCATCCATCACCTTCAAGAGATGGAGGATTTACATTCTTTTTAAATATTCTGCCGGCACCACCGGTTGCTAATATTACGGATCCAGTATTGAACAAAACTTTGTTTTTCCCTATATAGCCAAAAGCACCGCATATTTCTCCCGCATCATCTTTAAGCAGTTCTACAATCCTTACATTTTCAATTACTTTTACGCCGACAGCCTTATTGGCCTTCCTTAGAGCATTAACGATTTCCAGCCCGGTACTGCCGCCTTTTGTGAGAGATCTTGCCTTCCTGCAGCCTGAAAGCTTCCTTTGTATCGGCTTTCCGCACTCACTATCAAAACAAACTCCTAAATCCATGAGTTCTTTTAGCCTATCACAGGATTCATCAGCTATGATGCGGCATAGTTTCGGATCTGCAAGCCCTCCTCCTGTTTTTACGATGTCGCTATAATAAATATCTGGATTGTCTCCATCATTCATATAATTAAAAGGAGCATTTATCCCCAAACTCTCCGAAGCCACAAAAGCGCTGCTTCCGCTGCTGCCATTCTTGCCATTTAGAGCCAACACCACAATCAATTCGCCATGGGACTTTTTTGCTTCATAAGCAGCACGGTTTCCGGCTGCTCCTCCTCCAATAACAAGAACATCACAATTTATATGTTCCATACTTTATCCTCCATGCATCGGCTGCTGTTTTTTCTTATCATAATTTAAAGTTTCATTTTTATTCCAAATTTTAGTATCAGTAAATTAGAATCTATCGACTCTAATGAAACTTTAATAAGTTTAAATAAAACTCTATTTTATTTAACAATAGTAACTGCATTTTTGCAGTTACTATTGTTAAATTTACTTTATTACTTGCCTAAAAGCTCATCTAAATCAATATCCTCACTGCCTGGAACAGAAACTGTATCCGGGAAACCTTTCAATGGCTTTGTAGCATCAATTCCTATTTTTGTCACTACATAGCCATTGTATGCAGTAGGATCAAGAGGATGTCCCTTTGCGTTCTTTATCATGAATGCATTTTCTTCAGGATGAAGCCTTGTAGCAATAGCCCTTATCACAGCGCTGTCATCGTAAATATTAACGTCATCATCGACGACGACTACATATTTAACAAATGGATCTGAAGCGAATACAGCTCCGATTATATTCTTAGCTTCACCTTCATGCCTCTTTTTTATAGAAACATAGCATACCAAGCGGCAGCATCCTGATGGAGGCATAAATACGTCCTTTACAGTTGGACATGCAAGCCTGATCGTCTTGTATATTACACTCAAACGGCCTGTACCACCCAATAACATGTGATCAATATGCCCTGATAAGCAATCTAAATATAATGGTTTCTTTCTCATTGTTATTGCAGTTACGGTAACAACTGGATATTCATGAGCTTTCCCATAACATGTCGTAAATTCTCCAAATGGAGCTTCCATCTGCAATTCACCAGGTTCTATATACCCTTCCAGCACTATCTCGGCAAAAGCCGGAACCTCCAAATCAACTGTCTTGCATTTTACAAGTTCAAGGGGTTCCCCAAGCAGTCCTCCGGCTACTTCATATTCATCTACACCAACCGGGACAAAGCTCAGTACTCCAAGATAGAAAGCCGGATGATGGCCAATTGTGATTGCAATAGGCATCTTCTTGCCCTTGGCAGCATATTTGCCATATATATAGTTAACATGGCTGACTTCCGCCATATGGATACCGATTTTATTTTTACCATATAATTCATGACGGTAAACGCCTATATTGCGGCAGCCGGTTTCAGGATCCTTTACAACTCCGGCACCACATGTGATATACGGGCCAGCATCCTTTTCATTATGTTTTATGATCGGTAATTTTGTAAGGTCAACATCATCACCAGTTAACACCACTTCCTGAACAGGGCCATTATCCACAAGTACAGGTTTGATCCTTTTATCTTCACATACCCTGTAATGTGCATTTAAATTGGCCTCTTCACATCCCAAAGCTATAGCAAGCCTCTTCCTGGTCGCAAATACATTGGTTACCACTGGCATGTCTGATTCTTTTACGTTGTTAAATATTAGCGCCGGATATTTCTTTTCCTCTTCAGCTTTTGAAATGACCGCAGGGATTTCAAAATTCGTGCTGAATGGTTTATTAATTTCCACAACTTCTCCAGCCTCTTTCGCTGTTTTTAAGAACGAACGCAAATCTTTGTTTGCCATAATAGATATTGACCCTCCTTAATATTTTAAATTTATTATTTTAACTCTAATGAGTTATTAAAACGCAACATTAACACTTCAAATACGGATATATTTCTTATTTTGCTCTCCTTTGAGGTGAAGAAAGCTTAACAGCATCCTGAGGACAAACTTCCACACACATTCCACAGCCATCACATTTCTTTGAATTAACTACGGCACCCATCTTTGTAACATGGATTGCATCGTAGAAACAGCTTCTTACACATGTTCCACAGTGATTGCATTTATTGTAGTCAACTGTTGCATATACCCCTTCAGGCCGGCGTTCAACTTCTGCTGTTTTTAAAATATTTGGAAGTGCTATTCCGCGTATTTCATCAAGTGAACTGTAACCTTTGTTGTCCAACCATAAGTTTATGTTGTCGGCCCACTTCTTGCTTACGTTATAGCCTTGAAGCATGATGCCTACACCTGACTGCACGAGTGTTGCTCCAACCATAGTATATTTGATGATATCTCTCCAGTCCCATACTCCAAGCCCTGCGATTATCGGCACATCCAACCTTCTTGCAGCTTGTGCCACAAACTTCAGGCCATAACCTATAAGATAAGGTCCGCCCCAGCCGCCTTGAGCTCCAGGTCCTAAAGGCCTTGCTGTTTCAATATCAAGATCATATCCCGAAAGCCTTGCGGACATGTTAACTGCTCGTGCTCCTGCTTTTACGCATGCTTCAGCAATGTCTACAGGATTTTGTGTCTGAGGAGAAACTTTTACGCTGAAAGGTTTCCTTAGTATACCTGCACAGAGCTTCGTGATTTGTGGAAGCAACTCAACAGCCCCGGCACCAATCTTTACACCCATATCTGCTGCAAATGGGCATGAAACATTTAATTCAACCCAATCAGCTTTTGTCTCATTAACCATTTTGCACATTGTTTCCCATTCTTCCATCGTTGCACCTGAAAGACTGGCCATAACGTTTCCATCGTTTCCTACTGCTGCTTTGGCTTTATCAACATCTTTCATGTAGTCTTCATATCCAAAATGCGAACACTCTTCCAATGAATTCAAAGTGAATGCATGAGGAAGTACTTCCGGATATCCAGGATAATTCTTATAATCGTAAATCTTATAACGTGGGCGTGGAAAACTGCGGCCTAATTTAGCTTTCTCACCAAAAAGTGATTTCACAATTACGCCGGCTGCGCCGCCATCAATTCCTTTTTTAACCCCTACCCAATCCATTGAAGGACTCGCTGAACCAACGAGTATAGGGTTTTTGAATTCTACTCCTAATGCTTTTACTTTTAAATTTGCCATTTTATTTCCTCCCTTTTTGCAGCACTTAGGCTGAATTTTATAAAAAATTTTATTCAAAAT
>ENA-UOOI01003986-UOOI01003986.1-fermentation-metagenome-genome-assembly--contig:-NODE-3986-length-10264-cov-4.535214_pt1 | contig 10264 bp, 8 predicted proteins | sample MGYA00245779_ERZ724027 | MGnify/ENA primary metagenome ERZ724027 (study PRJEB28704, sample SAMN03018318) | fermentation metagenome | biome: anthropogenic terrestrial biome; feature: soil; material...
CGCCACCTTGCCAAGGTGGAGGTAGCGGGTTCGAGCCCCGTCGTTCGCTCCACAGGGAAGGGCCGACCGGCCGTACGCCGGTCGGCCCTTCCGTTTGTCCTGCCGTGGGGTGAGAACCCCCGTGCGGGGGCGGTCCTATTTGCTCCCGCAAACTTCACAAACGCATTCGGATGTGCTATACTAAACTGCGTGTGTGAATTCGTACCGTTCCGAAATGCGGGCTACACCGCCCGCGCTTTTTCGCTTTGGAAGGGAAAACAGGCGCTGTTTTGCATCGATTTTGGAACCGGTTAAGAGCAGAAGAGGGAAAATTTTCATGGATGTCAGAAATGATTTGAGAAACGTAGCCATCATCGCCCACGTCGACCACGGCAAGACGACGCTTGTGGATCAGCTTTTACGGCAGAGCGGCACTTTCCGGTCGAACGAGGTGGTGGAAGACCGTGTGATGGATTCCAATGCCATAGAGCGGGAACGTGGGATCACGATTCTTTCAAAGAATACGGCCGTCACCTACAACGGCGTTAAGATCAATATCGTAGACACGCCCGGCCATGCCGATTTTGGCGGGGAAGTGGAACGCATTCTGATGATGGTGGACGGCGTGCTGCTGCTGGTGGATGCTTTTGAAGGCTGCATGCCGCAGACGCGCTTTGTGCTGAAAAAGGCGCTGGGCCTCGGGAAAAAGCCGCTGGTCGTCGTCAACAAGATCGACCGCCCCGGCGCGCGCCCGGCGGAGGTCGTCGACGAAGTGATCGACCTTTTTATCGAGCTCGGCGCGAACGAGGACCAGCTCGATTTTCCGGTGATCTACGCCTCGGGGCGCGACGGCTACTCGACGGACAATCTCGACAAGCCGGGAAAGGATATGAAGCCCCTGTTTGACGCGATTCTGAAATACATCCCCGCGCCGAAGGGCGACCTGAACGGCCCGACCCAGGTGCTGTTCTCCAACATCGACTACGACGACTATGTCGGGCGCATCGGTATCGGCCGGGTGGAGCGCGGCAGCATCCACGACGGGGAAAACGTGGTGCTGTGCCACCGCGACGGGACGACCAGCAACGTCAAGGTCATGAAGCTCTACCAGTTCGAGGGCCTCAAGCGCGTGGAAGTGGAAGAGGCGAAACTGGGCGACCTGGTCGCCGTTTCCGGCATCACCGGCCTCAACATCGGCGAAACCGTGTGTTCGCCGGACTGCGTCGAGCCGCTGCCGTTCGTCAAGATCGACGAGCCGACCGTCTCCATGCTCTTCATGGTCAACAACAGCCCCTTCGCGGGCCGGGAAGGCAAGTACGTTACCTCGCGCAACCTGCGCGACCGCCTGTTCAAAGAGGTCGAGACCAACGTGGCCATGCGCGTGGAGGAGACGGACTCGCCCGACACGTTCAAGGTCTCCGGGCGCGGCGAGCTGCACCTTTCCATCCTGATCGAGGAGATGCGCCGGCAGGACTACGAATTCCAGGTCTCCAGCCCCACGGTGATCTATAAGGAGATCAAGGGCAAAAAATGCGAGCCGATCGAACTGTTGATGATCGAGGTGCCGGACGCCTACGTCGGCGCCGTGATGGAAAAGCTCGGCACGCGGAAAGCGGAGCTCGTCAACATGGGTTCGCGCAATACGGGCGTGACGCACCTCGAATTCAAGATCCCGGCGCGCGGCCTGATGGGATACCGGCAGGAATTCCTGACCGACACCAACGGTAACGGCATCATGAACAACGTGTTCGACAGCTACGAGCCGTACAAGGGCGACATCACCACGCGTCCGCAGGGGTCGCTGATCGCGCACGAGACGGGCGAAGCGACCGGCTACGGGCTTTTCTACGCGCAGGACCGCGGGCGCATGTTCATCGGCCCCGGCGTCGAGGTCTACGAGGGCATGATCGTCGGCGAGAGCCCGAAGTCGGACGACATCGCCGTCAACGTCTGCAAGAAGAAACACGCCACCAACACCCGCGCCTCCGGCTCCGACGAGGCGCTCAAGCTGACGCCGCCCAGCATCATGAGTCTGGAACAGTGCCTGGAATTCATCAAACCGGACGAACTGGTGGAAGTGACGCCCAAAAACATCCGCATGCGCAAGATGATCCTGAACAAAGAGCAGCGCATGAAACTCGCCGCGAAGAAAAAGTGACAGCCTGATATGGATTTTGTGATTCTCGACCTTGAGTGGAACGGAGCCTACAGCGGCCGGCTGAAAGGCTTTATCAACGAGATTATCGAGTTCGGCGCCGTCCGGGTAGACGGGCGCCTGAACATCGTCGACACTTTTGAGGCGCTGATCCGCCCGCAGGTCGGGAAGAAAATCAGCGGAAAGATCAAGACCCTCACCAGCATCACGAACGAGGACCTGGAAGGCGGGCTGCAGTTCATGCAGGCCGTCAGCCGGTTCGGGAAATGGAGCCGCGGCGCGGTCGTGATGACGTGGGGCACGTCGGACATCCTCGCGCTGATTGAGAACTGCCGGTATTTCTGCGGCAGCGACAGGATCCCGTTCCTCACGCGCTACGTCGATCTGCAGGCTTACTGCGAAGAGATGCTGGCCTATGACCGCACATCCCAGATGGGGCTTTCCACCGCCGCGGAGCTGCTCGGGATCGACGAGGGGGAGTTCAGCCATCACCGCGCGCTGGGCGACAGCCTCCTGACGCTGCGCTGCTTTCAGAAAGTGTACGACGCGGGGAGGCTGGGCCCGTTTATCCAGGACGCCGCGAGCGATGAATTCTACAATCGCATGGAGTTTAAAACCGTCTTTATCTGCGACCTGAAGCATCCGCTCATCCGGCCGGCCGACCTTTCGTTCTGCTGCGGGCAGTGCGGCCGCCGCGCGAAGCGGATCGGGGACTGGCAGCTCCGGAACAAGAGTTTCCGCGCGGAATTTTACTGCAGGCGCTGCGACAATAAATTTATCGGCCGCGTGCAGTTCAAGCTGAAATACGAAGGATTGGTCGTCCGAAAGACCATCCTGCAGCCGAGGGTCGGGAAAGAGGCCGCGGCGGAAGGCGCAGAAAAGGAAAATTCCCAGGACCTGACGGAAAATCAGGGCTGAGACGGCTTTGATCGACAGCGAGGCTCATAGACCGAAAAAGTTGCCGGTGGATTGGTTCCGCCGGCTTTGTTGCGTTTCCGCCGGGCGGGAGTTACTTCAGACTCTCCCGCCAAGACTGCTTATTTTTTTGGTTGTGCCTCACGGCGGGGCGTGGGTGCGGCGATTCGCCGCTTGCAGAACTCTTTCATGCAGCAGACGTCACATTTGGGGCTTCGGGCCGTGCACACCGCCCGCCCGTGCAGGACGAGCCTGTGGCAGAAGTCGTTGGATTCCTCCGGCGGCAGGAGCGCCCGCAGCTGCTTTTCGACTTTGAGCGGGTCTTTGCCTTCGCTGAGGCCGAGCCTGCCGCAGATGCGAATGCAGTGGGTGTCCGTGACGACGGCGGGTTTGTGGTAGATGTCGCCGACGATCAGGTTCGCCGTCTTGCGCCCCACGCCGGGCAGCTTCGTCAGCTCCTCGACCGTGTCCGGCACGATGCCGCCGAACTGCTCTTTCAGGACCCGGCACATGGCCGTGATGTCCCGCGCCTTCGTCTTGTAAAGGCCGCAGGAGCGAATGTACGGTCCCACTTCCTCCGCCGTCGCGCCGCAGAACGCGTCGAGGTCCGGAAACCGCGCGAACAGGGCTGGCGTCACGAGATTCACCCGCGCGTCCGTGCATTGCGCGGAAAGCCGCGTTGCAATCAGCAGCCGCAGCGGCTCGGGGTACTGCAGCGAGCAGATGTTTTCCGGGTATTCTTTTTTCAGGGCCGCGACGGCCAGCGCCGCGCGCTGTTTTCTTGTCATTCCCGATCCTCCTTCCAAGCTGCGCTTATTTTAATACAAAACGCGGCCCCGCGCAAGCCTGCACATTGCGTTTTGAACGGCGGCAGGGTATAATAAAGAAAATTCGTGCGGGAAAGGGTTTGAAAACATGTACAGTGATCTGATGGATACCATCGGCTTTGTTTCCGAAGAGGACCCCGAAGTCGGGGCGGCGATGAGACGGGAGCTCGGCCGTCAGCGCAGCAACCTGGAGCTGATCGCCTCCGAGAATATCGTTTCCCCGGCGGTGATGGCCGCCATGGGAAGCGTATTGACGAATAAATATGCGGAAGGGTACCCCGGGAAGCGTTACTACGGCGGCTGCCAGTATGTCGATGTCGTCGAGGAGATCGCCCGGACCCGGGCGTGCAAACTGTTCGGCGCGGAGCACGCGAACGTCCAGCCGCATTCCGGGGCGCAGGCCAACACCGCGGTCTATTTTGCGCTGCTGAAGCCCGGCGACACCGTGATGGGGATGAGCCTGGCGGAGGGCGGGCATCTGACCCACGGTTCGCCGGTGAACATCTCAGGCAAATATTTTCATTTCGTACCGTACGGGGTCAGCCAGGAGACCGGCCGGATCGACTACGACAAGCTTTACGAGACCGCCATGCAGGTGAAGCCGAAACTGATCGTCGCCGGGGCGAGCGCGTATCCCCGCATCATTGACTTCAAACGCTTCCGCGAGATCTGCGACGCGTGCGGCGCCCTTCTGATGGTGGACATGGCGCACATCGCCGGCCTCGTCGCCTCGGGCGACCATCCGAGTCCCGTGGAATGGTCGGACATCGTCACCACGACCACGCACAAGACCCTCCGCGGCCCCCGCGGCGGCCTGATCCTCTGCCGCGAGCAGTACGCCAAGGCGATCGACAAGGCGATCTTCCCCGGCACGCAGGGCGGCCCGCTGATGCACGTCATCGCCGGCAAGGCGGTGTGCCTGGGCGAGGCGCTGAAGCCGGAGTTCAGGGAGTACGGCCACCGCATCGTGAAAAACGCCAGGGCGCTGGCCGACGGCCTTTTAAAGCGCGGCGTGAAGCTCGTGACGGGCGGCACCGACAATCACCTCCTGCTGGTCGACCTGAGCGGCCTCGAGCTCACGGGCAAAGAGCTGGAACAGCGGCTCGACTCGGTCAACATCACCGCCAACAAGAACACGGTGCCGAACGAAAAACGGTCCCCCTTTGTGACGAGCGGCCTGCGCCTCGGCACGCCCGCCGTCACCACGCGCGGCCTGAACGAACAGGACATGGACCAGATCGCGGCGTGTATCGCGCTTGCGATCCACGACTTCGACGCGAACCGCGAAAAGATCCGCGACACCGTCAGAGGCATCTGCGCGCGCTACCCGCTTTACGAATGAGTGCTTTAGTGGATTAGTACTCAGAGGATTCGTTCGCAGTGAACTGGGAAAATCTCTAACACTCTAACTTGCCAATTCTCTAATCCACCAATGGGAAGGATGGTGCTTATGTCGGCTCCTCTGGCGGACCGGATCCGCCCGCGCGAGCTTTCCGAGATCGTCGGGCAGCATCATCTGCTCGACCCCGGCCGGCCGCTGCGGCGAATCGTCGAATCCGGCGAAATCCCGAACATGGTCTTCTACGGCCCGGCCGGCGTGGGCAAAACGACGCTCGCCTCCATCATTGCGGACCGCACGGAGCGCAGGCTCTTCAAGCTGAACGGCACGACTGCCTCCACTTCGGACATCCGCGACGTGGTCGGCCGCATCGACACGCTGGAGACGCCGAACGGCATTTTGCTGTATCTCGACGAGATCCAGTATTTCAACAAAAAGCAGCAGCAGACGCTGCTCGAGTTCATTGAGGACGGTTCCATCACGCTGATCGCCGCGACGACGGAAAACCCGTATTTTTATGTTTACGGCGCGATCCTCAGCCGCTCGACGGTGTTCGAGTTCAAATCCGTGGAACCGGCCGACGTTCTGCCGGCCGTGCGGCGCGCGTTCGCGTTCCTTTCGGCGGAGCAACACCGGCAGATCACCGCGGAAGACGGCGCGATGGAGTACATCGCTTCGGCGTGCGGCGGCGACGTGCGCAAGGCCATGAACGCCGTGGAGCTCTGCGTCCTTTCCGGGGACGAGACGGCGGACGGCTCCTGCCGCGTCACGCTCGAGACCGCGCGCGAGCTGACCCAGCGCAGCGCCATGAAATACGACCGCGCGGGGGACGAGCATTACGACATCCTCTCCGCGTTCCAGAAATCCATGCGCGGCTCCGACCCGGACGCCGCTCTCCATTACCTGGCGAGGCTGCTCGAGGCGGGGGACCTGCCGTCGGCCAGCCGCCGCCTCATGGTCTGCGCCTGCGAGGATGTCGGCCTGGCCTACCCGCAGATCATCCCGATCGTGAAGGCCGCCGTGGACGCCGCCTTTCAGGTCGGCCTGCCGGAGGCGCGCATCCCGCTCGCCGACGCGGTCGTGCTGGTCTGCATGGCCCCGAAATCGAACTCCGCGTACTGCGCGATCGACGCGGCCCTCGCGGATCTCCGCAACGGAAAGACGGGGCCCATCCCGCGGCGGCTGCAGAACAAGCACTACGACGGCGCGGACAATCCGCACAAGGGCCAGTTCTATCGTTATCCCCACGATTTTCCGAACCACTGGGTGGACCAGCAGTACCTGCCGGACGTTTTGAAGGACGCGGCCTATTATCGCTGCGGCGACAACAAAACGGAACAGGCCTTCTGGAATTACTGGCAGAAAATCAAAAAAAAGAGCTGAAATTACCTTTTATTTCTTTTTGCTCTTGATTTCGGCCGTTGCGCGGGTTATGATAATAAATTGAAAATCTTGAGGGGAGGCTCTCCGTTTGACCAGCGATGTTTTCACCACGCTCTCGTACGGGATGTACGCGATCGGTGTAAAGAACGGCGACAAGCTGTCCGCCTGCATCGTCAATACGGTCGTGCAGGTGGCTTACAATCCGGACCTGATTGCGGTCAGCGTCAGCCACAACAACTACAGCGACGAATGCATCAAAAAAAACGGCCTCTTCAGCGTGGCCGTGCTTTCGGAAGACACGTCCGGCGCCGTGATCGGCGCGCTGGGCTTCAATTCCGGCCGCGATACGGACAAGCTGAAAAACGTCAGCTACCGCGTCCTGGCGGAAGGGATCCCCGTGATCAAGGAAAATATCTGCTGCTGGTTCCTGTGCAAGGCCGTCAACAGCGTGGAGACGCCTTCCCACACCGTTTTTATCGCGGAAGTGCTGGCGGGCAGCGAATCGGTCCGCAGAAAGCCCATGACCTATGACTATTACCACAAGGTCATTAAGGGGCGTGCCCCGAAGAACGCCCCGACCTACCGGGAAGAAAAGGCGCCGTCCAAAGAGACCGGCGCGGAAAACTGGGTCTGCACCGTGTGCGGATATGTCTACAGCGACCCGTTCGTTCCGTTTGAAGAATTGCCGGACGACTGGGTCTGTCCCATTTGCGGGGCGCCGAAATCGGCGTTCCGACGGCAGAATTAACCGGATGAAAGCTCACTCCGATGCAAAGATGCACCGGGCGGGCTTTTTTTTTGGGTTTTTGCCCATCCCGTTTTTTGATTGAGGAATAAGGAGAGAAAATTATGGCCAAACGAATCATTCAGGTCGACGAGCGGCTTCCGCTGGGGAAGGGAATCCCGCTCAGTCTGCAGCACATGTTCGCGATGTTCAGCGCGTCGGTGCTGGTGCCGAACCTTCTCGGCATCAACCCCGCCGTGGTCCTCTTTATGAACGGGGTCGGCACGCTGCTCTATATCCTGATCTCCAAGGGGAAAGCGCCCGCGTATCTCGGTTCCAGCTTCGCGTTCATCGCGCCAGCCGTCATCATCATCAAGACGCAGGGGCTGGGCTATGCCTATGCGCTGGGCGGGTTCGTCGCGTCCGGCGCCGTGTTTTGCATCGTGGCGGCGATCATCAAATTCTGCGGGACGAAATGGATCGACGTGATCCTTCCGCCGGCGGCCATGGGGTCGGTCGTCGCGCTGATCGGCCTGGAGCTTTCCGGCACGGCGGCCCAGATGGGCGGCCTGGTGCTGACCGGCACCTACACGCAGATCGACCCGAAAAAGGTCGCGGTTTTCCTTGTGACGCTCGGCGTGGCCGTGTTCGGTTCCGTGCTGTTCCGCCGGTTCTTCGCCGTCATTCCCATCCTGATTGCGATCGTCGTCGGGTACGTGACCGCGTGGTGTATGGGTGAGGTCGATTTCAGCGGCGTTGCCGCCGCGCCAATATTCGCCATCCCGAATTTTCAGATGGCGAAATTCAACTGGAATGCCGTCTCGATCATCCTGCCAGCGACGGTGGTCGTCATCTCCGAGCACATCGGCCATCAGATCGTCACCGGCAAGATCATCGGCCGCGACATCATCAAGGACCCGGGGCTGCACCGCACGCTGTTCGGCGACGGCATCTCCACCATACTTTCGGGCCTCGTCGGCTCCGTGCCGACCACTACCTACGGCGAAAACATCGGCGTCATGGCCATGACGGGCGTCTACAGCGTGTGGGTCATCGGCGGCGCGGCGGTCCTTTCCATCGTCATTTCCTTCTTCGGCAAGGTCTCCGCGGTCATCCAGGCCATCCCCGGCCCGGTGATGGGTGGCGTCAGTTTTCTGCTCTACGGCATGATCGCGGCTTCCGGCATCCGCCTTCTGGTGGAGCAGAAGGTGGACTACGGCCGCTCCCGCAACCTCGCCATGACCAGCGTGGTGCTGGTCACGGGCCTTTCCGGCGCGTTCGTGAACATCGGCCAGGTGAAGCTGACGGGCATGGCGCTCGGCGCCGTGGTCGCCATGCTGCTCGGCTTGATTTTCTGGGCCGTCGACAAGGCGCATCTTGCCAACGACTACGGGGAAGAGGGCGCCGGCGGCTGAACCTGCTTTTTCTGGCGGGCGAAACCCTATTTTCTTTTATGAGCTGATATTTCTTTGACAGGGATTTATAATATCTGGGAAGTTATCAAAATTTTGGGAGGTTGTCATGAAACAAGACGAAAAGAAAGCCTTGCAGATCGCCGCCTGCAAGATACGCATCGGCGCGTTGGAAGGTGTCTACAGCGCCAGATCCGGGCATCCGGGGGGCTCGCTGTCGGCTGCGGACATCTTTTCCTATCTGTATTTTCATGAACTGCGCGTCAATGCGAAAGACCCGAAAAATCCCGACCGCGACCGTTTTGTCCTGTCGAAGGGCCACACCTGCCCGGGGCTGTACGCGGCCCTGGCGCTGAAAGGCTATTTCGCGTGGGACGAGCTGAAAAAGCTGCGCCACATCGGCGCGATGCTGCAGGGCCATCCGGATATGAAGGGGACCCCGGGCATCGACATGAGCACCGGCTCGCTCGGGCAGGGCGTGTCCGCCGCGTGCGGCATGGCGCTCGCTGGCAAGCTGGACGGCAAGACCTACCGCGTCTACAGCGTGCTCGGCGACGGGGAGTCGGAAGAGGGCCAGGTCTGGGAGGCCGCGATGTTCGCCGCCCAGCACAAACTGGACAATCTCTGCCTGGTCGTGGACTGCAACGGCCTGCAGATCGACGGGCCCGTCGCGGAGATCGGCGGCCCGGAACCGCTGGACGAAAAATTTCACGCGTTCGGTTTCGACGTGCAGAAGATCGACGGGCACGATTTCGATGCGATCGACGCGGCTTTTGCCCACGCGAAGACCGTCAAGGGCAAGCCGAGCGTGATCCTCGCGAGGACCGTCAAGGGCAAGGGCGTTTCTTTCATGGAGAACCAGGTAAGCTGGCACGGCAAGGCCCCGAACGACGAGCAGTACAAGATCGCGATGGAAGAGCTGCGGAAGACTTTGGCGGAACGGGAGGCGGAATAAATGGCTGAAATGGTAAAAAAGGCGACCCGCGAAAGCTACGGCCTCGCGCTTACGGAGCTCGGGGCGCGGAATCCCGACATCGTCGTGCTGGACGCCGACTTGGCGGAGGCGACGAAGAGCGCCTTTTTCAGGGAGAAATTTCCGGGCCGCTTCGTGGAGTGCGGCATTGCGGAATGCAACATGATCGGCGTTGCGGCGGGCCTTGCCACGTGCGGCAAGATCCCGTTCGCCAGCTCGTTCGCCATGTTCGCGGCGGGCCGCGCGTTCGAGCAGGTGCGCAACTCCGTCGGCTACCCGCACCTGAACGTGAAGATCGCCGGCTCCCACGCGGGGATCTCGGTCGGGGAGGACGGCGCCACCCACCAGTGCCTCGAGGATCTTGCGCTGATGCGCTCCATCCCCGGCATGGTCGTGCTGAACCCGGCCGACCACTACGAGATGCAGGCGGCTGTCAAAGCGGCCGCCGCATACAAGGGTCCCGTCTACATCCGGCTCGGGCGTCTCGCGGTCGAGAGCTTCAACAATTCCGACGACTACCGGTTTGAGATCGGGAAGGGCGTCACGCTGCGCGAGGG
>ENA-UOOI01003987-UOOI01003987.1-fermentation-metagenome-genome-assembly--contig:-NODE-3987-length-10262-cov-79.832566_pt1 | contig 10262 bp, 11 predicted proteins | sample MGYA00245779_ERZ724027 | MGnify/ENA primary metagenome ERZ724027 (study PRJEB28704, sample SAMN03018318) | fermentation metagenome | biome: anthropogenic terrestrial biome; feature: soil...
CTGGGGAGGGAGTACGAAAAATACTATGCATGATGGAGGACCTGCGGAATGTGGGGATGATCGCCGGCAAAAGATATTTAGCGATGGGGAAGGAATGATCAAGCAAGAGGAGAGGGCTCAGAAGAATTACAGGAGATTGGAGACACTACCGTAGCCCGAGGAGCGATATTCATGAAGAAGATTGTTATCATAGTAACTGTCCTTCTCTTTCTCCTGATAGTGTCGCCAGCGAGTGCCGGGTGGTCGGGACGAGACGGTCACAGCAGCGTTGCGATGCCAGACGGCAGCATCATCCTGATGGGCGGTTCTGGCGCTCGCTTCAGCTACTTAAATGATGTCTGGCGTTCGATCGATGACGGAGTGACCTGGGAGCAACAGACCGCGCATGCCGAGTGGTCGAAACGGGACGCTCATTCCAGCGTTGTGATGCCAGACGGCAGCATCATCCTGATGGGCGGTTCTGACGGCATATTAAAGACGTCTGTCTGGCGTTCGACCGATAACGGAGTGACTTGGAAACAACAGACTGCGCGTGCCGAATGGTCGTTTCGTTCCGACCACAGCAGCGTTGCGATGCCAGACGGCAGCATCATCCTGATGGGTGGCCAGACAGGATCCCCATCTATCAATGATGTCTGGCGTTCGACCGATAACGGAGTGACCTGGAAACAACAGACCGCGAGTGCCGAGTGGTCGAAACGACACGACCACAGCAGCGTTGCGATGCCTGACGGCAGCATTATCCTGATGGGTGGCCAGACAGGATCCCCATCTATCAATGATGTCTGGCGTTCGACCGATAACGGAGTGACCTGGAAACAACAGACCGCGAGTGCCGAGTGGTCGAAACGACACGACCACAGCAGCGTTGCGATGCCTGACGGCAGCATTATCCTGATGGGTGGTTATGACGGCTCAAACCGGTTAAATGATGTCTGGCGTTCGACCGATAACGGAGTGACCTGGAAACAACAGACCGCGAGTGCCGAGTGGTCGAAACGACACGACCACAGCAGCGTTGCGATGCCTGACGGCAGCATTATCCTGATGGGTGGTTATGACGGCTCAAACCGGTTAAATGATGTCTGGCGTTCGACTGATAACGGAGTGATCTGGACAGAACAGATCCTGAATCCCGTTCAATTTCCCGTTCGTGGGGATTTTAATTCAGCCTCGCCTACCACGTCGGATCTCAATCTTTTTCTTCCGATCGGCCTTATTCTGGCAATAAGTGGATTGTTCGCCGGCGTATATTTCATGATGGTGCGCATCAAGCGTGAAAAGACACTCAAAGAGGTTCAAGAGTATAAGCACCAGGAGGCAGAATCATTTATATCAAAGGCAAAATACCTCGCCTCGCGTGGCCGATTCCTTGATGCAATTAAATCGGTTGATCAGGCCCTTGCCCTTCAGCCTGATAACGATGAACTTCAACACGTACGTGCCCAATACGTGACAGATGAGGCCCGAAGACCGGACCTACATATCTCATTGGATACAACCCCCCTCAGGGCCGGGAGCTGGCAGCAGATCAGTGCTACACTGACTAACCCTGGTTCGGCCGATGCTCTTGGGATTAAGATCGCGCTTTCGGACGACTTCGAAGTTCGGCGCGTTGATACCTGCACCGTCGAAGCGGGTGGCTCTACGACTATCGAGATCCCACTTCTCCCAAAACATGGCGGCCATGTCCCACTTGATATTACCCTCACCTATGAAGACCCCTGGAGCCGGGTGTATTCTACGAGTGAGGAGTTCTGGATCGATGTGAATGACATGACGTCATTCACACATGTCTCACGGGACACACCCGTCTCGCCGGTCTCTGGTTTCTCCCCACAACCCCTAACCCCCAAACAGTTCCCGACAGAACTTGTCGATCGGTACCGCGACATCTCTTTCATCGGCAAAGGGGGATTCGCCAGGGTCTTCCGGGCAACACGTCCTGACAACACTGAGGTTGCGGTGAAGATCCCTCTCTCCATTGATGCCGCGACTGGCAAATCGTTTATTGCCGAGCTGCAGAGCTGGACACGGCTTTCCCACCCAAATATCGTCAAACTCTACGACTATAACATCATGCCGATGCCCTATTTCGAGATGGAGTACTGTGAAAGCGCTCTGGCTGACATGGAGAAGCCAATGGCTCCTCGGGAAGCGGCCGGGATTATCTTCAATATCTGTGAGGGGGTGAAAGTTGCCCACAATCAGCGAATCATCCACCGGGATCTCAAACCCCAGAACATCTTAATAAAAAATGGCGTCCCGAAGGTCAGTGACTGGGGCCTCTCCAAAGTGGTAACCGAATCCAGGACATCGACGACCACCTCTTTCACTGCTTACTATGCCGCTCCCGAACAGATCAACAACACCGGAAAGGATGAAAGGGCCGACATTTGGCAGATTGGTGTGATCTTCTATGAATTGGTCACCGGTGTCCTCCCGTTCACCGGCGAGAGCATGGTCGGGGTGGTCTCTGCAATCACAATGAAGAATCCACAACCCCCAAGCAAGATAGTGGCGGAGTCATCTGATGTTGAGTCAATCATTCTGAAATGTCTTGAGAAGGAACCGGATAATCGATTCCAATCGATTCTCGAACTCCAGAAAGAACTCGCTCGTTATCTTGAGTGGAATTATTCACAGGAATTGAGGAATAGCATATCCTCTGGAAATGGTATCCAGGCAGCATACTATTGTGGGGAACTTGTAATGACCGCCCTTCATACGGGAGATGCCCCATCTGCCTATAAGTATCTCAGCGATCTCCTGATATATACGAAAGGAGATCTACAGGTCAATACGCGATCCCTTGCCGATAATGTGCAATTTATGGTGGAGAACGATATAGAGGTTTCAGCAGATATCATCCGGAAGGCAGATCTTCTCATTCACCAAATCCGTTCAAGAAGATAACTCCCCGATATGAAGGATATGAGACCTCATTCCTCGCACTTGTGGGAAGCAGTAACAGGTGTTCTCCGAAAGAAGTCTGCTGATCCGGGCCTTTCTCCGCCTGACCTCTACGGGATCATCGAGCCCGGCCGCAGGGAGAGGAATGAGGATGCAATCCTGGCCCTGCCTCTTATCGATGCATACCTGCTTGCGGTTGCCGATGGACTTGGCGGGCACGCTGCCGGTGATTATGCATCCGGCCTTGCGATCAGAGTCCTGGAAAACGGAGTAATATCCGCATACCATCCCGGGATGACCATACTTGAAATTGAAGATATGCTTCGTGCTCTCTATGACACAGCCCACCACTCGATACGTACCTGAGTTCCCGAGTGTTAGGCGCATATCTATCTAAAACGCGGTTAAATTCCAATATTGTCGGATATTTGACGATATATGAGTTGGTTGATGTGCTTAATAATTAAGCAAATTAACCCTCTGTTTAGATTGTTAGAATATGGCCATTTTGTTGATATTTTTGATAAATTTGACCAAATTGGAGGGTAGTCCTCAGGGTAAAATAGCGCATGTGCTTAACTCACCGGGAAGTCAGGTACGTAACGAGGCAGTCGGGAGGCGGGAAGGTATGGGGACGACACTCGTCTCCGCTCTCATCAGGAGAAATGAAGCCGTCATCACAAATACCGGCGACAGCCGTGCGTACCTGGTGGATGAGAACGTAGATCGTATCACAAAGGATCACTCGGTCGTCCAGTCGCTTGTCGATAACGGACTGATAACTGAGGAGCAGGCCGGGCGTCACCCCATGCGCAATATTCTCTCATCATCGCTTGGAGGCGCTTCATTTCAGATCGATCTCTATCATGTCAGCCCGATGGGTGGAAGACCGATGTTTCTTCTCTGCAGTGACGGGTTATCCGGGTATGTGGGGGAAGAAGAGATGCTTGCCGCCGCCGCTCGTCCCTCCGCGGAAGATGCAGCCCGGCGGCTCGTGGAGCTGGCGTTTGAACACGGTTCGGATGATAATGTGAGTGTGGTGGTGTACCAGGGCTGATCGGAGCAGCCCATGAGAGAGGGGAAGTATGGTACCGCCCCAGATGGTGGTGTACACCTCTCCGACCAGATCCGGAATGTTCGGTGGTCTCTCTGTTTACATCGCTTTGATTGAAATGGCGAATAGGGGCGCAGGATCATCCCTGCGTCTCCATTCGACGTGAGCCGGCATATTGTCCCGGGGTCATCCCGGCCGACCGGTTCAGCAGCACTGCTGCTTGCCGCCGGCCTCTTCTCCCTCGAGGAGGAGCCTCCCAAAGAGCATCCGTTCGAGTATTGAGGCCACGTACTTCATCCGCTGGGCCGCCTCCATATCCTCGTAGCGGTGGATGTCGGCGTAGACCTGCAGGCGGACGAGGCCGAACCGAAGGCGGTCGAGGTCCTCGTCATCGAGTTCGGAAGCCTCACGGTAGACGGGTTCGAGCAGGAAGGGGAACTCCTCATAGTCTTCGAGCGCCTCGACGACCCTCGAAAATATCTGGAGGGGTTCCTCCCGGCCGACAAGAATCTGCGAGTAATCCATGGTTACCCCTCGATCTGCTCGACCAGGGCTCTCATGACGGCATCGATACTCTTCCAGGTCGGGTTCTCGGTGGCCCCGGCCTGGCGGATGATGAAGGGCCGTCCTTCGTCCGCCGCCTTCCGCATCTCGGGGTCGAGCGGGATGGCCCCGAGGAACGGCACACCGAGCTCTTTTGCCTCTTTCTCCCCGCCGCCCTTGCCGAAGATATCAATCTCTTCCTTGCAGTGGGGGCAGACAAACCCGCTCATGTTCTCCACGATCCCGAGGACCGGGAGTTCGAGTTTCTTGACGAACTGGGCTGCTTTGCTCGAGTCGAGGACCGCGACGTCCTGCGGGGTGGTGACGATGACCGCTCCCGCGATGTTCGGGGCGAGCTGGGCGACGGTGAGCGCCTCGTCGCCGGTGCCGGGGGGGAGGTCGACGACCAGGTAGTCGAGGTCGCCCCAGTTGACGTCTTCCAGGAACTGCCGGATGACCGTCATCTTCATCGGGCCACGCCAGATCACGGGGGTGTTGCGCTCCGGGAGCAGGAACGCCATGGATATGATCGCGAGGTTGCCGGTGATCCTGACCGGTTCGATGACCTTCCCGTCGTAGGACTGGAGACGGGCGTCCTCGACGCCGAGCATCTTGGGTATGTCCGGCCCGTGGATATCGAGGTCGATGAGGCCCGTGTTATAGCCGCGATTGGCAAGGGCGTAGGCGAGGTTTGCCGAGACTGTGCTCTTCCCGACCCCGCCTTTCCCGGAGAGGACGAGGACGACGTGCTTCACGTTGACATCGGCCTTCGGGGGGAGACCCTTCGGGGCGTCCGCGTTTCTCGTGTCATCGCATTTGGTCGTAGACGGGCAGCCGGCGCAGTTCCCGGTGCATGTATCCTTATTGGGTTCGTTCGTTTGAGTCATCAGAAGTATCCTCCGCGGGTATGGTATCCTTCTCTCATGTTCTGGAGTTATTATATATTAACGGCAAACGTCACAAAAAGGTATAGTTTATGGCAAATTATCCTGTTCGGTCGCCGGGAGACTCTTCTCTGCAGGGATCACCCTCCGCCCGCGGGGGGAAAGAGGGCAATGGTGTCGCCGTCGTTGAGGGCTGTCTCAAGACCCCCGCTGAAGTGGATGTTCCTGCCGTTCTTTAATATGTTGACATAGGGCCTGACCACGCCTGCGGGGGTGAAGAGGGCGTCGCCGAGTCCGGGGTATCGGGCGGCAAGGAGCGTGAGCAGGTCGCCGACCGTCGATCCGCCGGGTGTCTCTGCATCATGCTCTGCCGGGATGATCTCCCGGAGCATCGCAAACGCCCTGACCTTCACGGTTATGGTATCCTTTCCTTCCGCATCCCCTTGAGCCAGCGCCACCCCCTCCTGCACGTCCGGCTGATGGGGGTGTCTGGTCTTATTGGTATCGCTTCCGGGCGGTTTCCGGATAGGATATGGTTTCTTTCCGTTGAGGGTTAAGGTAGTGTTCTCTCTGTCCATTAGCCTTATTGCCCTTGAGTGAGGCCTATGGGCATGGTGGTTCCTATGAACGGCTACGCAGAGAAGATCCTCCACGTCGACCTCGCGAGAGAGCGGACGATGGAGGAGCCGCTTCCCGAAGAGTGGAGGCGGGCATACATCGGAGGCAGGGGACTTGGGGTCCGGATACTCGAGGATCTGGTGAACCCGGGTATCGATCCCCTGGGTGCGGAGAACGTGCTGGTCTTCGCCACCGGGCCGGTTTCGGGGAGCGGCCTTCCCCTCGGATCCCGGTACGACGTCGTCACGAAGTCGCCTCTGACCGGGACGCTGACCAGCGCGAACTCAGGCGGAAAGTTCGGCACAAGCATGAAGCGCGCCGGGTACGATGCAGTCGTGATCCGGGGGCGGGCGGAGAGGCCTGTCTCCCTCCTCCTCGACGACGGGCATGCGGAGGTCCGGGACGCGTCAGCGCTGTGGGGAATGACGACGAGCGAGACGACGGCGGCCATCCAGGAGGATCTCGGTGACCCCGGCATCAGTGTGGCCTGCATCGGCCCCGCCGGTGAGCGCCTCGTCCGGTTCGCCGGTATCATCAACGAGACATCGCGGGCCGCCGGCCGCGGGGGCGTCGGTGCCGTGATGGGGTCGAAGAACGTAAAAGCGGTCGCCGCCCGGGGGAATGGCCGGATCACCGTCGCCGACCGTGACCGGTTTCTCGCCCTGAAGAAAGAGGTCGCGGGAAAGATCCGGGAGAACGCCATATCGGGCGGCGGGCTCCCCCGGTTCGGAACGGCTGTCCTCGTGAACATCATCAACGAGAACTACATCCTCCCGACCCGGAACTTCCAGACCGCTCACTTCCCCGCAGCGGAGAAGATATCGGGGGAGCAGATGGCCGACACCATCCTCTCAGGAAAGATGGGGTGCCAGACCTGCATCATACAGTGCGGCCGCGATATCGAGGTCGGGGGCAAGCAGATGGCGGGCCCGGAGTACGAGACGATCTGGGCGTTCGGTCCGGACTGCGGGATCGACGACCTTGCCGCCGTTGTGAAGGCGAACACCCTCGCAAACGACCTCGGCCTCGACACCATCTCTGCCGGGTCGACGATCGCCTGCGCCATGGAACTCTCGGAGAAGGGCTACATCAACGAAGAGGTCCGGTTCGGCGATGCGGAGCAGATGGTCGACCTCGTCCGCCGGATCGGCCACCGCGAGGGTATCGGCGACGAACTCGCCGAAGGCTCCTTCCGCTTTGCGAGGAAGCACGGGCACCCCGAACTCTCGATGAGTGTCAAGCGCCAGGAACTCCCTGCCTACGACCCCCGGGGGCTGCAGGGGCACGGCCTTGCCTACGCCACATCGGTCCGGGGCGGCGACCACGTCTACGGCTACATGATCGCCCCCGAGGTGCTCGGGTCGCCGGAGAAACTCGACCCCTACTCAAACGACGGGAAGGCGGTCTGGACGAAGACGTTCCAGGACCTCACCGCCTTCATCGACTCGTCGGGAGCCTGTCTCTTCACATCGTTCCCGCTCGGGGCGGCGGACTACGGGGCCATGGTCTCGGCGGTCACCGGCTACGATATCAGTGCCGACGAGGTGCTCCGGATCGGCGAGCGGATCTGGAACATGCAGAAAGTCTTCAACCTGAGGGCCGGATGCACCCGGGCGGACGACACCCTGCCGCCGCGCCTCCTCAAAGAACCGCTCACCGAAGGCGCCCCGAAAGGCAGGGTCTGGGAGCGGGATCCTCTGCTCGACGACTACTACCATGCCCGGGGATGGGACCGGGAGGGACGTCCCACGCCCGAGAAACTCCGCGACCTCGGCATCGGCGAGGAGGCGGTCCCAGCCCCCTGATCCCGCCTAATTTTTAATGTGCCAGCCGCCCGTTGCTTCGGGGATGCAGTCGATCTCGGGGGAGTAGGGTTTGATGTCCAGCACGGGGGTCCCGTCCAGGGCGTCGAGCCCCCGGACGACCAGGACGTCGCCCTCCCGTCTGACCAGGTCGACGATCCCAAAGCCGATCGGGTTCGGCCGGGCGGGCGAGCGGGTAGAAAAGACCCCTCGTTCCCGGGTCTCCCCGGGGGGCTTCGCGAAGAGCAGTCCGCGTTCCGCCCGGTCGAGCCAGTAGAGCACGATGAGATGGCTGCTCCGCTCCAGGCCCTCGAGTCCGGGAGCGTAGGCGTCAAGGATATGGATCTCCGCTACGGTATCCGCGAGGCGCCCTTGCCGGGGGGCGTCGCCCCGGACCCGGTAGGGTGACCGGACGATGCCGATGGGGATGCACTCGATCGCAGTCATACCTCTACTTCCTCCCCCTCTCCGCATCGAGCGTCTCGTTGCAGAGGCGGTCTGCGACCTGGATGCAGGGGTGCTCTCTGGGGACGCTCTCGAACCTGACCTCTGCGAAGGTACGCACCCGCTGCCGCACCTCGCCTGCGAGGTCTGCCAGGTGCTCTTTGGTGATGCGGTACCGGCCGGTGAGCTGGCGGACGACCAGTTCCGAGTCCGACCTGACCTCGAGCCTGCCGCGGGTGAACCCCCGGGCAGCCTCGAGGCCGTTGATGACGGCGTGGTATTCCGCCACGTTGTTGGTCGCCGTCCCGATATACCCGGAACGGCTGGCCGCGATGGAGCCGCCCTGCACGATCACGTATGCCCAGGCTGCGTCTCCGGGGTTTCCCCGTGATGCGCCGTCGGTATACAGTGTCATCGTATCGGTTGCCGTCACCGCCGTTCTCTCCAGTCTCTCTCTCTGCATCATCTACCGGTTGATCATCGATCTCCGGAGAGTTATTGGTATCGTCCCCCGGGAGAGGGACCGCCCACCGGAAGATGTTAATATCCCGGTGCAGTAAGGGCGGACCTATGCTGGATACGGGCCGGATCATTGAGGATAGAGCGATGCGGGACCGGTTGGGCATTTTCGAGGACCGGACCGATGCCGGGAGGCACCTCGCGGCGGCCCTCTCGCCGCTGGAGACGATCGTCGAGCCGGTGGTCTGCGCCATCCCTGCCGGGGGGGTGCTGCCGGGGCTTGAGGTGGCCCGGGCGCTCCAGGCCCCGCTCCGGATGGCGGTGGTGCGGAAGGTGCAGATCCCCTGGAACCCGGAGGCCGGGTTCGGAGCCGTGACCTGGGACGGGCGGGTCTTCCTGAACCACGCCCTCATGACCGGGCTCAACCTCTCGGAGGCTGAGGTGAACGCCGCCGTCGCGAAAGCCAGAAAGAACGTGGAGGAGCGTATGGAGAAGTTCTCCGGCAGCCGGCAGGGCCCGGGGCTTGAGGGCAGGACTGCGGTCCTGATCGACGACGGTCTCGCGACCGGGTATACGATGCTCGCCGCCGTCGAGGCTGCCCAGGCCGAGTCGCCCTGCCAGGTCGTCGTGGCGGTCCCCACCGGCTCTCTCCATGCCGTCACCTTCATCGCCCGGAGGGCGGACCTCGTCGTCTGCTTGAACATCAGAACCAGCCGCACCTTCGCGGTGGCGGAGGCATACGAGCGGTGGCACGACCTCACCGACCAGGAGGTGCAGGAACTGCTGATCCAGGCCCGGGATATGGGGCTCTTCTGATGCGGGCGAGCGGTCGGGATCCGATTCCGGTTCCGGACTCCGCTCTCCCTGGTCGGCCCCTTGCCACAACTGGTTTATATGACTTCCCCCCTGGGGTGCCGGAGGCGCAATGAGTATGCAGGATCTGACTATCAAGGTCGATTTCGACCGGTTTCCCCCCAGGCATACCTGTGACGGGGAGGAGATCTCCCCGCGGATAAGGGTTGCCGGGTCGGATGCGCCCTACCTTGCGGTCATCATGGACGATCCGGATGCTCCGCGGGGCACGTTCACCCACTGGCTTGTCTGGGACATTCCGGCAACCGGCGAGATCCCCGAGGGCATCCCCCGGGAGCCCCGGATCTCCCATCCGGTCTCTGCCATCCAGGGGATGAACGACTTCCGGAGGACCGGCTACGCCGGCCCCTGCCCGCCGAAGGGTGCGTCGCACCGCTTCTTCATACGGGTCTGGGGTGTGGGGAAGAGACTCGACCTCCCGCCTGGCGCCGGGCGGATTGAACTGGAGGATGCGCTTGCGGCCGCCGCCACCGGATACGGCGAGACGATGGCGGTCTATGGTCGCGAAAAGGTGCTCAAGGCCCCGCCGGGGACACGGCCCCGGATCTAGTGCATCGATTCTCAATAGGTAGTACAACCAGAGAGCACCATCGGATCTCGCACACCTGCTCCAGGGGGTCATACTCCGGGGTACGCCCTGGCACGGCTTCCTCCCGGCTATCGCCATGACTG
>ENA-UOOI01003989-UOOI01003989.1-fermentation-metagenome-genome-assembly--contig:-NODE-3989-length-10257-cov-10.584591_pt1 | contig 10257 bp, 7 predicted proteins | sample MGYA00245779_ERZ724027 | MGnify/ENA primary metagenome ERZ724027 (study PRJEB28704, sample SAMN03018318) | fermentation metagenome | biome: anthropogenic terrestrial biome; feature: soil; material...
ACATTGGCTGGGTGGCTATACCATCCATCACAACATTTAATGTTGAATCTTTTTTAATGAAATAGGAGAGAACCATAGTGAAAAATATAAAGTTAGCAGACTCAAAGAAATCTAGTATAACCAAGTTAGATAATTCAAAACAGAATAAAAGGATTTGCGATACCATTTTCAGCAAGAAAAGTGTGCCATATCTACTACTGATGCCGGCATTCGCCTTTTATGCAATTTTTTGGCTTGCACCTGTAATTTCAGGAATGATGGAAGTTTTTACAGATATGGATGGTAATTTTACACTTATAGAAAACTTTAAACTTATGTTTCAGTCAGATTTATTTGGCGAATCTATAAAGAACACAGCGATATTTGCTGCCGTCTCCGTAGTTTTACAGTATTTTATAGCTCTCCTGCTGGCAGTATTATTAAATTCTAAGTTCAGAGGTTCCAAATTTCTTATGTTTATTGCAATGATACCGATGGCTATTACTCCCACTGCAGTTGCTATACTATGGAAAACAGGTCTGATTAAAGAAGGCTGGATAAACAGTATTCTTATGTTTTTTAATATAGTAAAAAAACCTATTGTTTTCATGAATGCAGAAGGGTTATCGGCAGTATTGCTGGTAATGCTGATTGATACGTGGACTGTTACGCCATCTGTAATGATTATACTGTCATCTGGTCTTCAGGGTGTGCAAAAAGAGCTGAAGGAAGCAGCATATACATTTGGAGCTAGTAAATGGGCAATTTTCAAAGATATAACATTGCCAATAATAAAGCCTTCAATTATTACCTCGGTGATTTTAAGACTTATAGCAGCAATTCAGGTATGGGCTATAGCAGTAATGGTTTTAGGTTACGGTAAAGCGCCATTTTTGGTTGAGAGAATCGCATTTTATGTTGATGTTGTACCCGGATTACCAACAAGTGAAAAAATAGCATTTACCTTATCCTTTACAACAACAGTTATAGTATTGGCAGCGACCGTAATTTATTTAAGAATTTCAAGAAGAAAAACAGGAGGTAATAATTAATGGACAGGTTAAATACTATTCAAAAAACAGTAGTTGCTATCATCCTTGCGACGATGGCAATTGTTGTCATAGTTCCGATATTATTCTTCCTTAATGTTGCATTTTCATCTGATGTAGAAATGTCTAAATTTCCTAAATCAATAATACCTAGTTTTACCTTGACAGTAAAGGTGGTCCCGGCAGACAATGGCGAATATGAAATATTTTATGACAATGGTGAAGGTTACCGCTCAATACTAACAACAAAGAATCCAATTAAATTAGAAAACCATTTTAGAAGACAATATAATGTCAGCGTTCCAGGAGAAAAACTTTTAAGAGATTTCAGCCAGACCCGTATAAATGGCCCAATGGAATTTAAATATCAAAAGGATATTTTATATAATTTTAAACAGTTTTTCGCAATAGTAAATAACGCACTACCGGCTTTAAAAAATAGTATTATAGTGTCTTTATATACCATAATGATTTCATTGACTATTGGAAGTCTTGCAGGGTATGCGATGGCAAGATACAAATTTAAATTCAAAGAGACTATAAATGTTTCAATGCTGATTGTCAGGATGTTTCCTACTGTTGGGATAAGTATTCCAATGGCAATTTTACTAATTAAATTTGGTTTGTTTGATACAATGTTAGGTCTTGCTTTATTATATTCAGTTCCAAATATTGCACTCACAGCGTGGATAACATCCAGCATATTCGTTGGTATCAATCCTGAATTAGAGGAAGCATCTATGGTTTTTGGGGCAAACAGGTTTCAGACATTTATGCATATAACTCTTCCTCTTGCCCTACCGGCATTGGCAGCAAGCTCAATGTATGCATTTTTGACAGCATGGAATGATACTATATCAGCTTTAATATTAACAAACGAAAATCAAACATTAGCTTTGGTAGTTTATAAAGCAATCGGTACGACTTCCAGCGGAATACAATATGCAGCAGCGGGTAGCGTAGTTTTAATTATACCTGCTTTGGTGTTTACATTTATTATAAGGAAATATGTAAATCAAATGTGGGGTGGAGTAGAATTATAAAAAATTAGGACTATGTTGAAAAGATGCGAATTTAGGAGCTAAAAATTATATGTTGCATCTCTATAGGAGGAATAAGAAATGAGCTATCTGGTATTAAAGGATTTAGAAAAGAGATACACAAAGAATGGTCCTCTGATCGTGAATAAAATGAATTTGTCTATAGAAAAGGGTGAATTTATTGTATTTCTTGGACCATCGGGATGTGGAAAAACAACGATAATAAGGATGATATGTGGACTTGAAGAGGTAAGCGGGGGAGATATTTTAATTGATGGCGAAAGCGTTCTTTCAAAGAAACCTAAGGATAGAGAGGTTTCTATGATATTCCAAAGTTATGCAATATGGCCACATATGACTGCCTTTGATAATATAGCTTATCCCTTAAAACTTAGAAGGGTTCCAAAGCATGAAATAAAGAAGAAAGTTATGACAGCAGCGGAAACTGCTGATATAGTTAGTTTACTTGATAGGTATCCAGCACAGATGTCAGGAGGACAACGACAAAGAGTCGCAGTTGCTCGCGCAATCGTAGTGAAACCAAAAATATTTTTAATGGATGAACCTCTTTCAAATCTTGATGCAAAGCTCAGGGTCTCTATGAGAACTGAACTTAAGAATATTCATATTAAGGAGAATTCCACCAGCATATTTGTAACACATGACCAGGCAGAGGCCATGAGTCTGGCAGACAGGATAGTGGTTATCAATAAAGGGATGATAGAGCAGATAGGTACGTCAATGGAAGTATATCATGATAGTGCAACCAAATTTGTTGCATCATTTATTGGTACTCCACCTACTAATTTCTTTAAAGTTAAAATAGAAGAGATAGATAGAGAACTATATGCAACATCAAAGTCATTTAAATATAAGGTTCAATCTGAATTAAAGAAAGCATTGACGCCTTATATAAATAAAAATGTAGATATGGGTATCAGGCCTGAATTTATAGATGTTTCCGCGGAAGGCAATAAACCTTCTGAGTATCTCTGCGATACGACAATAAACTTTGTAGAGCCCCAAGGTACCCATTCTATTTTGATTGCAAATATCGGAGAAAATGAAACTAAAATAATGACTACAAAGTATATGGATATAAAACCCAAAACCAAGGTTCCACTATATGTAAGAGAAGGCAAAGCAATGTTCTTTGATGAAGAAACAACCCGCAGAATAAAATAGGAAGGGATAGTATGGATAAGGTTATAGTTGTGGCATCTACTCATTGGGACAGGGAATGGTACAGGACATTCAATGATTTTAGAATCAGATTATGTGATTTAATGAATAATTTACTGAATCTTTTAGAAAAAGATGATGATTTTATATGTTATACCTTTGATGGGCAAAGTGTTGTTCTTGAGGACTATCTTGAAATATTCCCGAAAAATAAGGAGCGTATAAAAAAGCTTGTAGCTAAAGGTAAATTAACATTTGGACCACTTTATAATCTGCCGGATGAATTCTTGTCTAGCGGAGAAGCGTTAATAAGAAATTTTCTAATTGGCCATAAAGTTTGTTGTGATATCGGCGGAAAAATGAATGCAGGTTATATACCTGATAATTTTGGGCATGTGTCGCAAATGCCTCAAATATTAAATGGCGTTCAAATCAAGTCTGCTTTTTTATTTAGAGGTAGCAATATCGATACTATTGAAAATAAAGAGTTTATTTGGAAATCGCCAGATGGTTCCAAAGTATTGGCTGAATATATGATGTTAGGCTATTGGAGCCTTAAAAGCTGGGGAAAGTTAGGATTATCCGTTGAAGAGCATTTTAAAAATGCATTAGAAACTTTAAAATCAAAAAGCAAGCTTAATACATTCCTGCTGATTAACGGATCAGATCATTTATACCAGGATCCTGAATTTACAGAAATGTTAAGAAAGGTAAAATGTTCATTTAAAGGCTTGGATATTAAAAATGGTTCAATAGAGGACTATTTTAATATAGCCTTTGAAAGGGCCAAGAATCAGGAACTAAAAGAAATTACAGGGGAATTAAGGGATTTTCGCTATGGGCCTGATCCTACATCTGTTACATCTACGAGATATTATCTTAAATTTGCAATGTTTAAATTACTTTGTGAAATAGAGAGATATACGGAACCGTTAAATACTATTACCTATAAAATGGGACAAATATATCCCGATGAACTATTAACCCATGCCTGGAAGAACATATTGAAATCCTTGGCCCATGATGCCATTTCAGGATGTTCTACAGACGAAGTTATAGATGATATTTATAGTTATATTAAACACGCATCAACGATAGCAGATAGGCTCTCGGAAATTGCCATTGAGAATATAGCCTATAATATGAGCACTGAAAAACTTAAAGGGAATGAACAGTATCTGTGCCTTTTTAATCCCCTTCAGTTTAATAATACAATAATTACAGAAGCAATAGTACACATAGAAAATTTCAGAGATATCTCCGACTTTGAATTGTTTGATGAATATGGAGACCCCGTTTTGTACGAATATATAGACCAATGGGAAGATGTAATAACCAGGGAATTCAAATATGTGAGTAAACAAAAAATACACAGAAAATGTTTTAAAATCAGGTTTGAGGCCAAAGATATTCCGGCATTAGGCTTTAAAAAATATATAGTTAAACCTCTTTCAGCTATTGAAAAACGCCGGTCTGAACTATTTATCAGACTGCAAAGTTCGGGCAGGTTTATTGAAAATGAGTTTTATAAGATAATTCCTGATCAAAATGGCAGTTTGACAATACTGGATAAACAAAATAATAGGAAGTTCTATGATATTAATACTTATATAAGCAGGGGAGATGTAGGAGATGAGTATCAGCATGTATCCCCACTGAATGATGAGCATGTTTTCCAGGTACTAAAAGGTATTTCAATTATAAAGAATTCACCATTATCATCAGCACTAAAAATAAAGTCTGTATTAAACGTTCCCAAGGCTGCAGATGATGTTTTTTTAAGTAGGCATGCTGAATATGTAGAGTGTCCAATTGTGACCCTAGTGACGCTTTATAAAGGCTGTCAGCGTATAGATTTTAAGGTTGAAATAGAAAATAATGCAATCAACCATATGGTTACGGTTAAATTTCCGGTGAACTTTAAAAATGCAGTTGATTGCTCATATACAGCTTTTGATGAAGTAAAAAGGGACAATTATATTTTTGATTATGATGAAAAACTAAAATCTACCCAGTCCATACTGAAACCTATGAGAAGGTATGTTGCAGTTAAGGGCGATGACGGCTCATTGTATGTAATGGTAAAGGGATTGCATGAATATCATACGAAGGTATCAAAGCAGGGAATGGATTTATATATAACTTTAATTAGAAGCACAACACATATGTTCAGGGGCTTGCCGATATCATGGCAAAATGGTCAGGATAGTACAACTCCAATTATAGAAACACAAGGCTCTCGAGAACTTGGGAAACAGACTTTTTATTATTCTCTGTATTTTGGGAGTGATAAAATTAACGAGTTGTCACAGCAGTATATTTATCCCCCAAGAAGCTTTGATATAAGAAAGAGAAGGAGAGAAACATCAGACAAAATCGATCATAAATCCTTCATCAAATTAGATAATAGTGACGTTTTATTAAGTGCAGTCAAGAAACATGAATACAGCGAAGGTATAGTACTCAGAGTTTATAATACAAAAGATAAGATGAGCAAAGTGAATATAAAGTTTGGATTTGACATAAACAGATGCTATTCTTGCGATCTCATCGAAAATATAGAAGAAGAGATAGTTGTCCAAAATAACACTGTATCTATATCTTTGAAATCTAAAAAAATAAAAACCATGATAGTTTATTAGCTTTCTATTATTTTGAAAGCTGTTAAAGGAGAATTAATATGAAAGAGAAAGAGATTTATGATAAAATTGAAAGCCTCCCGAGAGGTATGTATTTTGATAAAAAGAAATATGATACTTCTCTTATAAAACCCTTTGAGGAAGTAAAGGATAAACTGCCGAATCCAATTTTAAGCAATGGTAAAGAATTTATAGATTGCTACTGGTATGCAGTAAAACTGCTGTATAAAAATACTCACAGGCCCAATGAAAATAGTGGCTTTGTTAGCAACTTTGTGGACGCTGCATTTAATGAGGATATTTTTATGTGGGATACGGCATTCATGACAATGTTCTGCAATTTGTTCCATAAGTTTATACCAGGTATTTCACCCTTGGATAATTTTTACTGCAAACAATTTGAAGATGGTGAAATACCAAGGGAAATGATCAGAGAAACTGGGAAGGACTATTACAAGTGGGTAAATGTTTATGATAAACCTCTTTACTCATATTTCCATAATGATTATGGATATAGAAAAATAAAGAATATAAATGATATCTCATATGAAAACATGTATAAACCCGATTTAGGAAGAACTGTTTCTAAAAACCCATATTTGACACTGGATAATTTAAATCATCCTATAATGGCATGGTCTGAATATATAAGTTTTCTTCATACTGGAGATGTTGAAAGATTAAAACTCGTTGCCAAGCCTTTATTTTATTACTATAAATCCCTATGGTATCATATAAGGCATTCAAATAATTTATATGTCACGGATTGGGCAAGCATGGATAATTCTCCAAGAAATAAATATCTTGGTTGTGCCGTAGATACAAGCTGCGAGATGGTGCTTTTTGCAAATTGTTTAATCAACATAATGGAGGAGTTGCATAAACGCCAATTTATTGATGAAGAAGTATTTAAAAATAGTACGGGATTTTTAAAAAGTAGCTCTGAACTAACAAAGGAAGCTATAAATAGCCTGATGTGGGATGAGGACAAGGGATTCTACTTTGATTTAAAACCTAATAATGAAAAAGCACCTGTAAAGACTATTGCAGCATTCTGGACTTTGATTTCCGGTGTTGCCAGTGACGAGCAAGCTAAAAGGCTGATATGGTGGCTTAATGATAAAAATACATTCAACAGAATTCACAGAGTTCCTGTTTGTGCAGCAGATGAAGAGGAATATGATAGCAAGGGTGGATACTGGAAAGGTTCAGTCTGGGCACCTACAAATACAATGGTTATATATGGCCTATTGAAATATGGTTATGATGAGTTAGCTAAGGAAATAGCTTTAAACCATTTGAACAATTTAGTGAAGGTTTTTGAAATGACGGGCACCATATGGGAAAGCTATCCACCGGACTATATCTCTCAAGGTGAAAATGACAGGAAAGATTTTGTCGGATGGTCAGGTATGGCTCCTATATTATACTTGATTGAGTTTAAAATTGGTTTAAAGGCAGATGCATTGAACCAGGAAGTTACATGGACAATTGATGGTGAGCAAGATCAAAGTGGATGTGAAAATTACTGGTTTTTTGGGAACACTGCCAGTTTCTATGCGAATAAAGTAGGTGGAGCGATAAATTTAAAGATAATGACCAGAGATAAATTCAAACTCAAAATAAAATATCATGGTAAAATATATGATTATTTAATTGAGGGGAATACTTCCTTGAGTTTTTAAACAGATGGAGCTGGTTTAGGAACTGGATGGAAGTCATGATACAAAGAAAATTTAATGTTATTTATAAAAAGCAAAAATTAATGAAAAGCTCGGTGAGGTAAATATGAAGTACAAAAATATTGGGAAAATCAGTACGGCAGTCATATATGGCGATAGCATATCTACGCGAAACCATGGAAAAGGTGGTTATGAAGGTTTAATAAAAGAGAAACTCAAAATAGGTAAAATATATAATCATGCAGTTGGGTCAAGCGGAGTTTCAAGGAAAACGCCAAACAGTTTAGTAAGTTTACTTGAAAATGAAAAAAGCATCCATAAGGATGCCGACTTGATCATAATATGGCATGGTACAAATGACTGGTATTGGGGTGCACCCATTGGGGACATAGCAAGTGATGATGAAAATACATTTTGTGGCGCAATAAGATCAGTTATCAATAAGATGAGGAAATATAGTTCTAAAGCTAATATAGTGTATTTAACTCCAATATTTCGCTATGAAATTCCGGATAAATGTTATGTAAAAGAGGAAGGGTATGTAAATAAAAATAGTATAGGTTTAACTCTTAAAGATTACTATGATGCTATTATAGATTCCTCTATAATATTAGGATTTACAACTATAGATATGAGGAAGCTTACTAATTTTCATTATTACAATGCTGTAGAATATTTCGAGGATTATGTACATCCTTGTGAAGCTGGGTATGTGAAAATAGCTGATATTATAGCTTCGGGAATTGATTTATTAAGTTTTGAATAAAAGTTATATTAACCAGGCACTTATATTGAAAAATATAAAAAACTGATTTGAATTTATAAGGTTAATAATCGTCAAAACGATAATTTGGGAGGCATAAATGGAAGATTTTCACTCAAAAATTATAAAACTATTAAATGTGATATACAAGGACCAAACTTTAAAAAACGCAAATGATATTTTTGCCTCATTATGTGACAAGTATCAAGAGCATGAAAATAAAAGGGATGTAAAGCTTTCAGAAAAGGATGTGATATTGATTGCCTATGGAGACAGTATAATAAGCCAGGGTGAAAAACCACTAAGGACTCTAAAAAAATTTTTGGATGAGTATTGCAGGGAAGAGATCACAAATGTCCATCTGCTCCCTATTTTTCCGTCAACCTCTGATGACGGATTTTCAGTTTCCGATTATAGGAAGATTGATGAAAGACTGGGAGACTGGAGAGATATTGAGGATTTAAGCAAGGATTATGGGATAATGCTTGATGCTGTGGTTAATCATACTTCTAAATCCCATGAGTGGTTTAAAGCTTGTTTGAAAGGTAATAAGGAATATAAGGATTATTATATAGAATCAGATCCAAAAGCAGATTACAGCAAGGTCACAAGGCCAAGAGCTCTGCCTCTGCTTACAAAATTTCAAACATCTCGTGGCGAAAAATTTTATTGGACAACCTTTTCAGACGATCAAATTGATTTGAACTATTCAAATCCTAAGGTGCTGGCTGAAATAATTGATATACTTTTATTCTATGCTTCCAAAGGAGCAAAATTCATAAGACTGGACGCAATAGGTTTTGCCTATAAAAAACTTGGAACCAACTGTATGCATTTGAAAGAAACCCATGCGATTGTGAAACTTATGCGATTATTTTTAGAACATTTTTCCCCGGGCACTTATATAATTACGGAGACTAATGTACCTCATAAGGATAATATAAGTTATTTTGGTAATGGAGATGAAGCTCATTTAGTCTATCAGTTCCCGCTGCCACCATTAGTCATGTATTCTCTCCAAAAGGGTGACACAACTAAATTAACCAGATGGGCAAAGTCATTGGAGAAGACTCCACTGCATAAAGATAATACATATTTTAATTTTTTGGCATCCCATGATGGGGTAGGATTAAGGCCTGTAGATGGAATACTTGACGATGACGAAAAACAGTTTTTACTGGATAATGTAATAGAAAACGGCGGGAAAATTAGTTACAAGACTAATGCAGATGGAAGTAAGAGTCCCTATGAGGTGAATATAAGTTATTTGGATGGTATTACAAACCCTTCAGCGAGCAAAAAAGAAAGAGTTGAAAGATTCATGGCTTCACAAGCTATAATGCTTTCATTGCAGGGAATACCAGGTATCTATTATCATAGTCTGTTAGGCTCTGAAAATTGGTATGAAGGGTTTAGATCTTCCGGAATCAACAGGAGGATAAATAGAGAAAAATTGGATTTTCAACAACTTGTTAAGGAATTAAATGATAAATCATCTTTAAGATATATGGTTCTTTCAAGATATAAAGAAATGCTAAAGATAAGAAGAAATCACAGTGCTTTTTCACCATATGCAAGTCAAAATATACTCGACTTGACGTATTCTCTCTTTGCTGTCGAGAGATACAATGAAACCTTTGGCGAAAGGATAATTGCGATTATCAATGTTACAGGTAAGACTGTAGAGTTGGATACACCAATCAGTGGTATAGATTTATTAGCTTCAAGCAAGAAAAAATTAATCACTAAAATAGAACCATATCAAGTAGCATGGATATCACTTTAAAACATGCAAAAAGAAAGCGCACATGGATTTGATTTACACAAATCCATGTGCGCTTATGACTTCTAAAATTCAACACTTATCATGCTATCCTCATATCGCAACAATAATTTTCAATCTGCGATAAGGTCCTTATATTT
>ENA-UOOI01003990-UOOI01003990.1-fermentation-metagenome-genome-assembly--contig:-NODE-3990-length-10256-cov-34.399079_pt1 | contig 10256 bp, 11 predicted proteins | sample MGYA00245779_ERZ724027 | MGnify/ENA primary metagenome ERZ724027 (study PRJEB28704, sample SAMN03018318) | fermentation metagenome | biome: anthropogenic terrestrial biome; feature: soil...
TTTATTTTTTGCTAAAAAAGTCCTTGACAACACGTCTCTGGTTTGACTTGGATGGACTCTTTTTTTTTATATAAGGTTACATTAATATATAGCGAGGCGGCAGATGTCTCTCACTTGTGGTGGCGGATGCCGTATCATTTTCATGCGGCAGGCTATCTTTCGCCTTGCTGAAACGCATTATAACTTAAAAAGCGTGAACGGGCAAACGAGGATGCTCAAAATCAACATCTTTGTTAAACACAGCCTTATATAATTGAAATGCAGCCATTTTTATGGTAAATTTAGAGAAAGAATGATCAAGCCTCATTTCATAAGGGGGATTAAATGTGTATTCTGATATAAAAAACTTTTTATCGCAGGACAATATGATGAACTATGCCAAAGTGATTCTACAGGTTATCGTAATAGCAGTCGTAATGAAAATAGTATTACACATTTTAAATCTGCTCATAGATAAATTTTTCAAAAAGCAGAAAAATACAAAGTTCGGTTTCAATGAACGGAAATCAGATACATTGAGTGCGCTTTTAAAAAGCGTTTTAAGATATGTAGTCTATATTGTGGGTATACTTAGCATACTTGACACCATAGGATTTGAAACAAGAACGCTTCTGGTCGGCGCCGGACTTGGCGGGATCGCGATAGGCTTTGGAGCACAGAGCTTTATAAAGGATGTCATATCCGGTTTTTTTATACTTTTTGAGGACCAGTTTTCAGTTGGGGAATACATCACGATAGACGACATGTCCGGGATCGTTGAATGCGTCGGGCTCAGGATAACAAAACTCAAGGATTTCAGCGGTGATCTGCACATAATACCAAACGGAAGCATTACAAAGGTCACAAACCATTCAAGGGGCAATGCCAGGGCATTGGTGGATATCGAGGTCGGGTTTGATGCTGACATTGACAAGGTCCTGTCCATATTGGATGAAGTCTGCGAAAGTGTGAGAAAGGATGATTCGAATATCGTTAAAGGACCGGCCGTAGAAGGCATTGCAGAAATCGGGGACAATGGCGTCAAGTTGAGGATAACGGCTATGACAAAGCCCATGACGCAATACAAAGTCGAGATGGAAATACGAAGAAAGGTAAAGGACGAGTTTGAAAAGGCGAAAATTTACATACCTTATCCGACTCGTGTAATAATAACGAAAAGTGGCAATAATTGAAATGGCATGATGCAGGATTCTAACCATATTGAACATAATGTTGAATCATAAGTTAAGGATGTATGGGGGGATAGGAATGCCTGGAAAGTTCTATGTAGGGGATATTGTACAGATGCGAAAACAACACCCGTGTGGAGGGTTTGAATGGGAGGTAATGCGTATTGGCGCTGATTTTAGAATCAAATGCCTGACCTGCGGCCGGCAGGTGATGCTTCCAAGGCCCAAGTTTGAAAAAAGCGTAAAAAAGATAATAAAGAGCAATGCCTCTGAAGGTGGAATAAACAGAGCTTAAATCTGTTGTATTTATAAGTTCCCCATGATATAATTATTAATTGTAAATCCCTGCTCTACTTAGATGTAGAGCCGTTAGTCCAGGGGGGAGGTGACAATATGAAAAAATACGAAACCCTCTTTGTATTAGACCCGACGCTCGATGAGGAGAACATAAAGAGCAATATCGAGAAGATAAAGGGTGTAATCGGAGAGAATGGTACAGTGACAAATGTTGATGAGTGGGGCAAGAGAAGGCTTGCATACGAAATAAACGATTTCAATGAAGGTTATTACGTGCTTATCAATTTTGATGCAAATCCGGAACTTCCAAAGGAATTGGATAGGATATTCAGGATTACCGACACTGTGATAAGGCACTTGATAGTAAACCTTGAAGAAAAATAATAGGTGGTGAGTGTATGAACAAAGCTATTTTGATAGGAAGATTGACCCGTGATCCTGAACTTAAATTTACAGCAGGCAGCGGTGTCGCAGTGACCACCTTCACGTTGGCAGTCGACAGAAACTTTAAAAATAAAAATGGGCAAAGAGAAGCGGATTTTATAAATATAGTTGCATACAGCAAACTGGCTGAAGTAATGGCAAATTACTTAAGAAAAGGAAGACTTGTCGCTGTATCGGGGAGAATTGAAACAAGGACATATGAAGGAAATGACGGGCAGAAAAAATACTACACGGATGTCGTGGTAGATGATTTTCAGTTCCTTGAGAAAAAGGATGAGACTGCTCCAACAGGTCCAAAGCCGCCGGCACCTGAAACACCCGTTGATAACGGCAATCAGGGCAATGGCGCTCAGGGCGGAGACTTTTTCCCGTTAGATGGCGATAGCGATATTCCGTTTTAAATAGGAACATTCTTGAAATCAGGGTGTCCCTCAATGTTGCAAAGGAGGGGAGAATATGATGAAGAAGCCTTTAAAAAACAGGAGGCCTAAGAAAAAGGTATGCGCCTTTTGTGCTGATAAGGTAGAAGGCATAGATTACAAAGATGTGAGCAAACTGAGAAAGTACATTTCAGAGAGAGGTAAAATATTGCCTAGAAGGATTTCAGGCAATTGCGCAAAGCACCAGAGGCAGCTTACAGTGGCTATAAAAAGAGCCAGAAATATAGCGCTGCTTCCGTTTACAACAGAGTAAAGCGAGTTTATAAAGCCGGGTATTTTACCCGGCTGCTGTTTAATTTGGGAGATTTAGTATATTATCGCATATAAGGCTATATTTTTGTAGCGAGGCAATGGATGTCCTCATCTTTAACTGGCGCCGCATCATTTTCAGGCGGGTTATCTTTTGACGCAATTTATTGAGTGTAAGAAAATTTTTTCGCTTTAAAAGGGTCGATTTCATAGGCCGTTTCCATTGGATTTTTTTAGCTTTATTATGAACGACCTATATGATTTGGATAAATTTAATATATATATGGTTTTAGTTAATGGAGGATTTACATCCCTTTTATAGAATATATCTTTATGCTTTGGTTCGATAGACAGAAGTGTTGGTTTTTGAGCATCCTCGCTTACCTGTTCATACTTTTTAAGTTCTAAGGCTTATTGCTCTTGCTCATCAAGAACTTTTGCAAACTCGCTATGCTCAAGCAAGCAAAAGTTCTAGGATTCGCTTCGGCAATTTCGCCAAGAACTTATCAAAAGTGTTCACATCAGTCACTCGGATTGCTCAAAAACCAATGACGCCATATAAGATGATGTAATTTAACATGACTATACATTTTTAGGGGGCAGTCTTATGAATGTAGAGTATGATGTGACCGGAAATGTAAAAGCTATAGAATGGATAAAGACTGAACTTTTAGGAGCGGTGACAACGCTCCACAGGGTACTTCTAAAAGGTACAAAAGCAAGCCAGGACATGATTTTGGAATGCCTGGCAAGCATAATAATATTGACTTATCTTTTGTCAAGAAGGTTGGGGATTGATTTTTCCTCTGTGGATTCGGAAATCAAAGCCAAGCTGAAACTGGGCATAGTTGAGGGCGATGATATAGAGAAGGACCACGGGGATCTCTCCAAATTATTGAAATACATAGGACAGAGAAAATAGGTCTGGGATGTGACGAAATGAAAAAGATTGATACAAGGGCACTTGTTGAAGCAGCAATTTTAGTTGCAATTGCAGCAGTGCTTATAATTGCAACCTGGTATATTCCTTTTTTATCGATTATAGGAGTTATTATATGGCCTATACCGATTACGATACTTACTTTTAAGCACGATTTAAAGATAAGCATAATATCGCTTGTTGTATTATTTTTGATCACGGCGGCGCTGACTGATCCTATATCGACACTCATGCTGATATTGGTATACGGCATACCGGCTGTGGTTCTAGGATTTTGCCTAAGACGGAAATATTCCCCATTTGTGACTATAATGTCCATGTCCATGTCCATGTTTGTATCGTATATAGCAGCAATAAAGCTTTCAAACATCATATTCGGGACAGACATAATGGAGGAATTTTTCAAACTTATAAAGGACTCCCTGGAAACGGTAAAGAACATGCTAAGGCAGTACGGTTACAGTGAGGAATATATAAACCAATCAGGGGCGGTCAAAGCACTTGATCCGGACTCATTGAGGAAGGTTTTCCCGGGGCTGCTTGCACTTGCATCTTTGATAGGCTCATATATAAACTATTATCTTATAGGCATCATATTCAGAAAGCTTCGGCTTAAGATAAATGAGGTTTTGCCTCTTGACAGGTGGTATGTGAGCAACAATCTAAGCTATGGACTTTTCTTTATGCTGCTTGTATCGTGGCTGATGGTGTATCTGAAAGTAAACAGTGCCGAAATAGTGTTCAACAGCGTTTTTATGATATTTGAATATACATTTGTAATCGACGGACTTGCCGTAGCATCATGGTTTTTAAAAAGCAGGGGTGTTCCGGGCAAGGTGAGGGTATTCATCATTATAATCATAATGTTTACTCCTATATCAACGCTCTTGCTTTTCCTCGGGATAATAGATTATGTGATCGATATAAGAAAAATCAACCCGTCAAGGAGGAGAAAGGCGCCTCCAGGTGAATGATTATGAAGGAAAATAACAGGATTTTAAAGGTTTTAATGCCCAATACAAAGATTTACATAATAATAATAGCCCTATACACTTGCGTTATATTTTTCTATAATATAGCGCTGGGCATAGCCGGGCTTTTTGTATTGGGAATACTGGTATACTATAATCTTTTGAATGCTAAAAGCAGAAAAAGTGAATGGACAAAGTATATTGAAAACCTTTCATCCAACCTTGGACTCGCTACTAAAAATGCGGTTTTAAATCTGCCTTTGCCTCTTATAATATGCGAGGACGACGGCACCGTGGTATGGTATAACAAATCCATGGGCGACTTATTCCACGGCACCGAGTTTTTAAGCAAAAAAATAGATGATTATATAAAGGCTATAAATATAAAAAAAATACTTGACAAAAAAATAGATTTCATAGACAAGGTCACAATAGGCGGCAATTATTTTTCAGTGCTTATAAATCCGATAAACGTAAACAATAAAAAACAGTCTGAGTATATAGTGATGCTTTATTTTATAGACCGGAGCGATTATTTTGACCTTAAGGATTTGTACGAATCTAAAAAGGCTGTGGTGTGCCTTGTGGAAGTCGACAACTTTGACGAGGCTGTAAAAAGCGTGGATGATTCAAACCGTCCTGTGCTTGTGGCTGAAATCGACAAGAGGATAAATGCCTGGGCGGCCGAAATATCTGCTGCGATTCGAAAATACGATGATAATAAATATATAATGTTCTTTGAAGAAAAAAACCTTAAAGTGCTTGAAGATAAAAGGTTTGACATACTAGACAGCATAAGGGATATAAATGTAGGCAACAGGCTTCCTGTGACCTTGAGCATTGGCGTTGGAAAAAACGGAGACAATCCGGCTCAGCTTACGGCTTTTGCATCGTCTTCCAAAGACCTTGCGCTTGGGCGTGGAGGAGATCAGGCCGTAGTAAAAGACGGGGAAAAGTTTTTCTTCTTTGGTGGAAAAACCAAGGAAGTTGAAAAGAAGACCAAGGTAAAGGCAAGGGTGATCGCCCATGCTCTTTCCAATCTGATCGACCAGTCAAGCGAAGTTTTGATAATGGGCCATGACGTACCGGATCTAGACTCTCTTGGTGCATCTCTTGGATTGTTCAGGGCTGTAAAAGAGCGGGGCAAGAGTGCATATATAATATTGAACAAACCCAATGTGAGCATAGAGGAACTTTTAAAGCGCATGGAGGGCATGGCCGAGTACAGCAATATATTTATAACAAGTGAGCAGGCATTAAACAGGGTGACCAAAAATACCCTTCTTATAATCGCAGACGTCCATATAAAAGCTATAACCGAGTTCCCGGGTATAGTCGACAGGGTGGAAAAGATTGTAGTGATAGACCACCACAGAAGGAGCGCCGATTATATAAGCAATGCAGTGCTGTACTACATCGAAACATATGCATCATCGACAAGCGAACTGGTTACAGAGATAATACAATATATATCAAATGATCCTGTGCTTAAACCTATCGAAGCCGAGGCATTGATGGCAGGCATAATGGTCGACACAAAGGATTTTTCTTTTAAAACAGGCGTGAGGACTTTTGAGGCCGCATCATATCTAAGGCGCTGCGGTGCCGATACGACATCTGTAAGGCAGCTTTTGGCCGATGATATGTCAACATATATAATGCGTTCCGAAACCGTAAAAAATGCGAAGATCATAAATGGTACCATTGCAATCGCAGTATGCAGGGAATGCAATTCGTCAGCTTACCTTGCCGTGCCCCAGGCAGCCGATGAGCTGCTTACAATAAGGGGGATCACCGCTTCTTTTGTGCTCGCCAAGCATGGGAACGATGTCGTGGTGAGCGGCAGATCCTTAGGCGATATAAATGTGCAGCTTATATTGGAGAAGCTTGGAGGCGGGGGGCATCTGACCGTGGCAGGCACGAAAATAAGCAATGTGTCTCTTAAAGAGGCTGAAGAGATGGTAATAGGAGCAATAAAACAATATCAAGAAGAAGGTGAGGTAAAATGAAAGTTATTTTAAAATCAGATATAAAAGGTGTTGGCAAAAAAGACGATGTGATAAATGTTGCCGACGGGTATGCAAGAAACTATCTTTTCCCGAGGAAGCTGGCTGTTTTAGCTACAGAGGGCAATCTGATATCACTTAAGGAAAAAAACGATGCTCAAAGATTTAAAAAGCAGTCCGAATATGGTGAAGCAAGGGAACTTGCCAAAAAGCTTTCAAAATTGAGCGTTACATTCAAAGTTAAAACAGGTGAGAATGGAAGGCTGTTTGGTTCCATAACTTCAAAAGATATTGCCGAGAAAATAAAATCCGAATTCGGCATTGAGGTAGACAAGAAAAAGATAGTGCTTGATGAAGCTATAAAATCAGCAGGTGTATACGATTTAGAGGTAAAGGTATATCCTGAGGTAAGCTCAAAGATAAAGGTAGAAGTCATCGAGGGATAGAGGGGAGCCGAAAATTGAAATCATCACTGCAAGATTACGCAGCAATAGACGATGCAAATTATACCGATAAAAATTGGAAAAACAAAGAGGAACTTCTAAGGTATGTAAACATGCTTTATGATATGGCAACCAATACCTTAGGAAAAGAATTGGTACAGAACAAGATAAAGAAAGAAAAACTTTTAAAATATCTTAAATGTGATGAAGTCGAGAAAAAGACATATGTGCTTTTAAAGCTGGTTTTGAACGATAAAACTCCTTTTAATGTACCGAGCATGAGCGAAATACCATCCATGCTTGAAAGGGTCGAAAGGGAGCTTTCAAATATAATCGCAAAGCAGCGTGTTGAAAACAACATACATGAAAAAGTTGAGAAGGTCCTTATAGAAAATCAGTATAAATATATAGATGAGATGAAACTTTCAATACTCAAAAAGCAAAGGGGACCCGAGAATGCCAAAACGCTGAAAAAATATGCATGCCTTGAAAAGATGGACACCATAAAACTTTCAAAATCCATGATGGAATTGCTTAGGCCCTCAAAGCTGGATGAAATAGTGGGACAGGATATGGCGATAAAAGCTTTGATATCCAAAATATCATCCCCTTATCCTCAGCATGTGATATTATACGGCCCTCCGGGGGTCGGCAAAACAAGCGCTGCGAGACTGGCGCTTGAGGTGGCCAGAAAATTAAAGTATACTCCATTTAAGGATGATGCGCCTTTTGTGGAAGTGGACGGGGCTACGCTCCGCTGGGACCCGAATGAGATCACAAACCCGCTTTTAGGTTCGGTACATGATCCTATATACCAGGGCTCAAAGCGTGATCTGGCCGAAGGGGGGATACCCGAACCCAAACCCGGACTGGTTACGGACGCACACGGAGGCATACTGTTCATAGATGAAATAGGGGAATTGGACGAAATGCTCCAGAACAAACTTTTAAAGGTGCTTGAGGATAAAAAAGTTGAATTTTCATCGGCATACTATGATCCTGATGATGAGAGCGTCCCTAAATATATAAAAAAGCTTTTTGAGGAAGGCGCACCCGCTGATTTTGTGCTCATAGGCGCCACAACCAAGCAGCCTTATGAAATAAATCCGGCTTTGCGCTCAAGATGCGCCGAGGTGTTTTTTGAACCCTTATCGAAAAACGATATCAAAAAGATAGTTAAAAATGCCGGGCGCAAGCTTGGCGCAAAGCTTGCGATAGATGTGCCTGAAATAATAAGCCAATATACGATTGAAGGCAGGAAGGCTGTAAATATATTATCGGATGCATATGGATATGCACTTTACAATGATTCTAAGAATAATTCTGATAAAAATGTTTTCATATCAAAATCCGATCTTAAGAGTGTAATCACTCTCAACAGGCTTGTGCCGTATGCAGAGGAGAAAACAAAGTCAAAGCCCGAGATAGGAAGGATACTGGGGCTTGGAGTGAGCGGATACATAGGTTCTGTAATAGAGATTGAAGCTGTTGCGTTTAAGGCAGATAAGGAAAATCAAGGCATGATAAGGCTTAACGACAATGCCGGCACCATGGCAAAGGATTCTCTGTATAATGCCGCATCCGTTATCAGAAAGCTTACAAAAGAAAGCCTGTCGGATTATGATGTCCATGTCAATATAATAGGCGGGGCAAATGTGGACGGACCGTCTGCAGGAGCTGCAATAGTATCCGTGATATTGAGCGCAATAAAGCAAAAGCCCATAAAGCAGGATGTCGCCGTGACAGGCGAAATTTCACTGAGGGGAAATATAAAACCTGTGGGAGGCGTGCTTGAGAAGATATATGGTGCAAAACAATCGGGAATACTAAAAGTCGTGATCCCGAAAGAAAATATGAAAGATTTGCCTGATTGCATTGAAGGCATTGAAGTCATACCTGCAGAAAACATCGAACAAGTTTTAGAGGTGGTATTTTAATGGATTCGTTTAGAGTACCTCCAAACAACATGGAGGCTGAACAATCAGTGATAGGGGCTATGCTCCTCGATAAAAATGCAATATCCGAGGCTTCTGAAATATTAAGGGGCGATGATTTTTACAAGGAAGCTCATAAGCTCATATTTGAATCCATAATGGAATTGTATGATAAAAATGAGCCTGTCGATCTGGTAACGCTGGTCGATAATTTAAGAAAGAAAAATATACTTGAAGCCGTAGGCGGCATCACATATATTTCAAACCTGCTCGAATCGGTTCCCACGACTGCAAATATCAGGTATTATGCAAAGATAGTCGAGGATAAATCGACATTGAGAAAGCTCATAAAATCATCTTCGGAAACCATTGATAAATGTTACACAGGAGCTGAGGATGTGCCCTCGATACTCGACAAAACCGAAAAGGATATATTCGATATATCCCAAAAAGCCGTGACCCATGATATAGAGCCTATGAGCAGGATACTTGAGAAGGGCTTTGACGAGATTGAGAAGCTATATCAGAATAAAGGCGCCATAACAGGCGTGCCGTCCGGGTTCCCGGAGCTCGACATAAAAACATCCGGCTTTCAAAAAGGCGACATGATATTGATTGCCGCAAGGCCGAGCATGGGAAAATCGGCGTTTGCGATGAACATTGCACAATATGCAGCCATAAGGAACAACAACTCGGTTGCCGTATTCAGCCTTGAGATGTCTAAAGAGCAGCTTGCATACAGGATGCTTTGCTCTGAAGCGAATATAGATATGCTCAAATTAAGGACAGGAAATCTTGACGACGACGATTGGGTCAGACTTGCCCAGTGTGCAGGGCCATTAGCTTCTGCCAAGATATTCTTAGATGATACTCCTGCCATATCGATTACCGAAGTGCGGTCCAAATGCAGGAGGCTGAAGATTGAATACGGACTCGATCTTATAATAATAGATTATCTTCAGCTTATGCAGGGAAGGGGCAAGACTGAAAACAGGCAGCAGGAAGTATCTGAAATATCGCGTTCCATAAAAGCGCTTGCAAAGGAAATGGATACGCCTGTTATCGCAATATCACAGCTTTCCCGTGCGCCTGAAGCAAGAACGGACCACAGGCCCATGCTAAGCGACCTTAGAGAGTCGGGTTCAATAGAGCAGGACGCGGATTTGGTAAGCTTTTTGTACAGGGACGATTACTATAATAAGGATACCGACAAAAAAAATATAGCCGAGGTAATAATAGCCAAACAGAGAAACGGCCCTACAGGCACGGTCGAACTTGCATTCATAGGCAAATATGCCAAATTCGGTTCGCTTGACAGGATACATTGAAAATGTAAACCATAGCTCAATTTTATTATTGTTTT
>ENA-UOOI01003993-UOOI01003993.1-fermentation-metagenome-genome-assembly--contig:-NODE-3993-length-10252-cov-3.414534_pt1 | contig 10252 bp, 9 predicted proteins | sample MGYA00245779_ERZ724027 | MGnify/ENA primary metagenome ERZ724027 (study PRJEB28704, sample SAMN03018318) | fermentation metagenome | biome: anthropogenic terrestrial biome; feature: soil; material...
AGAAAGTCATGAAAGCTGATGCTGTCAGTGCAGATATTCCACCGGGGAAAGCACATCTGCGCAGCAGACGATAGGCACCCATACCAAGCAGTGACAGATGCAGGCCTGAGATTGACAGAATATGAAGTGCTCCGCCCGCCTGATAATTAATCTTCGTCTCAGCCTCCCCATATCCCGAATCTCCCAGGAGCATGGCAATGAGCACACCCGCGTGTCTTTTGGGAAGCATATGAAGCAGATTCTCTGCCATGGTATCTTTCATCCGCTGTGCCTGCTCGGGGAATCCTTCCCGTAATTCTAAAACCGTAGTCTTCTCGGCAAACACTGCATATCCGATTCCCATCGACTGATAATAAGAGACACCGTCAAACTGACCCGGATTCGACGGGGGATCCGGATGTTTTAAAATACCGTTCACCTGAACCGTACTCCCGATAGAATATGTAGTTTCATCTTTTTCTTTCGATATTGTAACTAAAATTTTTTGATTTAATGGAATTTGAATGATTTTCTGATTTTTAGATGTTGATGACGTTAAAAACTCCGCATCTTTTAGATAATACTGAATAGAATTTTCTTTTTTAACTCGCTGATAAATCCGGCCCGTAATCCTCGTACTCGTCTCTGAGTCTATACTTTTCGAAACCTCTTCTTGTTCCGCGGGTCTCCAGAGCGGAAACCCTGCGACTTTTAAAAAGGTAAGGATCAGAATAAGACACATACCAACCGAGAAAAGCGGCCGGCTTATCCCTTTATTTATCTTTTGATATATAGCTTTGATCCTCCTTGAACAACTGATCAAGCGGTACTTTATCCCGAAATTTCACTTTGCTTTCGCCATTGATCGAGAACTGTACCTCTTGTACTTTACAGTTCTTATATAAAGAATTTACAATTGAGTAGATAGAAACTTCCTCTGTGGAACTCGTTGGGTCTCCCTGAAAGCTTTTATCCAGATTTACATAACAGATGCCCTCGGATATCGCAACACTCAACACACGTGTATCAGATGGCAGTATCGAAAGATGATTTTCATCTCTCGGACCCTTTACAAGCTGCTCCACAACGACACGCTCCAGCGGAACATTACTGTTGAAATAGACATTTCTCTCCTCTGGGGCAAGTTTTTTTCCTGTCTTATCAGAAAAATATAATGTCAGTGTTACATTCTGGTACGTGTTAATATCTTTTCCTGAGTTTTCCGAGAAACTTTCCGCATTCATAAGTCCAACGTCTTTACCCTGACTGTCTTTCAATGCTTCCTCATTTATCGTAATCTGAACCTTCACCACACCTGGAATCTGCGCAAATGTACGGACAAGTCCGACTCTTGTGAGAATCTCACGGGTACTGCTCTGACTTACATAAGAATTACTCATATCGAGGGTTAAAATTCCCTCATCCCAATTCTCTTTTTCAATTGTAACTCCTTTCGGCAGGAGTTTTCGATACTTATTCGAATCACTCTTCTCCGATAACAAGTTCCGGAATTCCTTTACCATATCCATCGTCTTCGAAGACTTCGGACTGTAGGATCTTTCTACTACCTGATCCTCTTCTTTATTTATATAATATCTATAATACTTTTCATCTCTATCATCTTTTTCTTTTTTATCTCCACATCCTGCCACTGCGAGAGAAAAGATCAGCGACAGCAGCAAAATGATTCTGAATCGATTCATACAAGCCTCCTATGCCACATAGTTGATCGGTATTCTTACTGAAAAGGTAGTGCCTTCATTCTCCTTGCTGTAAACCTTTATCGCCCCGCGATGCATCACGATTGCTCTTCTGGTTATGGCAAGTCCCAGGCCTGTGCCGCCAATCTCACGAGAATGTGATTTGTCCACTCTGTAAAAACGTTCAAAAATCTGATCCAGTGAATCTTTGGGAATTCCAATTCCTGAATCTGCAACAGTAACATAAAAGTACTTGTGATCCGCATTTAAGGACACTCTGACCCATCCCCCCGGCTTATTATACTTAATAGCATTTTCCGCAAGGTTTGAAAAAGCGAGAGTCAGTTTCGTTTCATCAATCTCCGCATTCACCGGCCGAAAGCTGTCAACAATCAGTTCCACGTCCGCCTTCGCCGCGATTGGCTTCAGGCGCTTCACCACAAGTTCCAGCAGCGCATTGATATTGACCACCTCGATATTCAGGCCGGATGCTTTTTTATCCAGTCTGACCAGTGACAGAAGATCTGTGATGATTTTATTTTCCCTGTCGATTTCCTCTGTAATATCGTGCATGAATTCCTGATAAATTTCAATCGGAACATCTTCCTGAGAATTCAGCGAATCTGCAAGGACCTTCATGGATGCAAGCGGTGTCTTGAGCTCGTGCGAAACATTTGACACGAATTCCTGACGGGATTCGTCCACAGACCGAACCCTCTGCAGCATCTTGTTAAATGCATTTGTAATCAGTTCTGTTTCAAGGTAATCCGGTACAGAGATACTCTCATCCAGATATCCGTCTGTGACATCCTCGATTGCATGTGTGATCTTCTGGAAGGGACGCATCAGATATCCCGACAAAACATATCCCAGAATCAAAACAACAAGCATGATAATGACAAGCAAAAACAATCCCTTTTGCTCCAGATTGTCCATGCCTGACCGTATCTCCATCGTAGAAAAACTGATAAGCATCACACCCTGAAGCTCTTTGGTCTCCGGGTTACGAATTCCGACAGTCATCTCTATATAGTTATCTTTGCTGTCATACTGGCTTGTATCCTCACCATTAAAACACTTTAAGACCTCCTGAGATACCATCAGTTTTCCCCACTCCAGATCGTAGGTATCCTTAATCACTCTAAAATCATTGTTAATGACCAGAATCCTTCCGCCATAAATATTAGTCAGAAGACTCAGTTCACCGTTAATCACCGCATTGGAGGTATTTTCCATATACCCAAGCTTCACAAGCTGGTTACATATGATATCACTCTGGTTCTTGACTGTGGCAATTCTGTTTGTTACGGCCCTGTCCTCATAGCTCTTCACAACCCCATTTTCTATAATGACAGCAGGAATAATCCCGATAATAACCAGGATAATGGTAATACGAAACCTGAGACTCCTTAAAAATTTAAATTTAGTTTTCAATTTATCCCTGGAAATAATAACCCACGCCCCATTTCGTCTGTACGTACTTTGGATCACTCGGATTGGCCTCTACTTTTTCCCGCAGACGTCGAATATGTACGTCCACAGTCCTCACATCACCCGGATACTCATATCCCCATACGATATTCAGAAGATTTTCACGGCTGTAAACTTTATTTGGATTATTGACTAGAAGCTGAAGTACATCAAACTCCTTGGCTGTCAGATTCACCTCTTTTTGACCTATAAACACACGTCGGCTGTCGCAGTCAAGTTTAAGATCTCTCGCCTGCACAATATTGTTTTTTTCTTCCCTTGAATCTTTCCTGTTGGTTCTTCTCATAATTGCCTTAATTCTGGCCTTTACCTCTAGGATGTTAAAAGGCTTCGTGATATAATCATCCGCTCCATATTCAAGACCCAGAATCTTATCCATATCCTCACCTTTTGCCGTGAGCATGACAATCGGCACGTTGGAAAATTCGCGGATCTGCTGGCAGACCTCAAGTCCGTTCAGCTTCGGCAGCATAATATCAAGCAGAATGATATCATATTCATTTTCACGGACCATATTCAATGCCTCTTCCCCATCGTATGCAGCGGATACTTCCATGCCCTCCTGCTCAAGACTGAATCGGATTCCCTTCACAATCAGCTTTTCATCATCAACAACCAGTACTTTCTTCGCCATGTCATTCTCCCTATTCTATTCATACCTCAATCTGATCTTTTATTTTCTCAAAGAGCTTTTCTTTAATTCCCTCTATCTGCATGATATCTTCTATACTGGTGTAATTTCCATTCTTTTCGCGGAATTCAATAATCGCTTTTGCTCTGGCCTCACCGATTCCCGATAAAGTCATAAGGGAATCCTCACCTGCTGTGTTCAGATTCACCTTTGCGTCTTCTGTCTTACCCGACACATTGGACGCAGACGGAGTCTCCGTGGATATTGGCATCTCTTTTGCCTCTTCCTGTGTATAAACTGTTATCTGCATTCCATCGGTTAAAGGCTCAGCCTGATTCAGCACCTTTGTGTCCGCATCCGAAAGAAGGCCTCCTGCGGCCTCAATCAATTGATATACCCTGCTGTCTGCCGGCAATTCATAGACGCCAGGATTTGTTACAGCACCGCAGATATAGACATATAATATCTCGGGCCGGTTTGAATCAGACTTTGTATGTCTGTCAGAACCGGAATCTGCATCAGAATTATCACTAACCGGAACGGAAGATGCCGAAACAAAGGCATCATCCTTTACTTTATACTTTGCTTCTGCCTGTCCGCACCCGGCAGTCAGACAGGCACATATTGTGACAACAGATATTGGAAAAAAAACCGAGAAAAATAACTCTTTTATGTTTTTCATAGAAATGCACGCTCCTCACGCATTATTTGCGAAGGGTCCCTTGCCTGCACAACTACTTCATATTGTAACGAACTTTCACAAGAAATACAAGATGCCTGACGAAAAAAGAATTTATTCCCACTTGAATATAATGACTCCAGCGATGGCGACAATCATTCCAATCACTTTTCTCCACTCAAAGGGCTGTTTATCCACACCAAACAGTCCAAGAAGCTCAATCACATATGCCAGGGTCAGCTGTGAGATCACAATCAGCATCACAGCTTTTGCCGGCCCCAGAGTATCCATACTCTTCATGACCGTAATTGTGATAAATGCCCCGATCACACCGCCAAGCAGCGTGTACTTATGATCAACCTGCATGAGAGCGCCGATGCTCTCCCTTCCGGTAAATAACCAGGCCACAACACAGACCAGAAATGCCGTAAACTGCACCCATCCCGTTGAAACCCACAGGCTGGTCTGTTTCATCACATCTGTGTTAAATACGCCCTGAATGCTCATAAGTGCCCCGGAAATCAGCGCAGTTAAAATTCCCATCATAATATAAGACTCCTTTCATATATGGACTTTTACGAGCCCCAAAGTTATGCCTAATATCATGTCCATAATATGGGAATTTATTCTGCCTGTGCAAGTGCCGGTATTATAGTGAAACCGTTAGCTTCTCCGCCATCTCATCGATATCAGCTTTTGTAATGACAAGCGGCGGGACCAGGCGAAGCACATTCCCCGCGGCGCTGATCACAAGCAGACCATTTTCTCTTGCTTTGTCTATCACCCGGTCAGCACTTATGCCATCGAGCACAAGCCCCTGCATGAACCCTTTCCCCCTTCGTTCTCTTACACAGTCATATTCATCCACAATTTCATCTAGTTTCTGCTCCAGATAAGGGGTAAGTTCGCGGACATGATTTACAACATCCTCTGACTCAAAAATGTCAAGCACTGTGCTTACAGCACAGCATGCAAGTGGGTTTCCCCCATAGGTTGTACCGTGATCTCCCGGAACCAGTGAGCCCTCGGCTGCCCTTTTGCTTAAGAGAAATGCCCCCACAGGGAATCCGCATCCGAGACCTTTTGCAAGGGTCATGATATCCGGTTTTACCCCGTATTCCTGCCATGCAAACATATACCCGGTTCTCGCCATTCCACACTGAATTTCATCCAGAATCAGCAGAATATCATGCTCATCACACAGTTTCCGGATCCCATTTAGGAATTCTTCACTTGCCGGATAAATTCCCCCCTCTCCCTGAACCGTCTCTAGAATAACCGCACACGTTTTATCTGTGACGGCTGCTTTTACACTGTCAAGATTATTTAACTCTGCAAATTTGATTCCACCGATGAGTGGCTTAAATGGCTCCTGATAATGAGCATTTCCGGTCACGGAAAGCGCTCCCATACTTCTGCCATGAAAGGAACTTTGCATCGCGATTATTTCGTGATCTGTGCTTTTGTCCTTTTGATATGCATACTTTCTGGCAGCCTTGAGAGCACCTTCGACCGCCTCAGTCCCGCTATTCGTAAAAAATGTACGCTCCATCCCAGAGATTCCTGAAAGCTTCTCTGCCGCTTCCCCCATGGTGGTATTGTAGTATAAGTTCGAGGTATGGATTAGTTTATCTATCTGGTTCTTAAGAGCCTCATTTAAAGTCGTATTCCCATATCCAAGAGCAGAGACAGCGATTCCGGCAGCAAAATCAAGATACTCTCCGTCATCTGTATCATATAAGCGTACCCCTTTTCCTCTTTCTGGCACGATGGGTTTCCGGTTGTATGTGTGCAGCACGTAAGATTCTGTCTGTTTGATATATTCATCTTTCTTCATAGAAATGTTCCTCCTTATCGCCTAATATGGCAGTCCCAATCCCTTTATTTGTAAAGATCTCAAGCAGCAGACAGTGGGGAATCCTTCCATCCAGAATATGTACTCTGGATACATTATGCCTGAGTGCAGCCCTGCAGTCAAGCAGCTTTGGTATCATTCCTCCGCCCACATTTCCCGATCTGATCAAAGCATCTATTTCCTTTACATGCAGCTCACTGATCAGGCTTTCAGGGTTTTCGGGATCTTTATACACTCCTTCCATGTCTGTCAAAAAAGCAAGTTTCTCGGCTGATACTGCCTTGGCGATCGCACAGGCCGCATCGTCCGCATTGATATTATACGAATGAAACTCCTCATCCATCCCGATCGGGCAGACCACAGGCAGGAAGTCATTTTCCAGCAGATTCGAAAGGATCTTCGGGCAGACACTCTTAACCTCCCCCACATATCCGATATCTTTTCCATTCGAAAGCTTTCGACCTGCTTTTAGAAGTCGTCCGTCCTTTCCGCTGATTCCGACTGCCCTCACTCCGAGAGATTCAATCTGTGCCACCAGATCTTTATTTACTTTGTTAAGCACCATCTCTGCAACTTCCATAGTATTTTCGTCTGTCACGCGGATACCATTTATAAACTGTGATTTCATTCCCAGCTTTTTTGACCAGCGGCTGATTACTTTTCCGCCTCCATGTACGATAATCGGTTTAAAACCTACCAGCTTTAATAAAACCACATCCTGCATCACAGATCTCGTAAGATTCTCATCTGACATGACACTTCCGCCATATTTCACAACGATAATCTTACGGTTAAACCTTTGAATATAGGGAAGTGCCTCGATCAGCACTTTTGCTTTATCCAGATATTTTTGATTTACCATGTAACTCCCTTTCAGCTTCTATAATCCGAGTTTATTTTGACATAGTCACACGTGAGATCACATCCCCAGGCTGTAGCAGAGGATTCTCCCATCTTCATATCACAGATAACGGTAACTTCCGGCTCTGAGAGAATCCTTGTGGCCTTCTCTTCATCAAATTGGACAGGTATACCGTCTTTCATGATCGTAATCCTTCCGGTAGTACTATCGAAAGACAAGTCGATCAAATCCGGGTCGAAGTTCACTCCTGAATATCCAAGTGCACATAAGACTCTCCCCCAGTTGGCATCGTGACCGCAGATTGCAGCCTTTGTCAGATTGGAGGAAACAACTGATTTTGCGAGCCGCGCAGCGTCCGCTTTCGTCTTGGTACCCAGGACCTTCACCTCAAAGAGAGCCGTTGCACCCTCCCCGTCACCGGCAATCTTCTTCGCCAGAATCGTATTCAGCTTTAGAAGTGCATCAGCGAACAGGTGATATGCTTCACTTTTCTCTGTAATCCTGTCATTTTCCGCTGCTCCGTTTGCAAGCAGTAAAACCGTATCATTTGTCGAGGTATCTCCATCCACGGAAATCATGTTATAAGTGTCCTTTACAGTCTCAGACAAGGCCATCTGAAGCATTTCTGCCGAAATCGCAAGGTCCGTCGTGAGAAAGGAAAGCATCGTACACATATTCGGATGAATCATGCCGGAGCCTTTACACATGCCACCCAGTGTCACAGTTTTTCTTCCTATTTTGAATGTAACCGCCGCCTCTTTTCTCTTCGTATCAGTGGTCATAATAGCTTCTGCCGCTTCTTTAGCGGACTTTCTGTCACTGTCAAGTTTTAAAGCAAGCATGGCAGCACCCGTCTTGATTTTATCGATTGGAATCTGCTTCCCAATCACTCCAGTCGAGGTGATCAGGACAGCATCTTCCGGAATACCAAGCACATTCCCTGCCGCCTTCGCCGTCTCCCGGCAGATCTTATCGCCTTCTTTTCCGGTACATGCATTTGCAATACCACTGTTGCAGACAATCAGCCGGGCTTTTTTCCTCTCATTCACAATTTTCTGATCCCATATGACAGGAGCAGCCTTAACAATATTTGTGGTAAAGGTCCCTGCCACATCGGCGGGAACTCCGCTGAAAACAAAAGCCAGGTCTTTTCTGTTATTCTTTCTTATCCCTGTTGCGCCGCCGCAGGCTTTAAAGCCTTTCGCCGCGGTAACACCTCCATCAATAAATTTCATAAACTCATCCTTTCAGGCAGTTAAGTTTTTTTAAGGATATATGGGTGCCATGGTAAGCCCCTCATTTTCGGGAAAATTAAACAGGATGTTCATATTCTGAACCGCCTGGCCGGCCGCGCCCTTTACGAGGTTATCCAGTGCTCCCAAGATGACAATTCTCCCTGTTCTCTCATCAATTTCAAAACTCAAGTCTACATAATTGCTGCCTCTCACCCACCTTGTCTCTGGACATACCCCCCGGTCTAACAATCGTATGAATTGTTCTTTCTTATAGATATATTCATAGGCCGCCCTGACTTCGTCCCAAGTGACATCTTTAGCAAGTGATGCATAGGCTGTCACCAGTATTCCGCGGTTCATGGGAACCAGGTGAGGTGTAAATGTAATTTTAACGGGAGAACCTGCAGCATCAGAGAACTGTTCTTCTATTTCCGGTATATGTCTGTGTGAGGTCACCTGGTAAGCCCTGATGTTCTCATTTACCTCGCAGTACAGATTATCAAGTTTTGCTCCCCTCCCAGCTCCCGATGTTCCGGATTTTGCATCAATGATTATTGTACGGCTGTCAATCAGCCCTTCTTTCAACAACGGATAAATCGCAAGCTCTGAGCATGTCGGGTAGCACCCCGGATTTGCCACAATCCTTGCACTCTTGATTGTCTCTCTATTGATTTCGCAGAGCCCGTAAGCTGCTTCCTCTATATACTGAGGAGAATTATGTGTTAACTGATACCATTTCTCATATGCCAGGACATCTTTGATCCGAAAATCTGCGCTAAGATCAATCACTTTCGTCCTGCTTAGAATTGCCTCACTGAGTCTTGAAGCCAGAAACCCCTGTGGCGCTGCCGTAAAAATAATATCCACCTCATCTGCCAGCTGCTCTAAATCCTCATCTATACATTCGGCATCTACAATCTGGAACATATTACGATAAACTTCCTGATATTTTACTCCTGCATAGCTCTGACTTCCATACCACACAAGATCCACCCCCTTATGTCCCAGCAGCAGCCTTACAAGTTCCCCGCCCGCATAACCTGTAGATCCGATAATTCCGGCTTTGATCATTTTACTAATCGCTTCCTTTCTTAAATTTTTTTATTCCTATCATCATACTCTTTATCTGCATATTATGCAATAGCAATGTATATTTTAATTTAATATTGCATATTTATCGATTTTGGTGTATATTAATGAAGTATACAATAATTTTAATACTTTATGATACACGGATTGCTCTGCACTTTTGACCCTTGTATCATATCAAACATTCGGGAGGATATTAGAAGATGAAAGAAAAAGTGATTTTAGCATATTCAGGCGGGCTTGATACAACTGCAATTATCCCTTGGCTGAAAGAGAATTTCGATTATGAAGTAATTTGCTGCTGTGTAAACTGTGGTCAGGGAAATGAGCTGGATGGGCTGGAGGAAAGAGCAAAACTATCCGGAGCGTCAAAATTATATATAGAAAATATCATTGATGAATTCTGTGATGATTATATCATGCCCTGTGTAAAGGCAGGTGCTGTTTACGAGCACAAATATCTTCTTGGCACCTCCATGGCGCGTCCGGTTATCGCGAAAAAGCTCGTAGAGATTGCAAGAAAAGAAAATGCCAGTGCCATCTGCCATGGAGCCACAGGAAAGGGAAATGATCAGATTCGTTTTGAGCTTGGGATCAAGGCCCTCGCACCCGATCTGAAAATCATCGCCCCCTGGCGTATGACAGATATCTGGACCATGCAGTCACGTGAAGATGAAATTGAATATTGTCATCAGCGTGGGATCGATCTTCCCTTCTCTACAGATTCCAGT
>ENA-UOOI01003996-UOOI01003996.1-fermentation-metagenome-genome-assembly--contig:-NODE-3996-length-10248-cov-4.133032_pt1 | contig 10248 bp, 9 predicted proteins | sample MGYA00245779_ERZ724027 | MGnify/ENA primary metagenome ERZ724027 (study PRJEB28704, sample SAMN03018318) | fermentation metagenome | biome: anthropogenic terrestrial biome; feature: soil; material...
TTGCTAAGTTGGGCAAAGGTCAGAATGTTAACACTGATGTGCTAATTAGAATATGTAATGCATTGGACTGTGATTTACACGACATTGTAGAAACTGTTCATGATGAAAATACTTTATAGAATAAAATAAGATAAGAGGAGGTATGGACTTTGACAATGACATTTGGTGCTGCTGAGCATCGTATACTCGATATGTTTAAAATTGGAACGCGTTTTATATTTGACGACATTGAATATGTTGTTACAGTTTCTGGTAAACCCACTTGTAGTAAAGGTGAACCAAAAACAGATATTTATATAGCAGCAAAGAGTTCCGTTAATACAATTAAAGAATTTAAGATTTCATTCAAAAAGATTAATGCTGATTTTCTAGAAAATAAAACTAATGCAGAACGCGCCGAACAATTACTTGGAAGCGAATGGGATAATATTATCGCAATGGCAACATCTAATATGAAGGATGCTTTTCTTTCAAGACCGTTAATTTATAGAGAAAAGTTCGGAAGAACTGATGCAGGAGCAATTACACTAGGCTGGAAGTTTGAACTTCTAAACGTCCTAAGCGGTCAGTTAAGCGGTGTCATAGACCTCTCAAGAGAACAAGTTATTGATGTTTATGCAGGTACTAATCTCGTGGGTGATAAAAAGGATTCAACAGTTAATCGTATAATGGTTCCCAACAGTGGAATTTCAAACTATATTCTTTTTGAAGATAAAGCATTTGGCAGTGTCCAACAGGTAATTGATTCATTAATAACCATAGAGGATTATGTTGAATTAAACCCCAATGTATATTTTGCATGTAAAGCCTTAAACTATAGAACTTTTAAGAAAAAATATGATGGTAATAGACCTCTCGCTGTTTATGTTGATTGGTTTGTAAGAGAAGGAAAATTGGCATATAATCTTGATTTCGATACTCCCCTGAAGCAAGGTGGTAATTATGCTTTTGCAAGATTAAAATCCGCATTAGATACTCTTGGTGTGGAAACAACAAATGACTTAAATTCATATAATGTCGAGAATAGTAATACAATATTTGGCTAAAAAAAGGATGGTGCCCAAGTTTTGATAGGCACCATCCTTTTTTGTTACTTAAGAACATCTTTAATTGCCACTGCAATCTCATAAGCAAGATTAACTGGAACAGCATTACCAATCATCTTGTATGCATTATTAACATCAGTATATAAAAACTGAAAATCATCTGGGAAACCTTGGACTCTAGCAATTTCTCTTACTGTCATTCTTCTATATAGTGACTCTTTACCTTCAACAAATCTACAGTCATTCTTTCCTACCTTTACCATCTTCGGTGCTTGTGGATGCAACTGGCATTGTCTTCCTGAAGCTTGTACGGTATAAGCTTGCTCGTCCCAAGATTTTACCCTATTTCGACTCATAAAAATTGGCGAGAAAGCTCCTGTAAAGAATTCATTATTGTTTTTTGCATTAGGATTATGCTTGTTTTTATCTGCGGCAGGAACTGCAGTATCCTGTAAATCCCAGATAATATCTCTAAGCGTAATCTTCTTATCATCCGAAACTGTTGACCCCTCTGGAAAATCAAACTTGATATCTAAATCTTTTCTAAATCCTATATAGAAAACTCTCTTTCGCTCTTGTGCAACACCATAATCTTTAGCATTAACCATTGTTAAAGATACATTATACCCGGCATCTTCAAACATTTTTAGAATGTTTTGTACTGCATCTGAGTGTCTATTCGAAAGCATACCACTTACATTCTCTGCTAGGAAGAATTTAGGGCTAAATTCTTTTAATATTCTGATGTAGTCAAAGAAGAGTTGACCTCTTTCATCATCTATCCCCTTAAGTGCTCCAGCCTCTGACCACGATTGGCAAGGCGGACCTCCGATTATCCCATCAATCTCACCATTCAAGTATTTTTCCATATCCACTTTGGTAACCTGACGAATATCTCCTTCTATTAACTTAGTCTTAGGATGGTTAACCTTATATGTGCTCCATATAGTTTTGTCATAATCATTAGCAACAGGAATCTCAAAACCTGCTTTTTCAAATCCTAAATCCAAACCACCACAGCCACTAAATAAGCTAATAATCTTCATTCTTTTTCCTCCCAAATTTTTCTGTCTATATCAAAAGGTAAGTCGTTTTTGTCACAGAAGTCTTTTATTTTTTTCAAAGCTTGATAATTAGGCGTTGCTTTTCCATTTTCCCAGCGGTTTACTGTAGAAAATGAAACGCCCAATGCATCAGCAAAACCCGACTGACTTAAAAGACCTTTTCGTCTTATGCTTTTTATTGTTTCACATAAATCCACTACACATCCTCCTATCCATATGTATAGCGTTATTATAGCATATTTAGGGTATCTTAGAAAGAGATTTTCTTTAGATCCTTTTGGGCTTATTGCAATCTTTATCATTTTATTTAAAATGGCATGTCTTCTTGAGACCATAGCTCAATTAAATTAACATCATCACTGCTTGGTCGATTTTTTTCCTCTTTGTCAATTTTTACAAATATCGGAACTTGAATTGCGTTTCCAGTAATAATAGCTTCCCCTTGTCCCAAGCTAGGAATCTTCTGATATGAACTTTTATCTAAGGTTGGCATAGTGTTTTCAAGCATCCTTAGATCCTTCTCGTTCACTAATCGATGTATTAAATAGTTGTGAGTTTGAGATAGAATAGTTGGAGATATATCTGCTGGTCTTTGACTCGATAAAGTAAGGTAAAATCCGAACTTCCTTCCTTCTTTAATTATTTCTTCAAAAACTGAAAGCCTGTAATCTTGCCAATCATCACCATTGTTTCTATAGTCAGCGTTTAAAATATTGTGTGCTTCATCGATTATCAAATGCTTAGTTTTTGTTACATCCTTTCCAGCGACAATCTTTTTCTGCTCATCATATATCATTTTTGAAAGTAACATAGGAATCAATCGAGTAATTTCTTGGTTAGCATATACTAAAGAAATAATATTAAGAGTTTTATACTTATCCGATATATCTTCTACAACCTCAATAACTTTTTCTAAACTAGAAAATGCAGTGTCTATGCGACTAAATAGCGGATTCAAATGTTCTATATTTGTAGATTTCCAAGAGGTCTGATGCACTTTCTGAAAATCTAAATGCATTTTAAGTTTTTTAATTTCATTGTTACTTTCAAAGGTTTTGGAAAGTTCATCTTTAATTTGATTTAAGTTCAAATAAACAATATCTTCAGGTAACATATCAGATTTATCATTTATGTATTTCTTTTCTCCATCATTCATATACATATATGCTTTGCGTTGTGAATGATACTCTAATCCTTTAAGTTTATCAAACAAAGAATCATTATTAATAAATGAATTTGCAACGGAGATCCAGTTGTCTTTAGCGTCTGAACTTGCTGCATCTCCACTAGTTAATATCTTTTTTATTGTTCCTACAACAAATTTAGCTATTCCATCACCATCAAATTTTTTCTCATTCCATAGGTTAATCGCACGTCTTAAAAAAGGGACTTGAGTTGCTGAACGAGCGTCAAATAAAATTGAAAGAATATCGGCGTTAAACAAATATTCTTTTTTTACTGGTAGTTTTATACCGTTATCTTTATTTGTTGCAATCTCATATATCATCTTATCACTTGCATCTACTCCGAACATTTCTTCTCCAGTATACTCTCCGTTAAAATCAATAACATAAAATTGAGAAGCATTTATAATAGATTGATTGTATTTGGTTCTGAAAAGTTGCAGATATAGTTTATGCAATGTATTTGACTTTCCGCTTCCCGTATTCCCGAATACTCCAATATGTGAAGCGAAAAGTTTGTTAATCGGAATTTTGATTGGTTGTCCTTCAAGTATCGATTTTCCAATATAAATTGCCGCCTCATCGTTCTCAACACCATAAATAATATCGAGTTCTAATTTAGTAGTTAAAGTAATTTCATTCCCAATCATTGGTACATATTGGCTCGTTACTTGAAATTTCCCTTCCTCAATAACACCCTTTGTTTTTAATGTAATGATTCGATTAATAGAATCTTTATGAAAACGATTATCAAACTCCTTGCTACGAACTGTATTTTGTTGATCGACAACCTTTTCGCTTGAAACGGTTGTAATTATTTTTATGTCGTTCTGATTAACAGTTAGAAATGCACCCACTTTAGGACCAGTTAAAAGTTCACCATACCATATGTATTGGGCATCATTAGACATATGGTACATCCCAACTTCAGATACATCACCATCGACGCCAACTATTACACCTAGTTTCTTACTTGGATTTGTCATCTTTCAAGTCCTCCAAGGTAGCACCAGATAAAATGTTGTTAAAGTTATCCAGAGTTAAGCTATACCATTCTTCATTTTTATCATTTGTGTTCTTTGTTAGATTCTTATTTTCAAAATTACTTGGTGTTAAGATTTTTAGATTTGCGGGCAAAGACCTAACCCCTAAATTATCCATGTAAATTTGTCTATCTGAGTCTGAATACGCAAAAACATACATCATTAACTCAGGATTTTTTAAGGCTCTTAAAATCATTTTACCAATATGCTTATCTTGAAAAGAAAATCCTATAATAAATAAAACCGATTGTGGTTTATCCAATTCAAGTTGGAACACTCTCAGCATTTCGTGGAAGTAATTATTTAAAAATGTATCTTGAGCCTCCAGACCTGTCGGTTTTACAATCATTGGGTTTTTAGTGACGTGATTACATATATAAATTTTTTCCTGTTCTTCTTGCCAATTAACGGACCCATGAGGCTTTATTAATGATATTGATGGAATTTCACTAATGTAGTTGTCATTTAACCCTTTATAAGACACCACTTGATTGTAGTTAGAGCTATCCAACTCTCGTGTAAAATACCCCTTTGCTCCATCGTTAAAAATAAACCTGCTATTTAATAGTAATCTATCTACAGCCTTTTCAAGAAATAAATCATAATTTGTCGTGAAAATATTTGCAGATTTTGGGGCTTGTCTAGAATTTGAAAGATTAAGAACATCAATTATTACTTTAATAAATTCATAATAGTCTTCTAAATTTCCTGCAATTTTATAATCTTCATCAAACTCGTACGTTTCATCTAATAATTTTATACTTACTTCTTTAATTTTATCAGTAAGAAAATCATTAGCAGTCTTCCCCCTAGATACATCATCCTTAAAATCCCTCATTAACCCAATTGATTTTGCTGATGCTCCCGAGCCAATCAAAAAATTAAGTTGCTTTGTTATTGCAAGTTGCCGTAATCGTTTGATTAACTCTCTATCTTTTTTCATTTCTTCAGTTTCCATTCTCAGAACTCTCCTCTCCAATCAGTTTTAATCTAATCATTTTTAATTTTTTCTATTTTACTTTGCAAACACTCTAAAAGTCTTATAATGTTCGACAATTTAAATATATAATGTATATTCTAAGTTCACAATCTAAGATGAATTAACTATAGCAATCTTGTCAACTCACCATTATTTTGCTAACCATCTTATCAACTCACCAACTCAATAACCGTATTGACCGATGACTTTTCAAATTCACAAATCTTGGATAACTTCCCTTAAAGCAAAAATCCGTGATTATCTTTCCGGCTTATTACCAGACCTCAAATCACGGAAAGCCTTTATTTGCTTATATTATTACACGCTTACTTCTCTAACCTTGACATCAATACCACCGCCTCAACGTGCCTTGAGGATACAAAAAAGATGACCATAAAGCCCAGTACTCCCTTGATGTCAGAATAATAAATGTATATTACCGGCTTACACCTTACTAAATTACTAACTTGCCTTTGATAATACAATCAAGAGCTGAGTATTAGAATAATCTTCTTTACATTTAGTTCATACTTTGCAATGACTGATTACTCCTACTTTTAATTATTTCCTTTTATTTTTCTTTTGAACGGACGAGATTAAAAAGCTGAATCTTACTTGTTACTTCAAGCTTTTTATATATGTTCTGTATATGGTTATCCACAGTTTTATTGGCTATATACAGGTTTTCAGCAATTTGTTTATATGTAAGTCCGGCAAGAAGCAGTTCAATTACTTCAATTTCTTTTTCTGTAATAGAATACTTTTTTATAAAGAATTCCGTTAATTTGTCATCTTCAATAAACGCTGGCGAATTGAAATATCTATATGCAAAACCAAGTGAACATATATTTATCACCAGAAAGTAAGCAGGCAATAACAATATTTTAAGTAAAATCACATCTTCAAGTACCGGAATATACACTCGAAAAGATTCAAAAATAAAAAAGGCAAGAAGATTAATGTAATTATTGTAAGTACATTAACAGCTTTTTTAAAATCCTTATTTCCTATTTGTTTATACCTTAATATTGTTATTAATAATTCATAGACGATTACAAGTATTGGAATAAGATTAGATTTAAAAATATAGTTCATGTTATATATTTTAGATTGAACGCTTTGGAGTTCATAAGTCTCGGTTTTACCTCTTTAAACCTGCATCTATCATTTTGTCTTTGCTTATATCTATCTCACTTTTTATGCTAGGCCATCATATGCATCTGGATCATATTTTAACAACAGCTTTGTCAAGTGTTCAGCATGCCCTTTTTCTTCCAGCGTAACCACTCTTAAGACATCCTGGATATCCTTGTATGGAAATTTTAATATGTCGGCTTCATACAGTATAACAGCTTCAAATTCGCCTTTAATATCATCCCGCAGATTATTCAGTATAATCTGATTGTCAGGCTTCGGATTATAGCTTTGAATCGGTATTTGTGGCCCCGGATTATCAGTTTTATGTAATAAAAACTGCTGACACTGCTCTGGATCATATTTTCGAAGCAACTGCAATATCCATCCATAATGTTTTTTCTCATCAAGCATAATGCTGTGCCATGCATTGTTGATTTCTATTATGTTCGAATTGGTAATATGACTCTGATATCCATTAATAGCTATAATTTCACCAATTAATATCTCTCTTAGCTTATTGGTGAATTGATGAGCCATGCCCTGGGGCTGTCCATTTGGATATGTATAACTCATATTATTAATACCTCCCTTTTATTAAATTTATATAACATAATATTCGTTATACTCACCAAATATGTACACTCATTAAATATCTCAGAGTCTTCCAACCTTCAGCCAATGTTTTCAGTGTATGAATATAGAACACCATCTCTTTTGATTGACATCAAAGGATTTGAATGATTACCTATTCTAGAGTTATCTTCTGCATTGCAAAATCCTTATTCTAATTCATCATTTAGCGCACTTATTTTTTTAGATACAACTCATATGGTTTTGGCAAAAACTTCTAGTACAAAATCTCCAACAAACATTGAAGTCGATAATAAATCTAACATAACTTCCTAATTTTTTAAATTTTGGAAATTCATATATAGTAGCAATAATATCGCAATCAATTGTGAACTGCATGTGCAAAACACAATATATCAAGAAGAAGCTGCTTATTATCAATATTGTCACGAATTTTAAAACAGGTGTCATCCAGATGTAGATTCTGTTGGTAGCATATTACAAATTTCTTATAACAAATTCCTCGTTTACAATAAAGTGGCATTAAGGCAATTATCTACATATATTATATTATCAATTCTGTTTAATTTGGAGGGTTACCTTATGAATTTATACTATCCTTATTTAGGTTACAAAAAAGTATGTCATCAAGTTCCAGTACAGTTTCCGCCGCAGCACCAGCCTGTGCAGCCCGGTTTGGAAACACTCATGAATCCGAAACCCATTTTCGATAATCCAGATCATATCGGAACCGGAAAGCTCAAAGGCAAAGTTGCGCTGATAACGGGGGGTGACAGCGGCATAGGCAGGGCTGTTTCGGTTGCCTTTGCCAAGGAGGGCGCGGATATTTCCGTTGTTTATTACAACGAGCATGAGGATGCGCAAAATACAAAAGCATATATAGAAAAGCTAGGCAGGAAATGTATTCTGATTGCTGGAGATGTGCGAGACGAAACGTTCTGCAGACAGACGGTTGCGGATACCGTTACATCCCTTGGTCGTTTGGATGTACTGGTAAATAATGCTGGTGTACAGTTTCCGCAGAATAGTATTGAAGATATATCTGCTGAACAGCTTCAACTAACCTTCCAGGTCAACATTTTTGCGATGTTTTACATGACAAAAGCCGCGCTGCCACATCTGAGAAGCGGAAGCACAATTATTAACACTACTTCCATCAACGCATACATTGGGAATGATCAGCTGATTGATTATTCCAGTACAAAGGGTGCGATTGTCAGTTTTACACGTGCAATGGCACATTCTCTTGTGTCAAAGGGAATCCGTGTCAATGCAGTGGCACCCGGCCCCATTTGGACACCGCTTCAGCCGGCAAGCTGGCCAGCGGAATATGTCACGACTCTAGGTTCGGATACCCCCATGAAAAGATCCGGGCAACCATGGGAGCTGGCCCCCACATATGTTTATCTTTCGTCCGGCGATTCCTCTTATGTAACAGGGCAGGTTCTTCATGTGGACGGCGGTGCCTCCATGCAATCGTAAAAGAAGTGAGTATATGAACACCGAAACGTTGAGAAGTTCCTGTTTTCAAAGCTCTGAATGGCTGAAAAGCCATATATTCACCATTCTGAACTTTTATTACCCCCAGTGCATGGATGATAAAAACGAAGGCTATTATAACTGTTTTCTAGATGACGGAACTATTTGTGATTACAATACCAAGCATCTGATAAGCACCACGCGTTTTATTTATGATTTCAGCGTTGGCTCAATAATTGGAAATCAGCCAGGATGGTATGTCCGTGCACTGTCGCAGGGACTCAGCTTTCTTCAAAAAAACCATTTGGATCATAAAAACGGAGGATATTATTGGATTCTTAGAGATCAAAGGGTAGAAGATCCCACCAAATTCGCATATGGCCATGCCTTCGTCCTGCTGTCAGCTGCAAGGGCTGCTCAAGCTGGGATGGCGCAGGCCACCAAAATCATCGAATATACTTATAACGTGTTGGAAAAGCATTTCTGGGAACCCCGATACAGACTTTACAAGGACGAAATAAGCGCCGATTGGTCGGTGGTATCTCCTTATCGCGGGCAAAATTCGAATATGCACATGTGCGAAGCGATGATGGCTGCCTACGATGCCACATCAAACGTGAAGTACCTTCAAAGAGCCTATGATCTGGCGAAATCTGTGACTGTTAAACTGGCTGCGCAGTCCGGGGGCATGATCTGGGAGAACTTCTATCCAGACTGGACGATTGACTGGACTTACTACGAAAAAGACGAATCCCTGCAGCAATTCCGTCCGACAGGGTTTGTCCCAGGGCATCAAATCGAATGGAGTAAGCTGTTGCTGCTCCTGGAGCGGTATTACCATGAGGATTGGATGCTTGAAAGAGCAAAATATCTATATCATGCAGGATTAAGCAAAGGTTTTGATCCCCAATACGGCGGTGTGTTTTACCTTTTGTCCAGAGATGGTGCCGTTATCAATACAGATAAAATCTATTGGGTGCTTGCTGAAACCATTGGCGCTTCAGCGTTGATGGCCGTACGGAAAAATTCACAATACTATTGGGATGTGTATAATTCCATGTTTAGGTACTGTTGGTCATATATGATTGATACGGTCTACGGCGGCTGGTACAATATCCTAAACAGAGAGGGAAAAAGGTACAGCAATATAAAAAGCCCGCTTACAAAAACGGATTATCATCCCATTGCTAACTGCTATGAAACCATACGGGCACTCAGTCTAATATAAATACAATACCTTAATCAGTATTGTTAATGAGACTCAGCAATTAATTGATGAAAGTGGAATATCGCAAGAAACTATAATTGAATCAATGGCTATAGCTGATGATAAAAGAAATCCATCATACTTTTTTGTTGCGCAAGCTATCCTTGTTTATGCTATTCCTATTACGTTAAATTATATTGAAAGATATGAGATTGCTGCCAAGCAAGGTTGCCGTCAGGAGTTGTAATTGATCATGAAATACTCTCCTGCGATATGCTACCCCCTGAGTAGACAATACAAATAACAAAACTTGACCGAAAAAGTCTAAAACGCTAATTTAGAGAATTATCTCATATATTCGATGGAGAGATTCTATTCACAGCCCTTTTTGCGCTTATATTCATTCGATTTTTCGACAAATTGTGACACATTCCGTATGCCTTGAGGTGACAATAAAGATGTCATAAGGACCCACTGGTTCCTTGGCGGAAGGGTGTTTTTCTCGAAAACGGATTACT
>ENA-UOOI01003997-UOOI01003997.1-fermentation-metagenome-genome-assembly--contig:-NODE-3997-length-10241-cov-3.438249_pt1 | contig 10241 bp, 10 predicted proteins | sample MGYA00245779_ERZ724027 | MGnify/ENA primary metagenome ERZ724027 (study PRJEB28704, sample SAMN03018318) | fermentation metagenome | biome: anthropogenic terrestrial biome; feature: soil; material...
GCTTCCTCCCAGCAACCCTTGTCCTACCTAAGGTCTACTGCATCGAAATTAATTCCTATATTGTGGCAAAAATGATCTACTATGCGGATGGACAGCTGGTAATAGAGCATATCAATCTGATTCTCGGAGGCAATTATGTTATTACGGTAGGCGAAAAGGCAGGCGATGTGTTCGGTGGGATTCGAAATCTTCTTCCTAATGAGGAATCTTATGCCCGATTGGCTGGGGCGGATTACCTTGCCTATCTGCTGCTCGATGCGGTCGTAGAAGGGTATTTCGACGTATTGGACGTTTTGGATCAGAAGATCAGCGGACTGGAGGATAAAGTCATGGCTGCCACTTCCCAGGAACATCTCAAGGAGATCCAAAATATTAAGAAAGACCTGCTCCTGGTCAATAAGAATATCAGGCCTCTCCGAGACGTTATTTCCGTAATTGAAAAACCATCTCCAGCTTTTATTCGTTCTTCTACGGAACCATACCTGAGGGATGTCTACAATCATATCGTTGAGGCAATCGATTCGACGGAGACAAGCCGCGATCTCCTTTCCAGCCTTGCGGATCTGCATATGTCCAATACAAGTTACAAACTGAATGAAATCATGAAAGTCCTGACCATTATCTCCACCATCTTTATCCCGCTGACTTTTATTGTAGGCGTTTATGGAATGAATTTCCGCTATATGCCTGAACTGGAGTTCCGACATGGATATGCGGTGACTTGGGGAGTCATGGTGGGAATCACCTGCTGCATGATCCTTTTCTTTAAGAAGAAAAAATGGCTGTAGCCGTCTTGCTACAAAAAATTCCGCGGAAATCCGCTTTCCGGCTGTGCTTTCTGACTTTCCAAGGCGCTTTTCCGGCGGATATCCCTGAAATTACCACTTTACAACAGCGCCCGAAGGGTTATAATAGAGGAAGAGGATACATGTACCCTAAGAATGTCTGGAGGTGGAAAAGCCATGACGAGCGAAAGGATGGATAAGATTTACCGATATCTTCTTGCCTATTATGACAAAAACAGCCATCCGCCGTCCCTGAGTCAGATTGCGCATGAGTTCGGACTGACTTCACGCTCTTATGTCAACCGGATTTTAAAGCAGCTGGCAGAAGATGGGTACTTAGTCAATCTGGATGGGAAATACTACCCTTCCGGGAGCGGAAAGCAGGCAAGGATCGAGAGGGTGCCAATCCTTGGGCGGATTGCCGCAGGGCAGCCGATTGAAGCTATCCAGAATCTTGAGGGATATGTTGGATATATCCCTCAGGGAGGCAGGGAAGACAGCCCGCTGTTTGCGCTGAAAGTTCAAGGATCTTCGATGATCAATGTCGGTATCTACAATGGAGATATCGTCATTGTCCGGCAGCAGGACACGGCGGACAACGGCCAGATAGTCGCCGTCATGGTAAACGGGGAAGCAACTGTAAAACGGTTTTATAAGGAAGACGGGCATTACCGGCTTCAGCCCGAGAACGACGCAATGGATCCGATCATTGTGGATCATGCGGAAATTCTCGGGGTTGTAGTATCGAGCATCCGGTATTTTTGATTTTTATAAGCAGGTGAAAGAGAGAATGAAAGAACGCGCCGTATTGCACAGCGACTGCAACTCTTTTTATGCCAGTGTGGAATGCCTGCATCATCCGGAGATCCGGGATAAGCCCGTGGCGGTCGGCGGAGAGCCGGAGCACAGACACGGAATTATTCTGGCAAAAAATCAGATTGCCAAACGATACGGGGTGGTAACTGGGGAAGCCCTCTGGCAGGCAAAGCGGAAATGCCCCGATTTGATTATCATCCACCCGCGGTATGATCTGTATCTGCGCTTTTCACGGCTTGCCCGGCAAATCTACCTTGATTACACGGATCGGGTGGAACCATTTGGGATCGATGAATGCTGGCTTGATGTGAGCGGGAGCGCCAGCCTTTACGGGGATGGCGAGAAAATTGCCAGGGAAATCCGGAAGCGGGTGAAATATGAGCTTGGAATTACCGTCTCGGTTGGCGTTTCATGGAACAAGATCTTTGCCAAGCTGGGCAGCGACTATAGGAAACCCGATGCGGTTACGGTGCTGTCTCGGGAAAACTATCGGGATATAGTGTGGCCGCTTCCGGTTGAGAGCCTGCTGTATGTAGGGCCGGCGACAAAGCGGAAGCTGAACAGCTTTGGAGTCCATACAATAGGAGAACTGGTGAATATTCCGGAAAAGTACCTGCGGAGTAAATTCGGAAAATGGGGGAGTATGCTTCACGCTTTTGCCAGCGGGGACGACATTACCCCTGTTGCGAAATATGACAGCTCTCAACTTATCAAGTCTGTCGGAAACAGCACAACGACGGTCCGGGATCTGAAGACGGACGAAGACGTCAAGGTTGTTCTGTTCGTGCTGGCAGAGAGCGTGGGGAGACGCATGAGGGAGCAGGGATTTCTAGGCAGGACCTTGACTCTGTGGGTCAGGGATAACGAGCTTCTCTCCATTTCACGGCAGTGCAAATTCGCGAAATATACCAACATCTCAACAGAGATTGCCTTGAAGGCCTTTTGGCTGTTCCGTAAAATTTATGGATGGTATCTTCCAATACGGAGCATCGGCATTTCAGTATCAGACTTTGTCCCCGACGCAGAGCCGGTGCAGACGGACATCTTCGGAAAGGAAGAAAAGCGGATGCGCCTCGAAAAGCTGGACGGAACGGTTGACGTACTGAAAAGGCGGTTTGGAAGCTACTGTGTGCAGAGGGCTTCCCTCCTTACAGAACCTGCCCTAACCCGCTTTTCGCCAAAAGAGGAAAATATCGTTCATCCTGCCGGGTATTTCAAGGGCGGTGAAAAGGTAGTATGATGATACGGACGAAATGCCGGAAACGGTATGTGGAAGTAGTAGCGAGATATTCCCCGGACGGCAATATTGTTCCGCTGGCCGTTTACTGGCCGGACAACGGCGAGTTGTATGAGATCGATAAAGTCCTCGACGTCAGGCCGGCGGCATCTCTCAAGGCCGGAGGGGCCGGAATCCGATATACCTGCCGGATCAAAGGAACGGTTACGTATATCTGGCTCGAAGAAAACAAATGGTTTGTTGAGGAAAAAATAAGGGAGGCTGTCTAAAATGTGTGGAAGATATGCTCTGTTTCTGAACCCGGAACTCCGGGATCTGTTTTATGAAATGCAGGAAAGGGGTCGGAAATTTAAAACAGGGGAGATTTTCCCGACAGACAGGGTCCCTGTTCTGATGCGGGAATATGGGAAACTTGAACCGGAAGCCGTTCAATGGGGTTTTCCGTCTTACCGGGGGAAAAGCGTTATCATTAATGCCAGGGCAGAAACAGCTCCGCAGAAGCCCATGTTCCGGAGCTGCATTTCGTCCGGAAGGTGTGTTATCCCTTCTACCGGCTTTTATGAGTGGACCCATGACGGAAAAAAGACGAAATACCTGTTCCGGTTTCCGAATTCCGGCGCTTTATATATGGCGGGGCTTTTCCGCGTTTTTGACGGCGAGGGGAGATTTGTTATCCTCACGACGGGCGCGAACCAGTCCATGAGGGAAGTCCATAATCGGATGCCCGTTGTCCTTAACAAGGACAATTTGAATTCCTGGCTGGATGACACGTCTGCGGCCCTGAATATTTTAAGGGAAGTTCCGCCAGAACTTTTAAAAACGCCGGCGGAAGGATAAAGGAATCAGGAATTAGCCAGGTGGGAAGCAGAAAAAGGAATTCAGGAAAACGCAACTGCAGGATCTCGGAAAAAGCCTGCGGACGCCTGATTTTCCATAGGTATTTGACGAAAGCCGAGGGAAGAAGCGTTCGCGATTTTTCTAGCCTGTATTCCGGGGAGATTCAAGCTGTCTTAAAGATGGCTGACAAATTGAAATATGCCGTTCAGACGTAGAAGTCTGAACGGCATATTTCCTGTTATAAGCTTAGGAAATCAGCCGGCCGTGCTCGAACCCGTATTCCCTGCCGTATTCCATTTCAAAGCCGCCTGGGACTCTGGAAACAAATTTTTTAGGATCTTCCGTGTTTGACGCGAACATGCCATAGTGATTTGGCACATTGATCTTTGCGCCGATCTTCCTAGCGGTTTCGACCGCTTCCCTCACATTCATATTGCCCAGTTTTCCGTTGATACAGAGAAAGGCAATGTCAGGTCTATAATCTGCAATGGAAAATAGTCTTTGATCAAAAAGAGTATCTCCGCTGAAGTACAATGTCCCGTCGGGAGATTTGATGAGAATTCCAAAAGCTTCCACCGTGTGTCTGGCAAAGACAGCGGTAATGGAAAAACTGCCTACCGATATCTTATCACCGATCCTCAGGACAGTGACGTTTGTTTTTCCAAGAGAATCAAGTTTTTCTTTTCCCCCGGCTGTCGTTAGAAAATGAAGATCTGCCGGCATTCTGGCAATTGCATCGGCGTCGAGATGATCGGCATGGCTGTGGGTGCAGACGACCGCGTTTGCATGGATGCGGTCGGGATTCAAAAGCGGTGGCACCAGGCGGGGGCGGCCGGCAATCCGGTTCACCGCATCAGAAAGATAAGGATCGATCAGAATTACCGTTTTCCCGGATTTCAGAATGTAGCCGCTTTGCCCGATCCAGCGAATTTTCATTGGATGCTTTTCCCTCCATCCACATAAATGCTTTGTCCGGTGATGTATTTTCCGGCATCCGAGCACAGCAGGCGGACAATGCCTGTGCAGTCTTCCGGTTTGCCGTAAAAACCGGCGGGGATGGATGCGGTTACCTTTGCGGCATATTTCGCGTCGGCCAGAGCGTCCCGATTTCGGTCCGTGTCAATTACGCCAGGGGCGACGTTATTGACCGTGATATGGAATCTGGCAAGCTGAAGAGCAAGCGATTTCATCATGTTGGTCTGCGCTGCTTTGGAAGACGAATAGACCAGCATGTCCGGATGGGGTTTCGCTTCCTGCACGGAACCGATGGTAATAATTCTGCCCCATTGCTGTTTTTGCATATATGGGACAGCATTCTGTATCAGGATAAGCGAAGAAACAAAATTGCAGTTGAGCTGCGTCCTGCATTCCTCAAGTGAAATTTTCTCCCAATGCCTGCGGATCTGAATCGACGCGTTCAGTACCAGTACGTCGACCGGCCCGGTTTTCCCCATTAAGGCCGCAGCTTCTTCCGGCTTGGCCAGATCCGCCTGGACCACAGTCGATTTCCCGCCTGAGCAGATTATCTGCTGCCGGACATTTTCTGCCTTTATAGCGTTTTTTACATAATGGACGAATACCTCGTATCCATCCTTTGCGAGAGACAGCGCGATTGCTCTCCCAATCCCGCGAGACGAACCTGTAACAAGAGCTTTTTTCCCGTTTTGCTGCATCTTAAACTCCTTCAGCCTTTTTCTACCAGGGAGACAGGGATTTCTCTGGGGCCTTTCTTTGAAAACTCGATTTCTTTTTCTGACTTTTTCCCGGACGCCGTAATTTCGAGTGCGTACTTTCCATAGAATCCGTGCAGCTGGCAGCGGCCGTCCTCATCGGTTTCCAGTGTTACATCGGTATGCCATTTCTTATGAAACAAATCATACAGGACCTGATAAGCCGGTTTCGGAGACAAATCGAAGCGAAGAAGCCCTCCGTGATAGAGATTCTCCCCACGGCTCATATCGCCTGGCTTTGCACCGAAAGCGTATCCGTCCACCAGGTTCCAGTAGATGATCGCCTCCATGGCCGGATGGCTGAACCAGATGGAATAAAATACTCTCAGCAGTTCCGCCTGGAGCTGTTCGTCTTCCGGAAGATCCGAATAAGCGGGAATGGTGATTTCCGTAATCTGGAGAGGCTTTCCGAGCTTCGCCAGATTGTCAAGCACGGCAAACAGGTTCCGCGGGTTAAAAAACTCGTTCAGGTGCTTTCCTTCCTCTTTCTGCGGAAAGAACAGGTGAAACTGCGTCCCGACCGTGTCGATGCGTGCGCCGTTGCGGAGCGCGCGCTCAACCAACATATAGTAAGGCATCCGGTTCCCCTGGGCGTAATGCTGATAGATTCCTCCCGCTTCATTAATGATTAACTCGTTGTTCGGAAAATATTTTTCCGCCAGTTTAAAACTCCACTCTAACAGATCCGGTTCGCGGAAAATAACTCTGCTGTTCCAGTTATTCCAACACAGCGTCTCATTGATAACTTCCAGGCCGGGAATCTTGTCCGCGTAGCGCTCGGAAATTTCCGCAAATCGTTTTTCAAGCAGCCGCTTGGTTGTTCTAATGTCGTCCGGTACCCACTGCGGCGTATACTGGACATAGTTCAGACAGTGAAGTTTTGGTTCTATACCGTGCTGTCTGCAGTATTCGAGGCACAAATCCGGCGCTGGCCTGCGGTAAATCTTCGGGCTGTCCTTCCCATACCGGGTCTTTCCCTGCTCCGGTTCAATGTCTTTCCAATAAAACGGAAGTGTCGCCAGATTAAATGCATCCGCAAAGCGCTTCTTATAAAGCTGATTTTTTTCCACGGATTCCATTTCATCCAGGAGAAAAAGGTTCCCTCCGTGCTTAAACTCATGCCGAGTGAGCCTTGCATGGACGGAAGCGCCTTTTGCAGGGTTTCCTTTCTCATCCGTTACATGAAGGGTTGCGAATCCCTTGCGGTTCTGCTCGATGCCGAGGCGGACTCGCTCTTCCGTTTCATCCCTCTGCTCTTTAATATACTTTAGCACCGTTTCCGATCTGCTCATCATGGACTCCTCCTTGAAAATTTTCATAAAGCTGTCTGTGAATCATCCGGCTTGCAATTTTGGGCTGCCTCATATTCATCTGTCCAGTCGAGGGTGCGGTAAGGCTTTCCCCGAGGATTGGTTTTAATCCAGTTTATTAGCATGTCAAGCATCTTTTCATCCCACACGTTCTTATCAATCTGCGCTGTGGTGAATTTATTCTGCGCGAGCATTTCAAACCCGAAATCGTCTTTGGCATGGGATTTTTTTGCACCTTCCACGACGCCTTTGACGAGATGACTCGGGATAAAAAGCACCCCGCCTCCGGCGCCGAATACGACGTCGCCCGGAAGACAGACCGCGCCACCGAAACTTGTGACCGTGTTCAAGCCGATCATCACGAAATCGCGGATCGGCGTCGGATCGATCCCACGGTAGTATACCTGTACATCTGGAATTTTTTTCATCTGTTCAATATCCCGAATTCCTCCCCATATAACAGCTCCGCCGCTTTTTGTGTGCGCCCTGACCGCCGTCGTCAGATTTCCTCCAAGGAAAGTGCCTTTGTAAATCTTGTCATACATATCTGCAACGATGATGTCGCGTTCTGTCAGCGAATCGACCACCCATTGGTTATAGTTGCCGTTTCTGCCTTCTTTGAGCCCTTCTGAATGCATGACATCGTGAAGGTCTGGCCTTGATGGACAGAAATTGCAGGTAACGGCGCGTCCAATTAATTTTCGTCCGTCGTCATGGAGAGCAAGAAGAGGATTTTCTCCTCCACCGACAAACTGGTTTTGGTACCCCAGCAGAAATATCGGTTTCCAGGCTTCCTCCAGAGTCATCTTTTTTAGTTCATCTAAATACCTGTCTGCTACTTTCGGCCTGCCGTCAGGCAGGCGCTCGCCCTTCCACAAAGGCGTCAAGGCGATAATTTCATTTCTGTCGCAAAAACGCATGGAAATTCTCCTCTTCAGCTCCAGATGTTGTCATTGGACGATTCTTCATTCCATTCGTCTGTCGGTTCCCAAATTCCCGGGATCTTCGGATTAAGGTGTTCCCGCAGAACATCCTCGTTAAGATCATCAAAGCCGATCCCGGGCTTTTCCGGGACACGGACAAACCCGTTTTCAAAGAAGGGACTGGGAGCGCCCTTAACGATGCTGTTCCACCACGGGACATCGGCTGAGTGAAATTCTACCGCCAGCACGTGGTGCATCGCCGCCGCGACCTGGACGGCGGCTAAAGCCGCCACAGGACTTTCCGCCATGTGGACGGCGACTGCAACGCCGTTTTCGTCGGCAAAATCAGATATTTTTTTAAGCTCCAGAGCCCCGCCGCAGGTCAGGATATCAGGGTGAATAATCGATACCCCTCCTGCAGATATCAGCTTCTGGAAGCCTTCCTTGAGGTAAATATCCTCACCGGTGCAGATGGGAATGCAGGTGCTGTTTTTCAGTCGCACATACTGATCGGTATAAATCCAGGGAATCATGTCTTCCAGCCAGGCCAGATTATAGGGCTCCATCCTTTTCGCAAAACGGATGCAGTCCTCAACGCAGACATGACCGAAATGATCGATGGCGAGAGGCACTTCATATCCGATGACATTCCGAACTTCATTTACATAATTTTCCAGATAATCGAGGCCTTTTTCCGTAAGACGGATTCCGGTAAAAGGATGTTCCGTTCTGGAGAGAATGTAGCTTTCCCGCTTTTTCCACGCTTCTCTGGAAACCGATCCGCCCGGGACATTTAAAAGCTGAGGAGCGTATTTTCTGACTTCGTCCATATAGCCGGTCGGTGCACTCAACGCGCCCGGGATGTCTGCCAGGAGTCCAATTCCAAGATCCATTTTAAGAAAGGTAAACCCTTTTTCCATGCGCTTTTTAAGAGCCATTCCCATATCGTGCCCGGTATGCCGGCCCGTGACATCCGTGTCACAGTAAATGCGTACCCGGCTGCGAAATTTTCCTCCCAGCATTTGATAAAGAGGGACGCCGTAGGCCTTTCCAGCCAGATCCCAGAGGGCTATCTCAATACCGCATACGCCTCCGCCCTGTCTGGATGGGCCGCCAAACTGCTTGAGCTTATGGAATAGATAATCCACATTGCACGGATTTTCGCCTAAAATTCGGCTTTTCAGCATGAGCGCGTAGGTTTTACTGGATGCATCACGCACTTCACCGTAACCGCAGATTCCTTCGTTTGTCATCAGCTTAAGCAGCGTGCAGCGCTTGGGCGCACCGTCGATATCCACAAAGCGCATATCCGTAATCTTTAAATTTGACGGACTGGAACATGAATTATAACCCAATTCGAAACCTCCTTTTTGAATTTAATACCGCTAGATAAGTCATTTTAGCAGTATTTCTATCATAGCACTGAAATTTCTGGAGCATAACGGTATAATATGATATGATTATCCACTTTTTTGACCTTCTGCCGCCTTGCTTAACCGCTTTTGCTGCCAGAAATCATTTGAATATTTTATAGGTATTGGATATAATATAGGAAAACCATCAAAACTATTTTATAATAAATCCTTGGTTAACGGCTGATAGGGGAGGAAACCATGGATAAATTTGATATTACCGTTTCTGATAAGCGGAGTTATATCGCCGGTTATTCCGTTGTACGGAAGGAAAAATGCGAAGTTTATAATTTTGTTTCGCATACCTTTCGAGTCCTTCGGTTTCTGGACGGGACCGTCGAATGGAAAATCGGCGAGAATATTGATACGTTCCGGAAGGGCGACATTGTAATTTTCAACAACCTAATAAAACGGAATATTTACCGTGTCCTGACAAAAGATATCACATACGAACTGTTCGATTTTCTTCCATCAGACCTTTCGAGCGAAACCTTGCGCAATTTCTTTTATTCCAGAACTTATCGGATTTCCTCGCAGGATGAAAAGGCCATTCAAAAGATAAACTTTCTGCTTGACGAATTAAAGAGCGAGATAAAGAACTCCAAGGATTCCTTTCAAGCATTCGGCATTCAAAAAATACTGGATCTGCTGGCTCTCGCGTTCTACCGAAACAGCAAAACGCACAACCCAATTCCGGACGCCACACTTGAAAATATCGCAAAGGCAATCCGTTATATTCGACTCCATTATTGTGATAATCTGCAGGTTGGTCAGATGGCAAGAAATTTTGGCTATTCTCCGGAGTACTTCTCGCGTACCTTTAAAAAGTATATTGGAATTCCTCCCGTTGTCTATATCATCAATTTGCGTCTGGAAAATGTTCTTCAGCTGATTACTAACAAACATGTCACGGTGCTGGATGCAGCAAGTCAGAGCGGATTTCACTCTTCCTCAGCCTTTTATAAAGCATTTCATGCGTATAAATTGATGTCGCCATCCAATTACCTGAAAATCAAAAATACCCTCAATCCGTAATTTAAATTAAAAAATTAACACGGCGGGGAATATAAAAATAATTTACTTACTAAGAGTAGACCGAATCGAGCAGGAAAGGCAAGAGCCCCGAATTCCCCCACCTGTTAATGCTAAGGGAATCTGTCTGAAAATTGACATTGTTTTTTGTCCAGGAAC
>ENA-UOOI01004003-UOOI01004003.1-fermentation-metagenome-genome-assembly--contig:-NODE-4003-length-10221-cov-3.487507_pt1 | contig 10221 bp, 7 predicted proteins | sample MGYA00245779_ERZ724027 | MGnify/ENA primary metagenome ERZ724027 (study PRJEB28704, sample SAMN03018318) | fermentation metagenome | biome: anthropogenic terrestrial biome; feature: soil; material...
CTATCGCTAGCGTTCATCCTGAGCCAGGATCAAACTCTTCGTTGTATATTTGTTTTTTCTTGTTTCCTTGAAACTCCCCCCACCCCGCGGCGCTGCCGCAGGCCGGCAAAACAAACAACCCTGAAAAGATCCGTATCCCCTCGCCCCCGGATTCACGATTCATTCTTTTTTTCCTGTATCCTTTATTGAACGGGTACCATTGTAACCCCGGTCTGCCGGCCGAAGGACGCATAAAACACCGCCCCCCCCGGAAACCTGGGTTCATTGTATACTCTGCTTTGTCTTTTAAAAAACGTGTATGTAAATACCTAAAGATCGCTTTTGGCTTTCCGCTCCCCGGAATAGTTGTTTCCTGAAAGCGGGTGCAAAGATAGAGAGTTTTTTTTGAACTCCAAAACTTTTTCAAAAGTTTTTTCAATATTTTTTCGCATTCGAAACAAAGGAACTGATTTCCAATGGGTACACTTACTTCGTTTCAATCTGCTTGTTTCATTATCTCTATAATGACCGCGCTTTTTGCGCGAAAGGGCTACAAAGATAGTAATTCCGGAGAATAACTTCCAAATATTTCTCCGACTTTTTGAATATTTTTTTACCCGTTATTTTCCGGTCCACAGAGACCAAAAATCAATCTATTCAAAAACAGACACTTGGTAGGCCCGATCTTCCGCATCGGGAATCAGAAGTCTGAAATCGGGGAATTGGGATATCGGATTTGGAATTCTAATATACCAGAATATGCGAACTGGTGACAATTTGCGGAGTTACTGCAAAATTCATCTCATTACCGTCTCGCTGTACAATTATATTAATGGCCACAGGAGCATTCCAGTCGATATACTGGTTAAAATTGAACAGGTAAGAAAATGCCGACCTGTATCGCCGGTTATTGGATATAGCGGTCGACACCGCATTATACTGCCCTACATCCCAGAACATGCAATCTTTGAAACCGTTGGAGTCGGTATATCGGCTGTTTTTATCCCTGAGGTTCATAGTTTCCGCGATAAAACGACGATATCCCTCTGTAAGCGACTGGGAAGTGTGCTCGAAATCCTGTCCCTGTATATTGACCACTACATCTCCCGGTAAAATACCCGCCCTTGCGGCCGGAGAGCCGGGGTCTACGGATACGACGGTCTTGAGGTCATTCATATTGTATCCGATGCCGGTATAGTTGTATTTCAGATAGTTCACCTGATAAGTACCGAACGATTTATTTCCCGGATTCGGGAACTTCTTCAGCAGAAGCGAGAGATTCATTTCCAGATAATCGATCAGGTCGTAATGGCTGCTCAGCCGTTCCTTTACTTCACTTTCCCAGATCAGCATCATTTCCCCCGCTTCAATAAATTTCCTGTCATAGAACCGGTACCCAAACTCAAGATTATAGGCGATATCATCCACCCGAACCGCTTCAGAAGGATCATACACGGGGATTTTCACCATTCTGTTGCTCCTTATATCGAATCGCCAGACCGGCTGGTAACTCCCGTAAGTGGGTGAACCAACCTTGTACATGGGATTATTCTGGTAATTATAATAGGTCTGGATGATAAAATCGGGATCACCCGGATCATATTGCAGCCCCACCTCGGCCAAAGCGCGGATAAAAATAGCGTTGATCCGCTCATCAAACTGCCGCGTACTTTCACTGGAAGGGGAAAAAGCGAATGTGCGGTAATTGTGAAAGAGCGCACTTTCATTGACAGTTGTTTTTACCGGTATCAAAAAACGCCTGTTCTGCACATCTTCCAGACTGTAAAATGCAAATACGGGCGCCAGCTGTGCTTCGGTGATCGCGTTAACGTGGCGGCAATCCTTTTCGATAGTAATCTCTTTAAAAGCATGTTTGAAATTACGGATGGCAACGTTCATTTTGTGCGGATCCTGGTTGAACCACGACAGGATGGTTTGATATGATTTCAGATAGGTTCCGTTATGATTTACAGAGAGGATAATATCGTTCAGTTTCAGTCCTGCCCTTTCGGCCGGGGAACCGGGAGTAATATCCACAATAACAGGCTCTTTGTATCCCCAGCTTTTATCCTCACTGATTTCAAATGTAAAACCAAGGCCGCAGGTAACCTCCGAATTCTGTGCAGGTAACTGTCCCGTAAAAATAAAAATAATAAAAAAAATAACCGAAAAAATTCGTTTCATTACTAAGATATCTGTTTGTTAAACTTGAATTGCAAAGATATGCATTTTTCTCAATTTTATTTTGCGTACGCTTTTTTACTGTCAAAAATTGAGAGAAATATTTACAATTTCTTATCTTTGTCCAATTGGATTCATATTTAACAAAAAGAACAATGATTGTTGACAACCTTGTGAATGCAGCCAACTATTCCAGCCTGCATCCGCTTTTTGAAAAAGCTTTCGAATTTATCAGGCAGCTTGATATCAACAATGCGGAGACCGGTATAACGGAAATCGAAGGAAATCTGTTGAAGGCTTCTGTCGTTGAAACAAAGCTGAAAACGGCCGGGGAAGCAAAACTCGAAACACATAAAAAGTTTATTGATATACAGATACCGGTTGCGAAAGCAGAAACGTTCGGATGGAAATCCCTCTCATCGCTGTCACAACCAAAAGAGGGTTATGATGTAACCAATGATATTGAGTTTTTCGACGACAAACCCTCGACATTTGTAACCCTTATGCCCGGTGAGTTTGTGATCTTTTCGCCGGAAGATGGACATGCTCCTCTGATAGGTGAAGGAGAGACTAAAAAAATCATTATAAAGGTAGCTGTGACTTAGTTCCTTTTTATTCTCATTCAGACAATGCTTAACATCATTAAGAACGATCACTGGCTCAATCCCTATGCCGAAGCAATTAAAGGACGCCATAATTTTTATCTGAAACGGCTGTCGGACCTCACCCGGGAAGGCAGGACCACCCTCTCCGATTTCGCGAGTGGTTACCTCTATTTCGGGTTACATAAAACAGGTGATGGGTGGGTATTTCGCGAATGGGCTCCGAATGCTGCGGAGATTTTTCTTGTGGGTACCTTCAACGATTGGCAGCGGCAGGAATCATTCCGTCTGAAACGGAAGGGCAATGGCGTTTGGGAAGTAAAAATACCAGCCGGATACATTCACCACGAAGACCTTTATAAGCTGCACGTAAGTTGGGAAGGAGGTTCGGGAGAACGAATTCCGGCGTGGTGCAGGCGTGTGGTGCAGGACAGGCAGACGCTGATCTTCAGCGCACAGGTGTGGGAACCTGAAAACGGATACATCTTCCAACATACGGGTTTTAAACCGGATTGTTCACCCCTGCTCATCTATGAAACCCATATAGGTATGTCTACGGCGGAAGAGAAAGTGGGTAGCTACAACGAATTCAGGGAAAATATACTGCCCCGGGTAAAAGAAAACGGATACAACGCCATCCAGATCATGGCTATCCAGGAACATCCTTACTACGGCTCGTTCGGCTATCATGTTTCCAGCTTTTTCGCACCCTCCTCCCGGAACGGTACGCCCGAGGAACTGCGCGAACTGATCGACACGGCGCACGGGATGGGCATTGCCGTCATTATGGATATCGTCCATTCACACGCTGTGAAGAATGAAACAGAGGGTATAGCGCGGATGGACGGAAGCTACGATCTCTATTTCCCCCGGGATCCGGGCAGAAGGATCCATCAGGCCTGGGATTCGCTCTGCTTTGATTACGGAAAAAACGAAGTGCTGCACTTCCTCCTTTCCAACTGTAAATATTGGCTTGAAGAGTTCCGGTTCGACGGATTCCGGTTCGACGGCGTTACCTCGATGCTGTACTACAGCCATGGCCTGGGCGAAAATTTCAGTTCATACGGCGACTACTATAACGGGCATCAGGATCCGGACGCCATTTGTTACCTTACCCTCGCCAATCAGCTTATCCATGAAGTAAATCCCCAGGCTATCACCATTGCCGAAGAGGTAAGCGGTATGCCCGGCCTGGCATTGGATATACAATCGGGAGGCTATGGATTCGACTATCGCATGGCCATGAATATCCCCGACTTCTGGATCAAAACGATCAAGGAGAAGAGAGACGAACAGTGGCATCCTACCACCATCTGGTGGGAAACGACCAACCGCCGCGCCGATGAAAAAACCATTTCCTACGTGGAGAGCCACGATCAGGCGTTGGTGGGCGATAAAACCATTATTTTCAGGCTGATCGATTCCGATATGTACTGGTTCATGTCGAAACTGACGACCAGTTCCTATGCCGTAGACCGAGGTATCGCACTACATAAGATGATCCGCCTGGTAACGGCAACCACCATCAACGGAGGTTATCTCAATTTTATGGGGAATGAATTCGGGCATCCCGAATGGATCGATTTCCCCCGGGAAGGCAATCACTGGTCTTATAAATATGCCCGCCGACAATGGAATCTGGCAGACGACCGCAACCTGAAGTACCATTACCTGGGGGATTTCGACAAGGCGATGATACGGCTCATCAGGTCTGTTACCGATTTTCAGGCATTTCCGTTAGTGAAGATCTGGGATAATGACAATGATAACATTTTGGCATATATGCGGAAAGAACTGCTCTTTGTCTATAATTTCAACCCGCAGAAATCGTACAGCGACTACGGTATCCTGGTTCCCGCAGGCGAATATGAGATCGCGCTCGATACGGACAACCAACAGTTCGGAGGTTTCGGACTGAACGACGATACCCTCCATCATTTCACAATGTACGATCCGCTCTATGCCAAGGATAACAAAGGGTGGCTGCAACTTTATCTGCCTGCCCGAACAGCCATAGTAATGAAACGAGTATGATAGTTAATGTGCCAATAAAACTAATGTGCCAATGACCAATCAATATTATTCAATCTCATCAGGTCTTGGTTCTGGTGTTACATACACCATTATATAAATAAAATAATCGTATAACAATATAAATAATCATATGGCCAACAATACCCACAATACAACAGGGAATGCATCAATCAATAACGGTACGCTTTACCCGTTTAAATTCGAACCTATCCTTAAACCGGTTATCTGGGGCGGATCGGATATCTGCCGCTTCAAAAAGATAGAACCTCTCAGGGAGGGCATCGGCGAGAGCTGGGAAATTTCGGGTGTGCCTGGCAACATTTCCCATATCTCCAACGGCCATTTAGCCGGCACATCGCTCGATGAATTGCTCAGCCGTTGCGGAGAGGAACTGGTCGGGAAAAAAGTATATCAAAAATTCGGAAATACTTTTCCCCTGCTTATTAAATTCATCGACGCCCGTGACGACCTTTCCATTCAGGTTCATCCTGATGATGCGCTGGCAAAAGAGCGGCATGGCTCCTTCGGAAAAACCGAGATGTGGTACGTCATCAACGCGGCGCCGGGAGCATTCCTTTATTCCGGCTTCCAAGAAAGCATTACACCCGAAGAATATCCGGAGACTGTAAAGAACAATACTTTCACCGATAAACTCAAGAAATACGATGTGAAGGCCGGAGATGTTTTTTATCTCCCTGCGGGACGTGTGCACGCTATCGGCGCGGGATGCTTTATCGCCGAGATTCAGCAGACATCCGATATCACCTACCGGATTTATGATTATAACCGTAAAGATGCCGCCGGAAATAGCCGCGAACTCCATACCGAACTGGCAAAAGATGCTATCGATTTCAAAGTATATGACTCATATAAAACAAATTACGACAACAACATAAACCATCCCGTTAAATTAGTCACATCTCCCTATTTCACTACCCAACTCCTGGAAATAGATAGCCCGATGAAACGGGATTATACCACACTCGATTCGTTCGTAATTTACATCTGCATGGCGGGCCACTGCACTGTAAAAGATGATAAAGGAAACAGCGAAATTATCCGCCAGGGGGAATCGATGCTTATTCCGGCAGATACGCAATCGGTGACGATTATACCGGATGAATTTTCCGAATTGCTGGAGACTTATGTGGAATAAGGAAGACCGAGTAGAGAAGAGTAGAGAAGAGTAGAGAAGAGAAGAGAAGAGAAGAGTAGAGTAGAGAAGAGAAGAGAAGAGAAGAGAAGAGAAGAGAAGAGAAGAGTAGAGAAGAGTAGAGAGTAGAGAGTAGAGAGTAGAGAGTAGAGAGTAGAGAGTAGAGAGTAGAGAGTGGAGAGTGGAGAGTGGAAAGTGAAAAATGGAATGCAGAACAGATAAACCGGAACCCGGATATGAAAGGTATACTATTAATTAATGTGGGAACTCCTGCGAGCACAGAAAAAAATGACGTAAAGGAATTTATCGGCGCCATGCTTTCAGACCCGTTTCTGACGGGAAAACCCGAATGGTGGTCAACATTCCTCGCAAAAAATATCATCGCACCAAGCAGTGCATCGCGGGTCTCTGAAAAATATAAACTGATCTGGCACAACGAAGAGACGCCTGTCTCTCCCCTGGTCTATCACATGCGGAAATTAGCGCAAAAACTGGAAGAACAAAAGGGGCTTCCAGTGGAGATCGCCATGCGTTACGGAGAGCCGGATATTACTTCCGCCTTCCGGGAACTGGAAAAAAAATGCCCGTTACTGCATGAGTTAATTGTTTTTCCGTTATATCCTCATTATGCCCAATCTACCACTCAGACATCGAAGGAAATGACAGGAAATATCTTCTACAGACATCCCCACTCTTTCAGGCTGAAATTTGCCGAGCCGTTTTATAACCATCCTGCTTTCATCCATGCACTCACATCGCATGCGAAACCCTACCTGGAAGATATCGATAAACTGGTATTCACCTATCACAGCCTCCCGCTGCCGCAGGTAGAGGCCGGATGGAAAAAAGGAAAGGAGTATGATTATGTTTATCAATTGAAGGAAACGAACCGGTTATTCTGTGAAAAACTGGATATCGATCCGCATGATACATTCCTTTTCTATTCCTCACAGAGGGGCAAAAACTGGTTGAATCCTTTTCTCAACACCGATATTGGCGATCTGCCCAAACTGGGGTGGAAGAAAGTGGCCGTGATCGCTCCGGGCTTTCCGGTCGATAATATGGAAACACTCTACGATATCGATATAGAAGCGCGTAAAATATTTATGGAGGCAGGGGGTGAAAAACTCACTTTCATCCCGTCACTGAACAGCAATGACTTTTGGGTAGAGGCCATCTGGAAAATTATAGAAAGGACCTGATGTTCAAAAATACCATGAATGTGCTATTTCACTCTTCAATAATACCTTTTATTTTTGTCGTAAATTTTAATATTTATACTTATGACAAAAATAGCAGAGAAATTGACAGATTTAATCGGTAATACCCCCTTACTGAAACTCAGCCGGTTTGAAAAATCCGAAGGAGCCAAAGCCAATCTTATAGCAAAACTGGAAAGTTTTAATCCTCTGGGAAGTGTGAAAGACCGCATTGCACTGGCCATGGTTGAGGCTGCCGAAAAGAACGGGCTGTTGGAACCCGGTTCGGTCATTATCGAACCCACAAGCGGCAACACAGGTATAGGACTTGCATTTGTAGCCTCCATCAAAAAATACCGGCTTATCCTTACCATGCCCGAAACAATGAGTCTCGAAAGGAGAAACCTGTTAAAAGCGCTCGGCGCCGAACTGGTATTAACACCCGGTCCCGAAGGAATGAAAGGCGCCATTGCAAAAGCGTCACAACTACAGGCCGACCTGCCCGGTTCTGTTATCCTGCAACAATTCGAAAATCCCGCCAATCCGGGGATACATTATAGCACTACGGCTGAAGAGATATGGCAGGACACCGGTGGGCAAGTAGATATCCTCGTGAGCGGAATCGGGACGGGCGGAACTGCGAGTGGTGCAGGAAAACGGCTGAAAGAGCTGAATCCCGATATCAAAGTGGTCGCAGTGGAACCTGCGGACTCACCCGTACTTTCCGGTGGTGCACCCGGACCCCACAAGATCCAGGGAATCGGCGCCGGCTTCATCCCTGCAACTTACGATGCTTCTGTTGTGGACCAGGTGATCGCCGTGACCAATGATGATGCCATTCGCACCAGCCGGATACTGGCTTCAGTAGAAGGGTTGCTGGTGGGGATCTCATCGGGGGCAGCAGCATATGCCGCTCTTCAACTATCCCAAAAGGCCGAAAACGAGGGAAAAAATATCCTGGTAGTATTGCCCGACACAGGAGAACGTTATCTCTCCACCCTGCTTTACGCGTTCGATGAATACCCGTTGTAGGGAAAGGAGAGTATGCGCCTGTAACGGAATAAATCCGGAAATCGGGTGATTACCGTGCCAATGCCTGACGGATATCCCCAAAGAGACTGTCAACGCTCTCCAACCCTACCGACAATCGGATTGTTGTTTCTTTCACATCCATCATTTCGCGCTGTCCGGCGGTAAATGTCCCGAAAATGGTACTTGCCGGATGGATGATAAGCGACCGGTTGTCGAAAAGGTTGGTGGCGCGGCGGATCAGTTTGAGTTTATTCAGGAAACCGAAACATCGTTCTTTCGATTCCAGGTCGAAAGTGAGCATTGCGCCGGGATAATCTCCGAATTGTTTTTTGCTCACCTCATAAAAAGGATTGCCCTTTAATCCGGTATAGTTCACGCCTTGTATTTCCGGCAGCGATTGTAATTTTCCGGCCAGTTCCTTACATGCGGCGGCCTGCCTTTCAAAACGCACCGGCAATGTCTCTAAACCGATAGATTGTACATAGGCTACTTCGGGTGTCATGTAAGCACCCAGGTTCCGGTGTACTTCTTTGCGTAACCGGGTGTGGAATGGCGATCGCGATGAGTCGGCAAGGGCTTGTAGCAGGGGAGCCCGGTATTGATCGAACAGGCCGTAATCAATGATCAACCCCCCAAGACTGGTCGCTCCACCCGAAATATATTTGGTACTCGACACCACCTCGATGTCCACTCCGAAATCAACGGCGCGAAAAATGGGAAAAGGAACGATCGTCGTGTCGGCAATCAGCGGCACATGCTTATTGTGGGCTATCCTGCCCAACTGCTCCAGGTCGGCTACTTCCATCTGCGGATTGGTGATCACCTCCACAAACAGGCCGCAGGTACGTTCATCGATAGCTTCAGCCACCTCCTCCAGGTTGGTCAGATCACAGAACCGCACCTCCACGCCGAATGCATTCAAGGTTTTCACGAAAAAGGAATAGGTATTGCCGAAGAGGTGGCGCGAAGTGACCAGATTACTACCGCTCCATGCCAGAGTGATAAATGTATTACTGATTGCCGCCATACCCGAATTGAGAGCGGTAACCCCATAAGCGCCGGTAGCCCTCTTCACCCGCTCTTCAAAATATTGCACCGTAGGGTTAGTGACACGGGAATAGGTATGTTCTTCCGTCCGCCCGCTGAAAGCAGCTTCCATCTCTTCGGCAGTCGAAAATTCATAAGCCAGCGCATGGTAAACGGGCATCGAGAGAGCGCCATAGGCGTCCCGCTTCGGATAGGGCGTACTCAACAGTTTCGTTTCATATTCTTTTTCGTTCATTATTTCAATAAAATTAGACTATTTCTGCGCTCGACATAGGCAAAACAAATTTTATCCCTGTATTGGCTTATCGAAATAGTACACTTACATTCGTCGTTTTCAATTTTTAATTTCCAAAGGTACAACAGAAGATCGGGAATAGAGGCGGGATTGGTTGTTAAAATAACATGAATTCCACAAAATAGTCCGGGCACGCCTCCTACTATCACAAATCACCGCGACCGTCCACAAGGCTATACATCATATTTTTAGCCCTATTCATCGATAGAAAACGGCGGTTCATCTATTCCATTTGCAGCACATTCGGTTTAACCATATTTTTGCTAATAAATAAAAATATCTATAATTGCTCATCCACTACCACGAATATAGATGAAAAAAAGGTCAATCATATTCATATTGACGGTTGTTTGTTCTCATCTGTTGGCCGCACAATCACCCCAGAGGGGAACGGTTACAGGGAAAATTATCGACGCAGAAAACCTTCAGCCCATATCCTCCGCCACGATCCGTATACTTCACCAAAAAGACAGCACGCTGGTCACCGGTTTATCCTCCAAAACAGACGGCTCGTTTTCTGTCTCTGTCGATCATGGCGCTTATATAACCCAGATTTCTTTTATGGGCTATCAGGATATATTCAGGGATATCTCCGTCACGACCTTGCAACCATCCGTCCGTTTAGATACGATCTCCCTGCATGAAAGTCCTATTTTACTGGAAGAAGCCGTCATCACAGCACTACCTCCTGAAATTGTA
>ENA-UOOI01004004-UOOI01004004.1-fermentation-metagenome-genome-assembly--contig:-NODE-4004-length-10219-cov-66.072511_pt1 | contig 10219 bp, 12 predicted proteins | sample MGYA00245779_ERZ724027 | MGnify/ENA primary metagenome ERZ724027 (study PRJEB28704, sample SAMN03018318) | fermentation metagenome | biome: anthropogenic terrestrial biome; feature: soil...
TTAATTCCGTACACACCTAAAAATATACATTCTTAGAATAATTTTATGCTCATGATACCCATCTGCAGTTTTTTATTACCACCTGAAATTGTTTTTAGGTGTATTGTTAACAAACTATGCTTTTAAAATTTTGCCTGCATAACTCCACTTAAATGGCTTTGCCATATTTTGATTGTAATACCTTATAAAATCTAATATCTTCCCATCAAGTTCATGAACCGATTTAAAACTTGCACGTCTACCTAATACCTTACGGGTTAATATACCGAACCAAATTTCAATTTGATTCAGCCATGAAGCATGTCTTGGAGTATATACTATTCTTATACGGTGACTTTCATCTTCTAAAAACGCCTGTCTTGTTTCCATTGTTTTTAATATTCCACAGTAACCTTTCTTACCTAGGTTCTCCTTGATATCACATTGCTTTGCAACATATTTAACAAGACTCTCAGATTTATGTGTATTTAACTGATCCATTATAAAAATATACTTATCTTCAGGTGCGCTGGAAACTACATCTGATATATGTTTTACAAAATCTTTTTCAGTCCTTGTTTTATTTACCATAGGTGCTATAATTTGTCCTGTATTTATATCTCTGGATGCTATCAATGTTGTAGTTCCATTTCTTTTATATTCCTGTTCACATCTTTCAATCTCACCCGGTCTTGCAGGCTTTGATGGATGTTTATGTTCTATTGCCTGTATACCTGTTTTTTCATCACAACTTAGAACATGAAATCCTTCTTGCTGCAGATTATTACTGTTGATATAAACCTGGCATACTGTACCTGTACGTCTTTCAAATTCTTCTGGATCTTTTAACTTATCTTTTGAGTTTAGCCACCCTTCAAACTGGTGTATTATCTTCTAAAAGTTCCTTTATTGCCTGATTTAATCTACGAGGCTCATCTTTTTCTATACGGTCTAATTTTATTTTAGACTGTACCCACCTTTGTTTCCATTTAATAACCGTTTTTCTATTTCTATTTAGACTTTTGGAAACAGTAGAGCTGTTTGATTTCTCTAATAATTCTAAAATAATTTTAGCTCTTTTTTTGATTAAGTTGTACATTGTTGCCACCTGCTATTTTTTCGAGAATTTTCAGCTGTCCGGGTGTTACATCAAAATTTTGTTGCCATTTAGTCAAAGCTGTATTTATAATTTTTGTTGATTTATCAGGTGATCCAACTCCTAAACACAGATTCTCTTTTTTTAATTTATCTATGTTAATATTTTTTGTACTATTTTTCTTGAAAAAGTTTTTTAAACCATTTATAATTTTCTTATACATGATGGTTTCCTCCTTTTTTAGGTGGTTTTTGCAATACTATCATGCATATTTTTTATTCTTTTTGCAAGTAACTATATGGAAATATTTTGATTTGTTTGAAGATTAGGTGTCCACTTAATTACGTCTTGAACCACTAGTAATGCATGTACGCAATGTGGAGTTTGTGCAGAAGTGTGTCCTGTTGGTGCTATCGATTCAGAAAATAGTAATTTAATTGATAAGGAAAAATGCATCACGTGTTGTACCTGCATTAAGAACTGTCCACAAAACGCCAGAACGGTGAAAACTGGTCTAGTGAAAGACGCTGCAATGTGACTAAATAATCTGTATAAATAGGTAATTGCGAAACTAGAGGAGTTATTTTACAACAAAAATATTCCGCATTTATGCGGATTGCCGCGTTTCGCAAACGCCTACTATCTGTATAAAGAGCGAAAGGAGCCGGTAGTCTTTTTTTAATAGACTGAAGCTAATATTGCTTCCGGTTACAGATGTGTTCTTCATGTCCCCTATATGGGAGCATATTTGCTTCACAATCTTCTTATTTTGTTCAGCAACTAGAGTGAAAACACTCTAGTTTTATTTTTTAATGGGATATCTAATACAGACCTATAATTTTTGACGCTTACATACTAATAAATGTATCCTTGCTCTGTATAAAACGTCATGCGTTATCTAACTAATTAACAAATAAGCATACAGCTGTGGTTATATCCTCAATTAAAATAGTCTTGATATAGGTGAAAAAACTAATCCATAGCGTCTTATGGTAAGTATAGAAAAATTATTATGAAAGGAAAAGTATAATGAATTTTACTATATGTTCATTATACAAGGTGAAATAATGAGAGTAGATGTTACAAAAAATATAATAAAGGATAGTTTTTTTAAATTACTTAGTAGTAATAAGGATATAGATAAGATAACTATAAGCAGTATTATAACGAAGGCTAAAATATCTAGACAGACATTTTATTATCATTTTCAGGATATTTATGATCTTCAGGAATGGGTTATTAAAACAGGATTTGAAGAAATAAAAAATATGAAAGCTGAAACTTATAGGGAATCACTTGATTTCAGTTTTGATTATGTTAGTCAACACAAAAAACTAATTAATAAATCGTTACAATCATTAAAAAGGGAATTTATAGAAAAAATAATTTTTGAGAATTTTAAAAATTATCTATATACTTTGCTAAGAATTGAACAATTTGGAGATAAAATTTCACAGGAGGATTATAACTTTTCAATAGAGTTTATTAGTTATGCAATTACAGGAATATGTATTAAGTTGGTAAGTGATAAAGGTCTTCAAATTAGTACAGGAGATTTAATAGACAAAATAGATAAATTAGTTGTAGGGAAAATGATAGATATCAAATAATTAAACAGACTTACAAAAACAGCTAAGTGTAAAATAATATTACACTTAGCTGTTTTTGTAAGTCTATCTATGTATATGATGAAACTATAATAATATTAACAAATAGCAGGACATGTTTTATTACTATTTTAAATAAAAATAGTATGTAAGTAAATGTAATGTAAGATTTATATTGGGATATTTGTTCTCAATGAAGGATTAACTCAGAGGATCCAAAGCATTGATATAATTAATTAGCTTATGTTGTAAATATGGATAACTGGATACCTTTCTGATTAATAAACCATTAAGGTCAAATTGAAGCATATCACATAGATGAAAGGATGATATAATATGGAAAAAAATCAAAAAACTTTAATTGAGAATTTGCATAAGGCTGGGAAAGGTATAATGCCTTTTGTAAAACCTTTAGAGGACCTTTGTTGGAAAAAAGATTTTGATAATAATTCATGGTATGTAATAGGACATTTTGAAGCAGAAGGACATAAGTTGAATTTTTTAGTTCATTTCATGTTAATGGATATAGAAGGTATGGAGCCTAATCTTCATTCAACGGTGTCAATTACTGACGAGACTACTGGTTTCTATTTTGGAGAACATAAATTATTTCCTTTATCTGATATTGGGATTTCAGATAAAGGATTTAATATAAAAGCACCAACCGCATCAATGTCAGGTGGCTTGGATCAAATGCATGTACAAGCTACAATACCTTTGGGTAAAATAGATGTTACTATGAAAATGGATGGATATCCGCTTTACAATGGAGGTACAGGATACTTCCCTATGTTTTCTATAGATGTTTATCAATATTCACTTCCAACAATGGATACTATAGGTACAATAACAATAAAAAACAAAACATATGAGATAAATGGAACTTCTTGGTTTGATCGTCAGTGGCAAAATCAAACAAGTGCTCTTAGTGGTCACTGGTGTTGGATGGATCTTAATTTAGATAATGGTGACAAAATAAGTCTTTGGAGTAGCGTTGATCATTTAACTGGAAGCGAAAATGCATGGGCTACAATTCTTCATCCTGATGGTTCTCAAACTTTAACTGCAATTGAACCATTATCATTAAGTGAATCTGACTACTGGTTAAGCACAAAATCTGGACAAAACTATCCAACTCATTGGATAGTGAAAATACCTGAGTTAGATGCTTGCCTTGAAGTTACTCCTTCTCCAAGGGAACAGGAACTTATCACCAACTTTGATTTACTTAGCAAAAGAGAACAGGAACTTATCGCCAAAGCTGATTTTCTTAACACATATGAAGGTGCTAGTTCTGTAAAAGGTACTTACAGAGGTAAAGAAACAACTGGATATTGTTATGTAGAATTAGTTGGATTATGGAAATAATATGAATATGGTGCATATTCATATTATATTAATTAATAAATGTTAGGAATAGCCTTAACCACTTAACTTATTTGGTTAAGGCTATTTTTATTTCTCTAAAAATTTAATAATCTAAAAATTCATTTTTGAAATTCTATGAATGGCTTAAAAATGTTATTTTTTACAACTTGGTAAAATAATCTTTTAAGGGGTAGTGCCCCATAGCCATCAAGCTAAGACACGAGAATAATGAATTAAATCAGTTGATGTGAGAGATTAAGGTAAAACAAATTCATATTATTACAAATTTTAGAATAAGTACTATTTTAATACGATTTTTTGCATATCAAAAAAGCTCCTGTATTTATGATTTTTTGAAGACATGAACTTTAAATTATAATATAATAAAAGTGTTTTATGCGGCGGTTTCACACCTTCTTTCTTGATGGTTGTAGGAGACTCCAAGAATGTCAAAGAAGGTCTTTTGGTCCTTACAGTGCGATTTTCACCCATTTTTACATATACAGTTATGTATTATTGTTAAAACTTTGAAATTACTTAAAGGTGTCATAAAGCTGAAATACAGCTCTTGAACATATTCATGCACTATTTGTGCTGTTTTAATTTGGCCTAATACCAGCAAACGTATAACCAGGGGCAAATTATATTACATAATTTAGAAATTTATATTAGATATTTTATTGTATTTAGACAGTACACATCTTTTGTATAGTTATTAATACATGCTAAAACTCTGTTAACACTTTGATATAGACAACTCTCTATATCATGTATATAATATACATATAGAGAGTTATCTATGTGTATATATTAATAATATGATTACAGACCAATGGAGGTAGATCAAATGAAACATAACTATGCTGAATATGTGCCTATATTTAAAGCACTTGCAGATGAGACCAGATTAAAAATAGTTGATATGCTTTCCTGTGGTGAAATGTGTGCTTGTGATATTTTGGAATTTTTTAATATTACACAGCCAACACTTTCATACCATATGAAGATTTTAACTGATTGTAATATTGTTAACGCCAGAAAAGAGGGTTCTTGGATGAAATACTCTCTAAATTTACTTAAATTCGAGACATTCGAGAAGTTCGTGAACGACATCAGTAAAAATACTGATGATTGCATATGTAAGAATTACTGCAAAAATATTAAAAAATGTTCCGATGATTCCGAGTGCAAATAAGTCTTATAGGGAATTAGAAATTTGGAGGTTGGTAAATTTGAATAATAACAATTATTTCAATTCTGAAAGAAAGCTTAAGAAAAATGCTAAAGTAAAAATAGTAAGAATAAAACAAAAACCTGATGATACATCTATTTCTTCTAACTATGAGACAGTACAGAACTCCTGTTGTTGTGGAAGTGAAAGCAAGGAATCATGTGAACCCATTACTAAATATGATACAAAACAGAAATGGATAATTGGAGAAATAAGTACCTCACAAGGTTGTGTACCATGCATTTCTACTAAATTGTCACTTACTGATATATGGGGTACATGGAAAGTACGCTTTGGAGTAAACAGAATGAATTATAAAATCAATCCAGGACTTTATGCAGTAGGAACACCTAATAACACAGCCTCTATTCTGGTAACATCAAACTATAAACTAACCTTTGATACTTTGAGAAAAGAGCTAGATGGGCTTAATGTATGGATAGTGGTACTAGATACGAAAGGGATAAATGTATGGTGTGCAGCAGGTAAGGGGACATTTGGAACTAAAGAACTTGTAAGCAGAATTTCAAAAGTAAGGCTTTCTCAAATTGTATCACACAAAACGTTAGTACTTCCTCAGCTTGGGGCACCTGGAATAAGTGCTCATCAAGTTACAAAACAGTCTGGTTTTAAGGTGGTATATGGTCCTGTGAGAGCTAAAGATATAAAAAAGTTTTTAGAATCAGGAATGAACGCCACAGAAGAAATGCGTGAAGTAAAGTTTAATATAATTGACAGGGTGGTTCTGACACCAATTGAATTTGTAAGTACTTTTAAAATTGCCATGTTAGTTTTTGGAATAATGTTTGTTATAAATTTATTTGCTGTTAATCCTTTTGGAGTAATTGATTTTTATGCATTTGTAGGTGCATTACTGATAGGCTGTGTTATAACCCCTATATTACTGCCATGGATTCCAGTAAGGGCTTTTGCTGCAAAAGGCTGGATTATGGGACTTATTTGGGCAGTTACTGTAAATATACTTAATGTTTGGTCTGCAATACCGGAATATGGTGCATTAAAAGCCATTGCATATTTATTGATTTTGCCATCTGTAGCCTCATATTATGCTATGAACTTTACCGGTTCTTCTACTTATACATCTTTTTCGGGGGTAATAAAGGAGATGAAGATAGCAGTTCCTGCAATTGCTGTTTCAATAGGACTTGGAGTAGGATTGCTTTTAGTAAACAGCTTTATTCACATTTAAGGAGGGTGTTATGAAGGATAAGTATTTGAAAAATGTCTGTACACTTAAGGTTGATTCAGATAAATGTGTTGGTTGCGGAAGATGTATTGAGGTCTGCCCGCATAAAGTATTTAACCTAAATAAAGGTAAAATTGAACTTGTTAATAAAGACGCTTGTATGGAATGTGGTGCATGTGCAAAAAACTGTGCCTTTAATGCCATTGAGGTAAAATCAGGCGTTGGATGTGCCTACGCAGTTATAATGGGATGGCTTTTAGGCACTGAACCTACATGTGATTGTTCAGGTGACAATAACAGTGGATGCTGTTAAATAGAATGGAGTGACTTATATGAGTATCGAACCCAAAAACAAATTGTCTTTTTTAGATAAGTTTTTAACACTTTGGATTTTTATTGCCATGGCAATAGGTATTTTATTAGCTTGGGGAGTTCCAGGTTTATCAGAGGAATTATCTAAATTATCTGTTGGTACTACATCTATACCGATAGCAATTGGACTTATTATAATGATGTATCCCCCACTTGCAAAAGTAAACTATAAGGAGCTTGGAAAGGTATTTAGGAATCCAAAAGTTTTAGGATTATCACTTATCCAGAACTGGATTATAGGACCAATACTAATGTTTATACTTGCAGTAATTTTTTTGAAATCATATCCTGCATTTATGACAGGACTTATATTAATTGGTCTTGCAAGATGTATTGCTATGGTTATTGTATGGAATAGTTTAGCTGACGGTGATACAGAATATGCGGCAGCTCTTGTAGCGTTTAATTCTATATTCCAAATTATATTTTATTCTATATACTCTTATATTTTTATTACAGTCTTACCAACTTGCATTGGTCTTACAGGTTACAAGGTAGATATATCAATGGTAGCAATTGCTTCATCCGTAGCAGTTTATCTGGGAATACCATTTGCTTTAGGTATATTAACAAGACTTTTATTAGAACCTAAAATGGGCACTGAATGGTACACAAAAAAGTTTATTCCTAAAATAAGTCCTTTGGCATTAATTGCTTTATTATTTACAATAATAATTATGTTTACTTATAAAGGAAAATATATAGTTGAATTACCTATGGATGTAATAAGAATAGCTATACCACTTATAGTTTATTTTGCTATTATGTTTACAGTTTCCTTCTTCATCAGCTTTAAGTTAGGTATCGATTATAAAAAAACAACTACTCTTGCATTTACAGCCGCAAGTAATAATTTTGAACTGGCTATTGCTGTAGCAGTTGCTGTGTTTGGCATAGAATCTAAAGAAGCATTTACAGCAGTAATAGGACCACTGGTTGAAGTTCCAGTTATGATAGGACTTGTGAATGTAGCTCTTCATTGGGGAAAAAAGTATTTTAATTTAAAACAAAAATAATTATATTTATTTATGTGTTATAAACTTAATTGAGAAATACTAACAAAGTGTACATGAGAGGAGAAGATTTATGAAAGTTGTTATAATAGGTGCTGTAGCAGGTGGAACATCTGCAGCCGCAAAAATTAGAAGAAATGATGAAAATGCAGAAATAAAAATATTTGATATGGATTACGATATATCTTATTCCGGATGCGGATTACCCTACTATATAGGAGAAGAAATACGGGATAGAGACGATTTAGTTCCAAGAAATGCTGAATTCTTTAAGAAAAAATATAATGTAGATGTATTTAGAAGACATGAAGTTTTAAAAATAATTACGTCGTATAAGTTTTTGATAGTAAAGAATTTAGAAAACAATGAGATATTTACTGAAAAATATGATAAATTAGTGATTGCAACAGGAGCAAAACCTATAGTACCTAATATACCAGGAGCAGAGAAGAGTAATGTGTTTTATTTAAGAAATGTACTTCAAGCAGATAAAATAAAGGAATATATATTAGCTCACAAACCTAAGTCAGCAGTAATAGTTGGAACTGGTTTTATAGGATTAGAAATGACGGAGAACTTAAAGAATCTTGGAATTGAAGTTACAATGGTAGAACGTCTAAATCAGGTTACTCCTGGATTAGATAGTGATATGGCTGTATATGTAGAAAAATACTTAAAAGGCAAAAATATTAATGTAATTTTAGATGATTCAGTAGTTGAATTAAATGGATATGGATTAATAAATCAAGTAGTCTTACAGAGTGGTAAAGTGTTAAATACAGACTTTGTAATCATGTCTATAGGGGTGAAACCAAATGTAGAAATTGCAAAAGAAGCTGGAATTGAACTTGGAGCCAAAGGTGCTATAAAGGTAAATACAAAAATGATGACCAATATAGAAAATGTATATGCTTGTGGGGACTGTGCTGAAAGTTATTCTGTTATTACAAAAAAGTCTTTTTATAGGCCATTAGGTTCAACAGCAAATAAAATGGGTAGAATAGCAGGAGATCAGCTTTCAGGAGGCAATCTTGAATTTAGGGGTATACTTGGTACTGGTATTTTCAAAATTTTCGATATGACCGTTGCTCAAACTGGTCTTACAGAAAGAGAAGCTCTTAATGAAGGTTTTGAACCAGTTGTTTGCCATAATATCAAGCCAGATAAACCAACATACTATAATGGAAAAGAAATGGTTATTAAGGCTGTCGCAGATAAAAAAACTGGAAAGCTTCTTGGAGTTCAGATAGTAGGATATACTGGTGTTGATAAAAGGATAGATGTATTTGTTACTGCAATAACCTTTGGGGCTAGGGTGGAAGATTTATTTCATTTAGACTTGGCATATGCTCCACCGTTTTCAACAACGAAAGATCCGGTCATGTACACAGGAATGATTTTAGATAATGCAATAAATAGGGATAGGAAACTTATAACACCTAATGAGCTTCATAAGCTTGTAGAAAGTAGAAATGATGTTACAGTTATTGACGCAAGAATTTGTAAACAATTTGAAGAATCTCATGTAGATAATGCTATAAATATACCACATGATGAAGTAAGAGGAAAGGTTGATGAATTTGATAAAGAAAAACCAATTGTGACTTACTGCAACAAAGGCATAACAGGAAATGCAGTGCAAAATATATTAATAAATCATGGATGTAAGAAAGTTTATAATATTTCTGGCGGTCATAAGAATTATAAAACACAAAATAAGTAACTAATAGTCTCATTTGTCAGGGAACTGTCCGAATAAAATAGTTCCCTAATTGTTATATTAAAAAGATGTAAAATCTATTAATAATCCTAAAAAATTAATTTGTAATTTTTTGAGCATCAGTATTGATTAATGAGATAATATTAACTATAATTATATTAGTAAATAATTAAATCCTTAAACATCTACTTGTTAAAAATCACAAATGAGGTTTATACTTTACGAATATTAGATTATGGGAGGAAATTATGAACCAAGAAGAGCTAAGTGTAAAAATATTTAAAGCATTGGGTCATCCAATCAGGTATAAAATTGTAAAATTTTTATTTGATGAACCTAAGTGTGTATGCAAGTTAAATGAGGATGTAGAGTTTAGTCAGGCTAATTTATCTCAACATTTAAAGATACTTAAAGATGCTGGTATTCTCGCATCTGAAAAGATTGGAATGAATATTCATTATAGAATTAGCAACGATGAAATAAAGAAAGTCATAGAATGTGTTGATAGATGTGTACTAAAATATATAAATAATTTGGCGTAGTTCAAAATAAACTTAATGGTGCCTGTCCTATTAAAAAAAGACTATAAAAAATACAGCGTTATTTCCAATTGGAAAATGTAAATT
>ENA-UOOI01004005-UOOI01004005.1-fermentation-metagenome-genome-assembly--contig:-NODE-4005-length-10218-cov-3.938109_pt1 | contig 10218 bp, 12 predicted proteins | sample MGYA00245779_ERZ724027 | MGnify/ENA primary metagenome ERZ724027 (study PRJEB28704, sample SAMN03018318) | fermentation metagenome | biome: anthropogenic terrestrial biome; feature: soil; material...
CAAATGTGACCTTGATTGGGAAAGAGCATGTAGGCGGCGGACTTGTGACCGTGATGGTGCGTGGAGATGTGGGAGCTGTGAAAGCAGCTACAGATGCGGGGGCAGCGGCAGCAGAGAGAGTAGGAGAGCTTATATCCATTCATGTAATCCCAAGACCACATGATGAGGTGGAAGCTATTTTGCCGAAAATTGACCAATAATCAGGTGCAGGGAGCATAAAGGAGGTGGCTTTGTTTAATGAAAGTGATAACGGAAGCATATCTGCGTGATGAGTTACGAGCGTCTAAGCCAGATTCCTATACGATTCCGGAGGGAAAGATCCTGTCACCGGCGGCCAGAGAATATCTGCAGCAGTACAAAATCAAGATCATATGTGCAGCAGACCAAAAGAAACGGGAGCAGAAAATACAAAACAAGGAACCAGAAATTGTAGCAACGCCAGTTTTGACAATGCCAGAAGTAAAGCTGGCTGCCGGGGAGAGTGCAAAGAAACCAAAATTTGTGGATTATGAGACAGGAGCCTACTACTTTGAAAAACCGGAGCATATGACACACTTATACGCAAATGTGCTGGTTCCAAAGGATCACAAGAGAATTCTCTTTCGGGGAAAACTGGACAGTCTCGAAGCCTCGTTCGTCTTAGTTCAGAGCATGCTTGATGAGACCGGTGAAACTGAAAAGCTGATTGCCGATCTTTTAGATATTTTAGACAGCTTGCGGGAAATGATGCGCTGCGATGCACTGAATGAGCCGTTTCGAAGGGATTTGATCATAGGGCTGACCCATGAGGAACTCAGAGAACGTTCTCATGACCCGATGAAATTCTACAACATTAAGCAAATGGTATTGCCCGATTATACATTGGGAAAGACGTATGCTTTGTTAAATCAGCTTCGTGCTTTCATAAGAGAGACAGAGGTGGCAGCTACTGGTGCATTTCGTAATGGGAAAACGTATGATCGAAAAGACATTATCGAGGAGTTAAATCGTATGTCCAGTGCCATGCATATTATCATGTGCAAGTATCTGGCGGGCGATTATAAATCTTAAGGAGGAAAGATGGAACAGCTGGTAGATCAGGTAGTACAGGCGGTTAGAAAAGCCGGTCTTGTGGAAGTGGAAGTTTCAGCCAGACATGTTCATCTGTCGCAGGAAGATATGGAAACCTTGTTTGGGAGCGGGGCCACGCTTCATCCAAAGCGGCCGCTCTCCCAGCCGGGACAATTCTTAAGTGAAGAGCGGGTGAATCTGATCGGAAACAGGGGAAGAAAAGAGCATGTTGCAATCTTGGGCCCGGTACGAAGCCATACGCAGATTGAACTTTCGAAAAGTGACTGCGTGGATTTGAAGATAGACGCACCACTTCGGGAATCCGGACATCTGGACGGAGCTGCTTCTATCCGGATCGAGGGTCCTAAGGGAGTGATAACTGTGAAACAAGGAGCGATCGTTGCCCACAATCATATACATGTTCCCCCGAAAATGGCTGATGAACTATGTTTAAAAAATGGCGAGCATGTGAGCGTCAAGGTACTTGGCAGGAGGCCAATGACTTTCAATGATGTAATTATCCGGATCAGTGAAAACTTCAGATTTCGTATGCACATCGATTTTGATGAGGCAAATGCCGCATTTGTGAGCGGTTTTACTCTCGGAAAAATAATAAAAAAGGAAAAAGACTGACGTCGGGGAGCTTAAAATACAGATGGATTTAAAACGTGTGGATGAATTTATACAGCGTGTAGAGAATTCCGAGGTTGGGACATTCTCACCGGTAGGATCAAAATTGAAGGTCGGCGTGGATCTGGGCACAGCATACATTGTCCTGACGGTGTTGGACGAGGATGACAATCCAATTGCCTGTGAAAAACAGGCGTCCAGCGTGTTAAGAGACGGTGTAGTCGTAGATTATACGGGTGCGTTGGACACGGTGACAAAGTTAAAGAAAAAGCTGGAAGAACGCTTGGGAAGAGGGCTTGTAAATTGTGCGATTGCAATGCCTGCGGGAACCGAAGGAAGCACCAAGACCCATCAATATGTCGCGGAAGGCGCAGGGTTCGAGGTGACGAATGTTCTGGATGAGCCCTCCTCAGCCAATTCGGTATACCAGATCCAAAACGGAGTGATCGTGGATGTCGGAGGAGGGACCACAGGACTTGCTGTATTCAAAGACGGACAGGTGTATAAAACCGCAGATGAACCGACAGGCGGGACGCACCTGACACTTGTTCTTTCAGGAAATTACCATATACCCTTTGACCAGGCAGAGGCGATGAAACAAGATTACAGCAGACATAAAGAAATCCTTCCTGTCGTGAAAGCAACGATAGAAAAAATTGCATCCATCATCAGCCGCTATGTGGATTCCAATGAGACAGATATGATATATCTTTGCGGCGGAACCTGCTGTCTGACAGGAATTGAAGATATTATAGAAAAAGAGACAGGCATCCGGACAATCAAGCCTCGCAACCCTTTTCTGGTTACGCCGGCGGGAATCGCGATGAACTGCAAACTATAAGGAAAGGAGGAGAATGGATGGATATTGATCAATTAGTAAATGAGATCGTAAAACGGGTACAGGCAAAGATCGAAGATAGGGAAAATGTCTGTGATGCTCCTTTAAACACCAGGTCGAAACCGAGGATTCTGATTTTAAATGATTTTCATAAAAGCAAATGTGATGAGTTTGTCAAGTCCTCACAGCTCTTTGACTATTATGACATGGATTATGCCTTACAAGAGGAATACGACTGTCAAATCTCTTCTTATGAAGCTGTGATAGCTTTTCATCTGACGAACGAATATCTGGGAAAGATTGCAAATGGCATCTTTGACAGCGGTTATACAAGGCTGTTCGGAGAGGCACTTCTTGCGGGGAAAAAGATATTTCTTCCGAAAGAAGAGATAGAACTGTGTACTTATCAGAAGAGTGCACCAATCATTTATTACCGCAGACTTGCGGACAATCTGCAGCTATTAACGGAAAGCGGTGTTGTAGCTGAATCTTATCGTGTTCTGCCGGATTTTATATTGAATGGCGGGTCTGATTTAAAAGATAGCAAAGTGGAGCGAAAATCTGTACATTGCGAAACATTTGGTGAAGTTGGAATCTGCAAACATGTCATCACGGAGAGAGATATCAGGAAGGTCTGGGAAGAAAGTAAGATCCAGAAGATCGTTATTGGTTCAAAAGCAATTTTGACGGATCTTGCGAGAGAATATGCGGATAAACAGAAGATAATGATTGTACGCTCAGACGATACACATTCCGTGAGAGGTAAAAGAAGATGAAGACAGGAAGAGTGATAGGCAATATCTGGGCTACTCGGAAGGCAGAAGATCTAGAAGGGCTGAAATTGATGGTGATTCAGCCCATAAACCTGTTAGATGACGAGCCGATTGATAATCCGATCGTTGCAGCGGATATCATCGGCGCAGGGGTCGGAGAGAAGGTTCTCTATGTAGGGGGAAGTTCCGCCAGAACTGCAGCAGGCAGCCGGGAAATTCCTGTGGATGCCACCATTGTGGGGATTGTGGATGATCAGGAGATCGACGAGGATCAGGTACATGGAAAGCGGTGATTGCATGGATGTGACAGAAAAGATTAAAAAAGCAGGAGTGGTAGGAGCCGGAGGAGCCGGTTTCCCGACACATGTGAAACTAAATGCAAAGGCAGAATATTTCATCATTAACGCGGCAGAATGTGAGCCTCTGATTGAGATTGACAAATATCTGTGCAGGACCTATGCCGATAGAATCGTCAAAACTGTGGATTCTCTTGCAAAATTTTTGCAGGCGGAGCAGGCAGTCATCGCCTTAAAAGGAAAATACAAAAGCGAAATTGCAGCACTCTCGAACGCAATACGAAGTCAGCATGCAGATATCCGTATTCATCAGATGGACACCTTTTATCCTGCAGGAGATGAGCAGATTATGGTACATGAGGTAACGGGCAGAGTTGTCCCCGAGCGTGGACTGCCGCTGGATGTAGGATGCGTGGTGGATAATGTTGGAACCATTCTTGCCATCGCCGATGCCATAGAAGACAAACCGGTGACGGATAAAATTCTCTCCGTTACCGGTGATGTAGAGCACCCGCTGCTGTTTCAGGTTCCCATCGGAACTAGTGTCCGCTTTCTTCTCGATCAGGCAGGGCTTTCAAGAGGTACATATGGAGTGATAAACGGCGGTCCCATGATGGGAAAGGTTTTGCACGGAGAAAACGAGATTGATGAAGCGGTTGTGACAAAGACAACAGGAAATCTTCTGGTGCTGCCAAAGGATCATTACCTGATGAAACGATCCGCACTCAGTGTAAACCGCATGGCTCACCAGGGAAGATCAGCGTGTATTCAATGCAGGATGTGTACCGATCTTTGTCCGCGATATCTGATTGGACATGATGTACAGCCGCATCTCGTCATGCGAAACCTTTACCGGGAGAATACGGATCTGGATCGTGAGGAGTATAAGAAAGCATTTGGAAGCGCTCTAAATTGCTGCAGCTGCGGAATCTGTGAGATGTTCTCGTGTCCTATGGGTCTTTCTCCCAGAAAGATGAATGATTACGTAAAGGGAAGGCTTCGCACGCAGGGGATTCAAGTGGAGAAAAATCACAGTCCGAGTGTCCGAGACGGATGGGAGCATAAAAAAATACCGACCAGTCGTCTGACTGCACGTCTGGGACTTTCAAAATACGTATCACACGAGGTGCCTGATGATGTAGTTCAATTGCAGCCGGATTGTTGTTTTATACCGCTGTCCCAACATATAGGAAAACCGGCTGTGCCGGTTGTGGAAAATGGAAATCGGGTGGAGAAAGGGACACTGGTGGCCGGTGCAGCGGAAGGTCTGTCAGCGAATATTTACTCTGGAATGACCGGAATCGTCACAGAAGTTACTAAGCGTGGGATCAGAATTAGCAGGAAGGGGGATTAGGGCATGGGAAAATCAATTGGTATGGTGGAACTGTCCAGTATCGCCAGAGGAATTGAGACAAGTGATTATATGGTCAAGGCCGCCCAGGTAGACCTGATTCGCTCTTCAACAATCTGCCCCGGCAAGTACGTCGTTATCGTTGCCGGAGATACAGGAGATGTAAAGGCGTCCATGAAAGAAGGAATCGACAGAGGCGGAGAATATCTTGTGGATTCGCTGGAGATTCCAAATATCCATGAACAACTGATACCGGCTCTTTCGGGAACGGTCACGGTGGATGACCCGCAGGCAGTCGGCGTAATTGAGTTTTATTCCGTGGCATCAGCGATACTGGCTGCAGACCAGGCTGCGAAAGCCGCCCAGATTACTTTGATTGAAGTCAGAATAGGGTTTGCAATCGGCGGAAAAGGTTTTGTCACTCTTACAGGGGATGTCGGTGCAGTGAAGGCGGCAGTTGAGGCAGCCGTGCGGGAGAAGGACCTCTACGTAGAGAGCACCGTCATTCCAAGACCGGCACCTGAAGTCTTCCAGTCATTATTATAAATACTTACCGCAAGGAGGAGCGCGTATGTTTCAAGAATTGATTGACAATATAAGCAATGTCAGTGTATTTACGGAGAGCATGAAACAGTGGATCAGCGGATTATCGGTCAACGACGTGATTGTTTTTGTCATGATGATCTTTATGATCATCGGAGCAATCGATCGAATCAGAGGTAATAAGCTGGGGTATGGGGAACAGTTCGAAGAAGGTTTCAATGCCATGGGCCCCCTTGCAATTGCCATGGCCGGTGTCGTGGCGGCAGCGCCCGTTCTGGCTATTATCCTGAAACCAATCATTGTGCCTGTCTATAAGCTGCTCGGAGCAGACCCATCCATGTTTGCCACAACCCTTCTGGCATGCGATATGGGTGGTTATCCGCTGGCAATGAAGTTGGCAGGAAACGAGACGATCGGAAACTTTTCGGGCTTGATTCTGGGAACTATGATGGGACCGACGCTGGTATTCACCATTCCGGTTGCCTTGTCCATTATTAAAAAGAAAGATCGCCCATACCTCGGAGCCGGTATTCTGGCCGGTATGATCACCATACCGATCGGCTGTATTGCCGGCGGTCTGGTTATGAATGTTACAAAATACAAAATTAGTATAGGAACGATTCTCATCAATCTTGTGCCGGTTATCATCATTGCAGGACTGATCGTACTCGGATTGTGGGTCATTCCGGATAAGATGATCCGTGGATTTAATAAATTTGGCACGGGGGTCACGGTTGTCATAACCGTATTTACAGCGATTGCGATCTTTGAATATCAGACAGGAATCAAATTTCCGCTGATGAATATCATGGTAGAACCGGATGCAGACGGGATAATTCCCTTGGAGGGCGGACTTTTGACCTGCGGTCAGATCTCGATTGTATTAGTGGGAGCATTTCCCATGGTTTTCTGGATTACAAAAACATTTAAAAAAGGACTCAGTGCGATTGGTAAGAAATTCGGCATGGATGAAAACGGATCTGCGGGTCTTGTGGCATCACTGGCAAACAATATTGCAATGTTCAACATCATGGACAAGATGAATCCAAAGGGAAAAGTATTAAATGTGGCTTTTGCAGTCAGTGCGGCATTCGTGTTCGGTGATCACCTTGGATTTACCGCAGGCGTAAATAAAGAGATGATATTCCCAGTGATTGTCGGAAAACTTGTCGCAGGGATCACAGCGCTTCTGCTTGCGAATGTACTCTCTCCGAAGCTGCTGTCTAAGATTCAATCCTCTGTGGAAACAGATGCAGAGGAAGCGTAAAGGGGGCATTTATTTATGAATGTAAGTGAAGATATGATACGTCAGATAGTCCGGGAAATTCTTTCTGAACAGAGCCCCTCCAATCAACCTGTGGAGAATTTTGTAAAAGAGAAGGACAAAAGCGGTATTCTGAAGATTCAGACAGATACGGTTATATGCGAGCCGTTTGAGCAAGACGGTGTGAAACTGAAAGATGTTGTCACTTTGGATGAGGCACCACATATGGGATGCGGGATTATGGAGCTGGATCATACGGATTTTGAATGGACACTTGTCTATGATGAATACGATCTGGTACTTGAAGGTACTCTGGAAATAGAAATTGACGGAAGAGTTTTAAGTGCAAAGCCCGGTGAAATAATATATATTCCGGAAAACAGCCATATCCATTTTAAGACACTATCCAAGACGAGATATGCTTATTTTACATATCCGGCCAATTGGCAGGAACGCCTGAAGAATAAGGAAAAGTAAGCAGATAAACGAATATAAAAAGATGAAACATCAGCATCCAATTGCCGCAGTAAGCCGCATATGGATGCTGTTTTTCAATCAAGAAATACTTGTCAGAGGGAGAAAATTCAACTATACTGTAAAAGTACGAAATGAAAAACAGGAGGCATACTTTTTTGGAAAAAGAACTGATTCTTATTTTGGACTTTGGCGGTCAGTACAACCAGCTGATTGCAAGACGTGTACGTGAGTGCCATGTATACGCCGAAGTTCATCCTTATACATTATCAATGGAAAAGATCAAAGAGATGAATCCGAAGGGAATCATCTTCACGGGAGGACCAAACAGTGTATACGATGGCGAGTCAGCCAGATATAGTGTCGAGATCTTCAGGCTTGGGATCCCGATCCTGGGTATCTGCTATGGGGCTCAATTGATGGCTTATCTGCTCGACGGCGCCGTTAAGACAGCACCGGTCAGCGAATATGGAAAGACCGAAGTGCTTTTGGACAACTCCTCTGCCTTATTTGACGATGTATCCGAGAAGACGATTGCATGGATGAGTCACACCGATTATATATTCAAAGAACCCGAAGGGTTTAAAGTCACAGGATCCACACCGGTGTGTCCGGTGGCCGCTATGGAAGATGCGGACAGAAAGCTTTATGCTGTTCAGTTTCACCCGGAAGTTCTCCATACAAAGGAAGGGAAGAAGATGCTTTCCAACTTTATATATAAGATCTGCGAGTGCGAGGGAACATGGAAGATGGATTCTTTTGTCAAAACAACGATTTTGGATCTGAAAGAGAAGATTGGAGACGGGAAAGTGCTCTGTGCACTTTCGGGCGGGGTCGATTCTTCCGTTGCAGCGGTATTATTGTCAGAAGCAATCGGGGAACAGCTGACTTGCGTCTTTGTGGATCATGGTCTTCTGCGCAAGGACGAGGGCGATCAGGTAGAGGCAGTTTTCGGGCCGGATGGTCCTTACAAGTTGAATTTTGTCCGTGTCAACGCGCAGGAAAGATTCTATCGTAAGTTAAAGGGTGTCACGGAACCGGAAGAGAAACGTAAGATTATCGGAGAAGAATTTATCCGCGTATTTGAAGATGAGGCCAAGAAGATCGGAAAAGTGGACTTTCTGGTTCAGGGAACCATCTATCCGGATGTAATTGAGTCCGGCCTTGGAAAATCAGCGACAATCAAGTCTCATCATAATGTAGGAGGGCTTCCTGACTATGTGGATTTCAAAGAGATTGTCGAACCGCTTCGAATGTTGTTTAAGGACGAGGTCCGCGCAGCGGGGCGGGAGCTTGGTATTCCGGAACATCTTGTAAACCGTCAGCCCTTCCCGGGACCGGGACTCGGAGTCCGCATCATCGGAGAAGTCACAGCCAAGAAAGTCCGCATTGTCCAGGATGCAGATGCCATTTACCGCGAAGAGGTAGACAAAGCCGGATGCAGCAAGAATCTCGGACAGTACTTCGCGGCACTCACGAACATGCGCTCTGTCGGTGTCATGGGCGATGAGAGAACCTACGATTATGCGATTGCACTTCGCGCAGTATTGACCAGTGATTTTATGACCGCGGAATCAGCAGAAATTCCATGGGAAGTGCTGAATAAGGTCACGAACAGGATTGTAAATGAAGTGAAAGGCGTCAATCGGGTGCTGTATGACTGCACTGGGAAACCGCCGGCCACGATAGAATTCGAATAGCAGTCGAATTGGCATTTGGATTACCTTTCCAGGTGCCTTTTCTTTTGGAACAGGACCAACTAGTGTTGGCTTTATTTATTAGGAATAAAGTAATGATAACACAAGAAAGTACTGGATAAAACAATCTGCCGCATAATGCATCAGAATAACTTATCCAGTACCTTCTTTTAATTTGCATGAAAACAAACATCTTCAGACTTCCATCAGAACAGTGTATGGAACCTGAAATGTTCCACAGAATCGGTTTGAAGGTTGGCGCTAAGATTGCAGAGGAAGAATTTGAAAGGGCATTAATTTTTTGCGGAACAGGTATGGGAATCCATATTGCAGCAAGTAAATGCCCCCACGTACATGCGGCAGTGGTAGAAAACGTTCCTTCTGCGCTTCGATGTATCACAGGAAATAATTGTAATATTATGTCTATGGGTGCACATTATGTAGCTCAGCATACGGGGATTGCTATGGCAGATGCTTTTCTGGAGCATAATCTTGGAGATGGTTATGAGGAGCGGAATAATTTTTATGAATTTCATAAGCTTGCCTACGATGAATTGGAAGCATTTGAGTACGAAGAATTCAAAAAAAATGGGTTTGAAGTGAAAAAAATTGGAGAAGTAGAACTGGGACCGGAACCATTGGAATAATTATATATGTGTTAAAAAGCTCAAACCTAGAACTCATTGGGGGGAGAGCTTTTTTTGATTCAGAGCTGACAAATGGTACTAAAGCATTATGATAATCTTGGAAAACATATATAAGGCTGATAACGGTTTCATATTTTGCTTCTTAAAGTAATAGCAATAAAAGGCTGGGTCTGGTAGAATAGTATGGAAAGAGAAAGGCGGTTTTAGTTATGATAGGAGATATTGTAAAGGTAACTGTCGATAGACCGTTGGGAAGTTATCATCCAGAGCATAAAGATATATATTATCCAGTTAACTATGGATTTATTGAGGGAATTATTGCACCGGATGGTGAAGAACAGGATGCTTATATACTGGGAGTTTACGAGCCTGTAAAGGAATTCACAGGAGAAATAATAGCAATTATTTGCCGGGCTGATGATGTTGAAGAAAAATGGGTTATTGCACCTGAAAACATTTCTTTTAGCAAAGAAGAAATTATGGAACAGCTAGGATTTCAAGAACAGTATTTTAAATCAGAGATTAAAATGTAGAATTAACCAAGTAAGTGGGTGTGAAAACAGATCCATGAAAACACCTCCCCTTCTGCTGATTTTAGTATGAGGCAGATGGGAGAGAAAATCAAGAGCTGTTTATCTGATGGCGTGCTTTGACC
>ENA-UOOI01004006-UOOI01004006.1-fermentation-metagenome-genome-assembly--contig:-NODE-4006-length-10218-cov-3.176818_pt1 | contig 10218 bp, 5 predicted proteins | sample MGYA00245779_ERZ724027 | MGnify/ENA primary metagenome ERZ724027 (study PRJEB28704, sample SAMN03018318) | fermentation metagenome | biome: anthropogenic terrestrial biome; feature: soil; material...
ACGACGCGAACCGCGCGCTGATGGGCTCCAACATGCAGCGCCAGGCGGTGCCGCTTCTGAGGACGGAGTCCCCCATAGTAGGCACGGGCATGGAGTACAAGGCGGGCGTCGACTCGGGCGTGTGCGTGCTCGCAAAGCGCAGCGGCGTTGTTAAAAGCGTAAGTGCCGACGAAGTGAAAGTAATTGCCGACAACGGTGACGTAGATACTTACCATATAATAAAATTCATGCGCTCAAACCAAAGCACCTGCATAAACCAGGTGCCGATAGTTAACGTTAACCAGCGCGTGGCGAAGGGTGACGTCATAGCGGATGGCCCGGCCACAAAAGACGGTGAAATAAGCCTCGGCAAAAACGTACTCATAGGGTTTATGACATGGGAAGGCTACAACTACGAAGACGCCGTCCTTATAAGTGAAAAAGTGGTAAGGGAGGACGTGTTTACTTCTATCCATATTGAGGAATATGAGATGGAGGCAAGGGACACTAAGCTCGGGCCGGAAGAAATAACGCGCGATATACCTAACGTTAACGAAGACCTCCTGCGCGACCTTGACGAAGGCGGCATAATCCGCATAGGCGCGGAAGTGCGCGCCGGAGATATACTCGTGGGCAAGGTGACGCCTAAAGGCGAAACGGAGCTTACCGCTGAGGAACGCCTTTTGAGGGCTATCTTCGGTGAAAAGGCAAGGGAAGTCCGCGACACGTCGCTGAGGGTTCCGCACGGCGAGTACGGCATCGTCGTTGATGTCAAAGTCTTTACAAGGGAAAACAGCCACGACGAGTTAAGCCCAGGCGTCAACAAAGTCGTGCGCTGCTACATCGCACAGAAGCGCAAGATTTCGGTAGGCGACAAGATGGCCGGACGCCACGGCAACAAGGGCGTTGTTTCGCGTATACTGCCGGTAGAGGATATGCCGTTCCTGCCGGACGGCACGCCGCTCGACATAGTGCTTAACCCGCTCGGCGTTCCTTCGCGAATGAATATAGGGCAGGTCTTGGAGGTACACCTTGGCTTGGCCGCCAAAATGCTCGGGTGGAAGATAATGACGCCCGTTTTTGACGGAGCGCAGGAAGAAGACATAGTAGACTGCCTTAAAAAGACCGGCATGAGCCCCGACGGCAAGATACAGCTGAAGGACGGGCGAACGGGAGAATATTTCGACAATAAGGTTACCGTAGGCTATATGTATTACCTTAAGCTGCATCACCTTGTTGACGATAAGATACACGCAAGGTCGACAGGCCCTTACTCGCTCGTAACGCAGCAGCCGCTCGGCGGCAAGGCGCAGTTCGGCGGGCAGCGTTTCGGAGAAATGGAAGTCTGGGCGCTTGAGGCTTACGGCGCGGCGTATACGCTGCAGGAAATCATAACCGTCAAGTCCGACGATGTCGTAGGCCGTGTAAAGACTTACGAGGCGATAGTAAAGGGGCAGAACATTCCTAAGCCGGGCGTGCCTGAGTCCTTTAAGGTACTCATAAAAGAGCTCCAGTCGCTTGCACTCGACGTCAAAGTGCTTGATGCAAACGACGAGGAGATAGACCTTAAACAGGATCTCGACGACGACGACATAGGTTTTAACGCGCAGGAAAAGACTTTTGACGAGCCTGTTGTCAACGACAGCCAGGAAACGTTTAACGCGGACGGCGATATCGGCGAAGATAATTTATTTGACGAGTCGGATGATGCAGCGAATGAAGACGACATTGACGATGACGGAATCGGAGACCATCTTAAGCACGGGGAAATGTTTGACTTAAATTCCGACGACAATGTCGATGAAACTTAAGGAAGGGGCCGCGGTATGGAATTTAATACATTTGAATCCATAAAGATAGGACTTGCTTCACCTGAGAAAATAAGGGAATGGTCATACGGCGAGGTAAAAAAACCTGAAACGATAAATTACCGCACGCTTAAACCGGAGCGTGACGGCCTTTTCTGCGAACGTATTTTCGGGCCGACTAAGGACTGGGAATGCCACTGCGGAAAATATAAAAGGATACGTTACAAAGGCAAGATATGCGAGCGCTGCGGCGTTGAAGTGACAAGGTCAAAGGTGCGCCGCGAGCGCATGGGGCACATAGAACTTGCCGCGCCTGTTTCGCATATATGGTACTTTAAGGGCATACCTTCGCGCATGGGGCTTATGCTCGACATCTCCCCGAGACTCCTCGAAAAGGTCCTGTACTTTGCGCTTTATATAGTTACAGACCCGGGCAGCGTGCGCGAGCTGCAGAAAAAACAGATACTGAACGAAAAAGAATACCGCGACATGCGCGAAAAATACGAGGACGACTTTGACGCGGGCATGGGAGCGGAGACCATAAAAAAGCTCCTCGAGGAAATAGACCTTGACGAAACTTCACAGGAGCTTAAGGAAGAGCTTAAAACAGCTACAGGCCAAAAGCGCGTGCGCATTTTGAAAAGGCTCGACGTTGTTGAGGCTTTCAGGCTTTCGGGCAACAGGCCCGAGTGGATGATACTCGACTGCATACCTGTCATACCTCCGGATCTGCGCCCTATGGTGCAGCTTGACGGCGGCAGGTTCGCAACATCTGACCTTAACGACCTGTACAGGCGGGTAATAAACAGGAACAACAGGCTTAAGCGCCTTTTGGAACTCGGCGCGCCGGATATAATAATACGCAACGAAAAACGCATGCTGCAGGAGTCTGTGGATGCGCTTATAGATAACGGCCGCCGCGGGCGCCCTGTAACAGGGCCTAACAACAGGCCGCTTAAATCCCTCTCAGACATGCTTAAGGGCAAGCAGGGACGTTTCCGCCAAAACCTTTTGGGCAAGCGCGTAGACTACTCCGGACGCTCCGTAATAGTCGTCGGGCCTGACCTTAAGATGTACCAGTGCGGCCTGCCTAAGGAAATGGCATTGGAGCTTTTTAAGCCTTTCGTTATGAAGCGCCTTGTGGAAACAGGCGTTTCCGGCAATATCAAGGCCGCGAGGAAGTCCGTTGAAAGGGCTAAGCCTGAGGTGTGGGACGCTCTTGAAGTCGTCATTAAAAACCACCCGGTGCTGCTTAACAGGGCCCCTACGCTGCACAGGCTCGGCATACAGGCTTTTGAGCCTATCCTTGTTGAAGGCAAGGCCTTAAAGCTTCACCCGCTTGCCTGCACGGCTTACAACGCTGACTTTGACGGCGACCAGATGGCTGTCCATGTGCCGCTTTCGTCAGAGGCGCAGGCAGAGGCGCGCTTTTTGATGCTTGCCGCCGGCAACCTGCTCAAACCTTCCGACGGACGCCCGGTTACAGTGCCTACACAGGACATGGTACTCGGCTCGTACTACCTTACCCTTGACAGGGACGGCGAAAAGGGCGAGGGCAAAATATTCAGCAATTATGACGAGGCCGTTATGGCTTACGAAAACCATGTCATAGGCCTGCACGCTAAAATCAAAGTGCGCCGTACTTTAATAATCGGCGGGCATGAAGAATCAAAGATAATCGGCACGACTATAGGGCTTATGATTTTTAACCGCCCGATACCGCAGGACCTCGGTTTTGTCGACCGCTCAAACCCAGAGAACAAGTTCAGGCTTGAAGTAGAGTTTTTGGTAGGCAAAAAGCAGCTCGGGCAGATTATCGACCGCTGCATACAGATCCACGGCGTGCCTAAAACTTCAGAAGTTTTGGATGAAATAAAGGCTCAGGGATATAAATATTCAACCAAAAGCGGCATAACCGTTTCTGTAAGCGATGCCACGGTGCCGCCGCAGAAGCGAGAAATAATATCAGAAACTGAAGATAAGATTGACATTGTTACCGACGAGTACAAAAACGGCCTGCTCTCAAATGACGAGCGCTACAAGGCTGTGCTGAAGCTTTGGGGCGATGCGACTGAAAAAGTTTCGGATGCCCTGCAGAAAAACCTTGACCGCTACAACCCGATATTTATGATGGCCGACTCAGGCGCGCGCGGTTCCATGAGCCAGATACGCCAGCTTGCCGGTATGCGCGGGCTTATAGCCAACACGTCGGGCAAAACGATAGAAATTCCTATACGCGCGAATTACCGTGAAGGCCTCAACATACTCGAGTACTTCATTTCTTCGCGCGGCGCGAGGAAGGGCTTGGCCGACACAGCTTTGAGGACGGCCGACTCGGGCTACCTTACCCGCAGGCTTGTCGACGTTTCGCAGGAAGTCATTATAAGGGAAGACGACTGCGGCACGGATGAGGGCTTTGAAATTTCCGATATAAAAGAAGAAGGGGAAATTATCGAAACCCTGCATGAACGCCTCATAGGCAGGTACCTGCTCGATGACTTCACAGACGAAAAGACGGGCGAGGTCCTCGTTTCAAAAGATAAGCTTATGGATGAGGGCGATGCGGATATAATAGTAGGCAGGGGTGCCCAAAAGGTACGCATACGTTCTATCCTTAGCTGCAAAGCGGCTCACGGAATATGCAAAAAGTGCTACGGCGTCAACCTTGCAACGCGCAAGCCCGTTTCGGTAGGCGAGGCTGTCGGCATAATCGCGGCCCAGTCCATAGGCGAGCCTGGCACGCAGCTTACAATGAGGACGTTCCATACGGGCGGTGTCGCAAGCGCGGAAGATATTACACAGGGCCTGCCGCGCGTCGAGGAGCTGTTCGAGGGGCGCAAGCCTAAGCACCTTGCCATACTGAGTGAGATAGGCGGGAAAGTCTCATTTGAGGAGATTAAGAAGAGCCGCCATATAGTTGTGACAAATGATGAAACAGGCGAGTCAAAGTCATACCTTATTCCTTTCGGCTCGCATATTGTGGTAAAAGAAGGCAGCGTCATAGACAAGGGCACCCGCCTGACGGAGGGTTCCGTAAACCCGCACGACGTGCTGTCTATCATAGGTGTTGAGGCTGTCGAGCATTACCTTATACAGGAAGTGCAGAAAGTTTACCGTATGCAGGGCGTTGATATAAACGACAAGCATATTGAAGTAATAGTACGCCAGATGCTTAAGAAAGTACGAGTGGAAGATGCCGGCGACACGACCATACTGCCAAATTCTTTGGTAGACAAGAGCGACCTCGAAAAAGAAAACGCGGCCATACGCGAGCGCATAGCGGAAGGCGAAACGGAACTTAAGGAAGCTACCTATACGCCTGTGCTTCTCGGTATAACAAAGGCATCGCTCGCTACGGACTCGTTCCTTTCAGCCGCATCGTTCCAGGAAACGACAAGAGTGCTGACCGATGCCGCCATAAAGGGCAAGGTGGACCCGCTCCTCGGGCTTAAGGAAAATGTTATTATAGGCAAGCTTATTCCTGCCGGAACCGGAATGAAATGCTACGGGAACGTAGGCATAGACTCGCCTGCTGGCGCTGTAAGAAGCGTGCTGGATTCTGATGATGACAGCTTGACAAACGATGCCGTTTAGGCTTATAATTACAAAATGTGATGGTTTATCCGGGCAAGTGGATTTTGCCCTGGCGACAGCCTATTACCGCTGTTAATTCCGCTTTGTTTTTACCTTTATAGTCCGTACCCCGCACGGGTGCGTGGATTTGAGATGCGAGGCGGTTTAACATATATAAAAATTTGTGAGGAGGTGTCATATGCCAACATTTAACCAACTGGTACGCGAGGGAAGAAAGGTTTCCGAAGGTAAGGCCAAGGCTCCTGCCCTTTTAAAAGGCTGGAACTCCAAAAAGAGGATTGCCATTGACCAGGATTCTCCGCAAAAGCGCGGCGTCTGCACCGTAGTAAAGACCGCTACGCCGAAAAAACCTAACTCTGCACTTAGAAAGATAGCAAGGGTAAGGCTTTCAAACGGTATAGAGGTAAGCGCCTATATCCCAGGAGTAGGCCATAACCTTCAGGAGCACAGCGTCGTGATGATCCGCGGCGGCCGTGTAAAGGATCTGCCTGGCGTCCGCTACCATATTATCCGCGGAACACTGGATACCCAGGGCGTTGCCCAGCGTATGCAGGCCCGTTCAAAGTACGGGGCTAAAAGGCCGAAGGCCGGCGCGGCAAAAGCTGCAAAATAATTGCAAGCTTTACCGTGCGCCCATTTTAACGAAACCTTGCGGCTGCATGTTGAAAAACAAATGCGGCGGCGTTCATATAAACTTTTAAGAACGCCTCTGTATTGGCCTACGGGAGTTTGTTTCGAGTACCTATGATATCATTTCTGTGAAGGAGGGAAGTAAAGTGCCAAGAAGAGGTTCAACCGCAAAACGTGATGTTTTACCCGATCCACTTTATAATTCCAAATTGGTAACACGTCTTATTAATAATATTATGTATGACGGCAAGAGGGGCGTAGCCCAGAAAATCGTTTACGGAGCTTTTGACATAATAAAAGATAAATCCGGAAAAGAGCCGCTCGACGTGTTTGAGCAGGCAATGGAAAACGTAATGCCGTCACTGGAAGTAAAAGCCCGCCGCGTAGGCGGCGCGACATACCAGGTCCCTATGGAAGTACGCCCCGAAAGGCGGCAGACGCTCGGGTTGCGCTGGATTACAAATTATTCGCGTGAAAGATCTGAAAAGACAATGAAAGAAAGACTTGCCGGCGAAATCCTTGATGCAGTGAACGGTACCGGCGGCGCCGCAAAGAAGCGCGATGAAACGCACAAGATGGCAGAGGCCAACAGGGCTTTCGCGCATTACCGCTGGTAAAAGTCATGCTGCACAATTCAGAGCTTAGGAGGAAATTATGCCAAGGCAGGTAACACTTGATAAAACTCGTAATATCGGCATAATGGCGCATATAGATGCCGGTAAAACGACTACTACGGAACGTATACTTTATTATACGGGAATAAACCATAAAATAGGTGAGGTCCATGATGGCGCCGCCACTATGGACTGGATGGTTCAGGAACAGGAACGCGGCATTACGATTACTTCGGCTGCTACTACCTGCTTTTGGAAAGGCTGCCGCATCAATATAATCGACACCCCCGGCCACGTCGATTTTACTGTTGAAGTTGAGCGCGCGCTGCGCGTACTTGACGGCTCCGTAACCGTATTCTGCGCCAAAGGCGGAGTGGAACCGCAGTCAGAGACAGTATGGCGCCAGGCGGAGCAGTTCGGCGTGCCGCGCATGGCGTATGTCAATAAAATGGACATTATGGGCGCTGACTTTTTCCGTGTTGTGCAAATGATGAAAGACAGGCTTAAGTGCAACGCGGTGCCTATACAGCTCCCGGTCGGCAAGGAAGAAACTTTTAAAGGCATAATCGACCTTATCGACATGAAAGCCGATATTTACTATGATGAAATGGGCAAGGACATGGAAGTTGAGGATATCCCCGACGACATGAAGGAACTTGCCGAAAAGTACCATACAGACCTTATAGAGCACGTTGCCGAACAGGACGATGCCCTTATGGAAAAGTACCTCAACGGCGAAGAGCTTACAAAGGAAGAAATCCTTGCTACTATACGCAAAGCGACGATAGCCAACAAGTTTGTGCCGGTTACGTGCGGTTCTTCGTACAAGAACAAAGGCGTGCAGAAGCTGCTCGACGCTATTGTAGCTTTTATGCCTGCGCCTACCGACATACCGGCCATAAAGGGCACAAACCCAGACACCGGTGAAGAAGAAGACTGCCACTCTGACGACAAAGAGCCTTTTGCCGCTTTGGCGTTCAAGGTAGCTACTGACCCATTTGTCGGCAAGCTCGTGTTCTTCCGTGTGTATTCCGGTATGCTTGAAGCCGGTTCAACCGTTTATAATTCTGTTAAGAATGATAACGAGCGTATGGGCCGTATCCTCCAAATGCACGCTAACCACAGGCAGGATTTGCAGGAAGTTTACGCAGGGGACATTGCCGCCGCTGTAGGGCTTAAAAAGACCGGCACGGGCGACACGCTCTGCGACCCTAAACGCAAGATAGTGCTTGAGTCCATGGAATTTCCGGACCCTGTTATAAGGGTTGCCATTGAGCCTAAAACAAAGGCCGGCCAGGAAAAAATGGGCATAGCGCTTTCAAAACTTGCCGAAGAAGACCCGACGTTCAAAGCCTATACGGACACTGAAACCGGCCAGACGATAATCGCGGGTATGGGCGAGCTTCATCTTGAAATCATTGTAGACAGGCTCCTCCGCGAATTCCATGTCGAGGCCAACGTAGGCAAACCGCAGGTTGCGTACAAAGAAACCATCCGCAGGGCTTCACAGGCTGAAACCAAGTACGCAAGGCAGTCCGGCGGGCACGGGCAGTACGGCCACGTTAAGATCACAATCGAGCCTAACCAGGGCAAAGGCTATGAGTTTGTCAATGCCATTACCGGCGGCGTTATACCGAAGGAATTTATTCCGGCCGTCGACCAGGGCATTCAGGGCGCAATGCTGTCGGGTGTTGTAGCCGGCTATCCTGTCGTTGACACAAAGGTAACTTTGTACGACGGCTCTTTCCATGAAGTCGACTCCTCAGAGCTTGCGTTTAAAATTGCGGGTTCCATGGCGTTTAAAGATGCAATGTCAAAAGCTGACCCTGTCATACTCGAACCTATAATGGATGTTACGGTAACTACACCTGAAGACTACATGGGCGACGTTATGGGCGACTTGAACTCACGCCGCGGCATGATAGAAGGTATGGATGTTATCCCGGGCGCACAGCAGATAAGGGCTAAGGTACCGCTTTCGGAAATGTTCGGTTACGCGACGGATTTGCGCTCAAAAACACAGGGGCGCGGCCAGTATGTCATGCAGCCGGGAGAGTATGCCGAAGTGCCTAAGAATATAGCTGAAAAAATCACTGCTGACAGCAGCAAAAAGTGATATTTAAAGTAAATAGCACTTGATTTTTTAGTGTGTAATTGCTAAAATAATAAGCATATCGTTAATTTAAAAATTATTTATACAGTTAAATACAAAGGAGGATTTCCAATGGCTAAACAGAAATTTGACAGGTCGAAACCACATGTAAACATTGGTACCATAGGCCATGTTGACCACGGCAAAACAACGCTTACGGCCGCTATTACAAAAGTCCTTAACTTTAAGGGCGAGGCCAACTTTGTTGATTATGCCAACATCGACAAGGCTCCTGAAGAGAGGGCCCGCGGTATTACCATAAATACTGCACATGTTGAGTATCAAACAGAAAAGCGCCACTACGCGCACGTTGACTGCCCTGGCCATGCCGACTACATTAAGAACATGATTACGGGAGCTGCTCAGATGGACGGCGCAATCCTTGTCGTTTCAGCAGCAGACGGCCCCATGCCACAGACAAGGGAGCACATACTCCTTGCAAGGCAGTCGGGCGTAAAATATATCGTTGTGTTTATGAACAAGGTAGACCAGGTCGACGACGACGAGCTGCTCGACATAGTCGAGATGGACATCCGCGACTTGCTCAACCAGTACGAATTCCCGGGTGATGATATTCCGATTATCCGCGGTTCCGCACTTAAGGCACTTGAGTCAAAGTCCACTGACCCCGATGCACCGGAGTACAAATGCATTTGGGAGCTTATGGACGCTGTAGACAGTTATATTCCTACTCCTGAGCGTAAGGCTGACCTGCCGTTCCTTATGCCTGTTGAAGACGTTATGACTATTTCCGGACGCGGCACTGTCGCCACCGGCAGGGTTGAGCGCGGCGCAGCGAGAATAAACGATGAAGTAGAAATAGTAGGTTTAAGCCCTGAAAAGAAAAAGTCTGTCATTACAGGACTTGAAATGTTCAGGAAAACACTTGACTTTGCCGAAGCAGGCGACAACATCGGCGTTCTTCTCCGCGGCATACAGAGGGAAGAGATCAAGCGCGGCCAGGTTCTTGCGAAGCCGGGTTCGGTTCATCCGCACTCCAAATTCAAGGGCCAGGTTTACGTACTGACTAAAGACGAAGGCGGCCGCCATACTGCTTTCTTCAACAATTACCGCCCGCAGTTCTACTTCAGGACTACAGACGTAACAGGAACAATTAAACTGCCGGACGACACAAAAATGTGCATGCCTGGCGATAACGTCGAAATGGAAGTAGACCTTATTACACCGGTAGCCATGGAAGAAGGCCTCCGCTTCACTATCCGTGAAGGCGGCCATACGGTTGGTTCCGGCGTTGTAGCTAAGATACTTGACTAAGATTTAATTTACTTTTAGAAAAGCCCGCCGCAGAATGTAAATTTTGCGGCGGGCTTTTTATGCCGGAAATACATATAAAGCATAACATGTCCGGCGGAGCAGTTATGATTTTTGGTTCAATGTCAATAGTTGGGGTAAACCTAAAAAGGGAATGTGAGAAGGAGCG
>ENA-UOOI01004007-UOOI01004007.1-fermentation-metagenome-genome-assembly--contig:-NODE-4007-length-10217-cov-4.469297_pt1 | contig 10217 bp, 10 predicted proteins | sample MGYA00245779_ERZ724027 | MGnify/ENA primary metagenome ERZ724027 (study PRJEB28704, sample SAMN03018318) | fermentation metagenome | biome: anthropogenic terrestrial biome; feature: soil; material...
TTTTAATTTTTATTTAGATTTTTAAGATGACCTTTATAAAATGGGGAAACTCAAAGCTAATAAGGTATTGATTTTCTTTGACTGACCTGTTATCATTAAACAGGTTCTTGCAAGAAGCAGGAATACAGCACAAAGCAGAAGCTTTGGCATTCACTTAAAAGTTATGCTTATTTCAATATTCATGTGTATCCAAGAAGGATGCGTTGTTTGTTAAAAAAACAAACAGGGCATCCTTGTTTTATTTTTCTAATAAAACATCCCCCACCCCGGCTTGTAGCAGTCTATTTCAGTTGTTAGAATAAAAATAATGTGAGATCAACTAGTGTGTTTAGTGCGTTCGATTAAAATGTAAAAGGAGGTCGTTTCATGACCATACAAGAAATAAAAGATCGCTGGAAACCCAGCGTGAAGAATTCTCATTCAGCGGTTGAATGGTGGAACAGTAAAGCAACAGCTTTTGCGTCAAAGGATATTCCAACGGCTGAGAATAGTTTGGCTATGCGTCTGATTCTTGACAACCAGATGATACAGCGTGGACAAACAGCATTGGATGTTGGATGTGGCAGTGGACGTTTTTCCTTTGCCTTGGAGCAAATAGGTGCTTATGTTACCGGCACGGATTTTTCATCACGGATGATAGAAGAATGCGAAAAAGCAAAGAACACCCATGCATCGTTAGCTGAATTCCACGTTCATGACTGGCAAAATATTAATCTTCACGAACTTGGTTGGAACCATAAATATGATTTGGTCTTGGCGAACATGACACCGGCTGTCGTTTCCGCTGATACATTTCTTAAATTATTAGAAGCCAGTCGCAAGTGGTGTTTAATGGTGAAACCAACCAGACGCAGGAATGTAGTGTTGGACAAGCTTACTGCTTTGCTGGGTATAGGAGCTGACACAACCGCATTGGACGAAACCCTGATGTATGCTTTTGCATTGCTATGGCTTAATGGAACGAAGCCCAAAGTTGAGTATGAAGAACAGCTATGGGAAAACAGCTGGAAAATTGATGATGCAATTCAAGAGTACACCTTAAGAATTTCGGCATCACATACTTTGTCATCGGCACAAAAGGCTACAATTGAAGAGTATTTACACAGTATTAGTGTTGACAATACAGTAAAAGAAACAACACATACCACAATTGCGGCTGTTTATTGGCAAGTGTAATATATATTGAGGTCTTTACTATTTATACAAAACAAGGAGAGAGAATAATGAAAAAAGTATTTTCGACGTTGTTAGCATTTACCATACTTCTATCACTTTGTGCCTGTGGCACACAAGCGCCCCCATCCAGCCCTCCTGCTGATACCGCTTCTCAAGTAAGTGCCCAATCAACTACTCGCACACATACAGATAGTATGGAGCGCAAGGTAGAAATCCCATCTGATGTGGAGCGCATTGTATGTGTGGGTGTCGGTGCATTAAGATACAGCTGTTATATGGACGCAGCTGATTTGGTCGTGGGAGTTGAGGACTATGAAGGCAAGGCAGGCATGTCCAGGCTATATAACTATGTGAATTTTGATAAGTTTAAAAACCTGCCTGTTATCGGCACAAACGGTGAGCCCAATATTGAGGAAATCATCGCTGTAAATCCTCAGGTCATCGTAATGTCTTCCTATGCAAGTGCGGATGCGGATGAGCTACAGACAAAATGCGGCATCCCTGTGGTGGTTGTTCCGGGCAGCGATACAACACTGGACGATAAAGCGTATGAAACCATTCGTATCATGGGCGAGCTTTATGACAAACAGGCTCGTGCTCAGGAACTGACTACATATTTAAAAGATATTCAGAAAGAATTGAACGACCGCACTGCCAACATTCCTGAATCGGATAAGCCCAGCGTATATGTTGGAGGCGTTTCTTTTAAGGGTACACATGGCTTTGAGGGCACAGAAGCTCTTTACGGCCCATTTGAACTGATTCATGCAAAAAATCTTGCCAATACCACAGAACAAACCGGTGCATTTGATATCGATCTTGAGCAGGTTTTAAGTTGGGATCCCGAAATCATTTTTCTTGATTTTAATGGCATGGATTTGATTAACAAAGACTACGCTACCAACCCCGATTATTATAAAAGTCTAACCGCCGTTAAACAGGGTAAGGTTTATTCTCAGATTTCGTTTCGTTCCTCAGCATCAAACTTAGAGACTGCTTTGGCTGATGCTTATTATGCGGCGTATGTTATGTATCCCAAACAGTTTTCTGATATCGATCCTATAAAAAAGACTGGCGAAATCTTCACCACTCTATTAGGCTCAAACCCTTACCAGGATCTTAAGGAGGCAGGTTATGAATTCCGCCAAATTAGTATTGGTGAATAAGCAATCAAAATCTGTTTATCGTCGCAATCAAATAAAAAGTGTTTTGTTTTTGGTATCGATGGTTGTTGTTTTAATCATCGCAAGCCTGTTAGCCTTACGTGCGGGCTCCTATGCGACACCTCTCAATGAATTGGTAAAAGGAATTTTCGGACTATCCGTCGACAATAAAATCAATCTTGTTGTTCAGAATAATAGATTGCCCCGCATTTGCACCGCGATTATTGCAGGTGCGGGGTTAGGGCTGTCGGGTTGTATTTTACAGGCCGTTTTACGGAATCCATTGGCATCTGCTTCGACTCTTGGGGTTTCGCAAGGTGCAAGCTTTGGTGGTGCCATTGCAATCGTAGTATTGGGCATGGGGAATAGTATTGGGCTGGGTGTGCCCGTTTGTGCATTCGTCGGATCAATCGCAGTTGCATTGGTTATTTTAGGGCTATCCCGTTTTCGCAACATTTCCCCCGAAGGTATTGTGCTATCTGGTGTAGCAATTAGTGCAATGTTTACCGGCGCAACGACACTAATCCAATACTTCGCCGATGAAGTACAGCTTGCTACCCTGGTATATTGGACCTTTGGAAATTTGGGCAGCACCAATTGGCGTGAGCTACAAGTTATGGGGACTGTAGTAGCAGTTTTAATCGCTTATTGCTATTTTCATCGTTGGGACTACAACGAACTCTTGAGCGGTACCGAAACTGCCATTAGTCTTGGAATAAATGTACAGCGGTTAACTATTTTGAACATGATTTTGTGCTGCCTGACTACTTCTGTCATTGTTGCAAATGTGGGACTTATTGGTTTTATAGGGCTGGTAGCGCCTCATATCGTTCGAATGGTAGTGGGTAATAACCATGTATACTTAATTCCCGGGTCAATCCTTACAGGGGCTACCATTTTACTACTGAGTGATTTGTTTGCGAGAGTAGTCATTAGTCCGGTTATTCTTCCAATCGGAGCGATTACTTCCTTCTTAGGCGGCCCGTTATTCCTATATCTTTTGTTTAAGGGGGGAAAACGGGAATGATAAGTGTTGAGAATATTTGTTATCACTACCGAGGCTACGCTGATACGCTACAAGATATTTGCTTTCAAATGGGCAGCGGCGAATTTCTTGCAATATTAGGTAATAACGGTGTAGGAAAAAGTACTTTACTTAAGTGTTTCAATCATATTCTTTTGGCTGATTCAGGCAGGGTTTTGCTGGATGGGGAAGACCTTTTATCAATATCCACACCGGATATTGCCAAGAGGGTCGCATTTGTTTCTCAAAATATCCCTAATACACAAATGACCGTGCACGATGCGGTTATGCTGGGGCGCAGACCTTATATGCGTTGGGGGTTCACCAAAAACGATCACTCAATAGTACATAAAGTCATGGAGCGGCTCAATTTATCAGGGGACATACAAGGTCGATTTCTTAATCAACTCAGTGGAGGAGAAAGACAAAAAGTCATGCTAGCCAGAGCCTTGGCGCAGCAGCCATCCGTTTTGCTATTGGACGAACCTACTAGCAGCTTAGATATCCGAAATCAATATCAGGTACTACGAATTGTACGTGATATATGTCATGACGATGGCATATCTGCTATCATGGTTATTCATGATTTAAATTTGGCACTAAGATTTTGTGATCGGTTTTTATTGATGCGGCAAGGGCAGGTTTACAAATACGGAGATTTGTCTATTTTGGATTCATTAGCACTAAAAGAGGTCTATGATGTCAACGGAAATGTTGTGGAAATAGGCGGACATTATACAGTTTTAATAGATAATTAAGGAGGATCAATATGGATAAGGCAGTATTATGGGATAAATGTGTTGAATTTCATGGTCATGAGTGCGGTGGGTTGACAATTGGCTATAAAGCGGCGTTATATGGAGTTGATTTGTTGGGTCTTACATTTTCAGCTGATGAGGATGTTGTGTGTATTTGCGAAAATGATGCCTGTGGTGTTGATGCACTTCAAGTAATTTTGGGATGTAGTATCGGCAAAGGAAACTTGCTATTTCATATGACTGGAAAACAAGCCTTTTCTTTTTATAATCGAGTAACCGGAAATTCTGTTCGACTTATGTTGAAGAAAAAGCCCGATTCTATGACGCGTGAAGAATCATTTGCATACTATCAGAGCCTTGATTATAAAGAGATGTTTGATGTTATGAACACAAGAATTACATTACCAGAACCAGCTCGTCTCTTTAACTCCTATGTATGTGAGTGTTGCGGTGAGACAGCAGGTGCCAACTGGATTCGCCTTCAGGGTGATAAAAAGGTCTGTATTGATTGTTATACGAAATATGATCGCTTTGATGTGTGATTAATCTGCATTTTATAAAGTAATGATATACATCATAATCCCCCAAGTGCCTTCGGAGGTGCTTGGGGGATTCGTGCATCACACTTGCGACTAGATGTTTGATAATACCACCATTGGCTTGCTGTCAAATTTTATACCATTCTTTATGAGAATATCTCATTCGCCGGGTTTGCCCTTGGCTATTTTGTTTTGGTTACTCGGTTCATACTTTTATGCTGTGACGTTAAGAAACTCACCAACTGGCATCGACTACAGGAGAGGAGTTTCCGCCACAACAGATGGCGCGGAAGCCATCGTTCTTTATCTAAATTCCTTAAATTTATTTATCCGCATCTCCAGTCAGAACAGCACTATACAAATTTGCGTATATTGCCATTCCACCACTACTGCAATAATATTAAATCAATTGGTAAATTGCTGTTCAAAGCCTTATTAAAACAGCTAATCTTTTTTAATATTCAATTGGCAAAGGCACATTCTTCCCAGGAGCATCTATTGATACCAGACTTTGCAAGGCCGAACGCAGTATCTCTCTTTGCTGCAATGGATTGTTCGGAGCTCCAGCATTTGCACCGATAGGAACAATAGGAGATACGCTTCTCGGAGCGCCACTTCGTATCGAGATATCAGGCAAGGCAGAAATAATAATTGTAGGGATACCCGAACCCTCTACCGCTCTCTGAATCATTGCAGAGGAACGGTGACAAGTGCCTCAGCCTGCGGTGAAAATAGCAGCATCCACTTCATCCCTTTTTAGTATTTCCGCTATGGCAGGCCCCGTTTCATTTGCCAGCTTTTTAAGGTCTCCACCACCTCCCATAAAGCCGATATGGCGGGGAGCAATTCCTGCTATCAGTCCTTCAGATGCCAGTTCTTTCAGCCGGTCTAAAGGGAACATGCTGTTGATATCCGCTAAGGCGTCAGAATTGTCATAACCTCCATGGCTGACGGTCAAATCAGAAGTAGAGGCTTCTGCCGGAATAATCCTAAAGCTGCTGTCCGTTGTCAAAATGAATCGTTCATCTGATTTCAGATGGATGCCGGTCCCGGTAACAAGAGCAATTTTCATTTCTGATAAAGGTTTTGTTACTGGAGCCCATACAGCCGGAGGCATTGTTGCAGCTGATATTTCCGATTGGAAAAAACGAACATCTTTGCCAGCCATTTTATTCAGATTTTTTTCTCTTGTGGCAGGGTCCCAGCGATGCGTTGGGGAAGCTATTCGTTCGCCCACCATAGCTGATTTTAACATAGCAAGAGCGACCAATGCGTCCTCCTCTATCATTGTATTATCAGCAAGGATTCCATTTTCAAGCCCGATAGCGGCCTTGGCACAGTCAACAAGATTTTTCGTGTACTTATTGCCTGTTATTAAGGGGCCGAAATTACCGCAGAAAGTGGCACCAACCATGGGAATATTCCGTTTGCCGACAGCTTCAAAATATCCCGTAAAATCAATATGATTGTTTCCGTACCCTTCTGTGGCAGCAAGTACGCCGCTGACATCCATTGCAGAAACCAACATACCCAAACGCTCTGCAACCATGTGTTTTTGCTGCGCGATAGCAGGGCTCCCTACGAAAGTGACACCGCACAAATCAATTTCTTTGTCCTTTAATGCAGCGATAATCAGCGGATCACGGAAATAGTGGCGGCTTGTTTCCTTTGTAGACGGGCCAACGCAGGTAAGGGCGTGTACCGCACCGTCAATAGCTTCCAATGGGGAAAGCATTATCGGAATGTTTCCCATATCAATATTTGAACGTGCCCCTGCAATGCCGCAAGGCTGTAAAGGTAGCAAGAGCTTCTCGTGCATGGCTCCCTGTCCCATAATTTCTTTGATCAGCAGAACTTTAGGTTTTCCCATGTTTCGCACATATTCAAAACGCTGTTCATCTCTACACCCAGCGGAAAAGCACTCTTCACTTAAGGATAGCAGCGCAAGGCGGATTTCCTCCGCAATGTGCTCGGCCGCTTTATGGCAGGCTAAGGGCCCTGGGCGTTTCATCCGCTGTCCAGCTTTTATCAGAAAATCAACTTTAACCAGTATCTCGCCAAGATCTATGGAACCCGGCCTGTTAAAACGAATTGTTTCCGACAATACACCCTCACAGGAGCCTGATTCACTGATTTGTTCTCCGCTTTCGTCCTTCCCGGAAAGTACCAATACCACGCCTGATAAAGTACGGGTTACACCTTCTCCTACAGAAAAGCCTTCCGCTTTAACGGCTAAAGGCTGAACATCAAGAATTGTATTGATATAGGCTGAGTATTCCGAGGATGGTACAATTTCTATTTCCATATCCAATACAATACTTTTGTCACATTCTGCGAACGCATTTTTGCAGATATCAGAAGATAGATACAATATATCTCCTTCTATTGCTGTTTTTTCTGCAAATAAGACCCGGTTGATTTCATAGTTTCTTTTTAATAATGAACCTATTCTCTTTTCGCTTTCAGATATAAAAAAACACTCCTTTCATATCTCCACATTTCATGAAGACTTATTTAATCTACTTTTCTTAACTGCGAATTGGCGTCTGCTGTACCGACCCTGTTACTAAAAAACTGGAACGGTAAGGCCAATTAGCCTATGAACTTAGCATCTATTTCTTTTACATCGCAATGGTGAACAAGCCACTCCCTATACTGTGCTGCAATCGTGTCGAACTGGTCAGTGCCGGAGAAGGAATAAATGATGCTCATGATACGATGTGCGCCGGGAGAAATCATTGCCTTGCGGCTGTCACTGGTCGGATTTCCAAACGCGCCGTTGTCATCATACAGGGTGGGAAGATGTTCAATGTTCAAAACGTCTTTGCCGATGCCTTGATAGCTCTCGCCGTCCGGGGCACGCTTCCATTCCACCGAGCCAGATAAGCAATCCATATCGTAGGAACCGACCGAATATCCAGTTGTGATGGAAATCAAATTATTGAGCTCTACCACATTGTTGATGTGATATAAACCATTCCCTTTTACAATGCGCCGCAGCATTGCTTCAGCGGCATTGCGGTACGCTGTTGGAGACTTGCCGAGGCTGCGGTAAGCGGTACGGGTGTCTTTTATATGAGGTATTTCAGGCAAATCAGCCATGGTATAACGGCTGTGCAGCTCTTTGATGGTTTGATCCAGAAATGCAAGCAGCTCCGGAGAACTTTCTTTTACCTCGACCTCGTAGCTTATCACCATTAAAGCCGCTCCCGGGTATGATTCAGACAATTCTTTTGCAATCTTAATATCCATTTTTTCACGCTCCTTTTGTTGCTTTGAAACAAGTGCCGACAGGAACACCCTCCAAAATAGAATAAATATAATCAGGGCAAGCGCCATTGGAAATGTACATTTCGCATCCATGGGGCGTAACCAGCTCCGCCGCGCGGATTTTTGTAATCATGCCGCCGGTTCCTCTGGAAGTTCCGCTTCCTACCGCCAGCTTTTTAATGCGCTCATCAATGCGTGGCACTTGCCGAATCAACTCCGCATCTTGATTCTCCCGAGGGTCTTGTTCATAAAGCCCGTCGATATCCGAAAGCAGTATCAATTTATCGGCGTTGCACAAAAGTGCGACATGGGCCGACAGTGTGTCGTTATCATCTCCGAATAGCTTATCGGGCGATTCGATTTCCTGATAACTGACCGAGTCGTTTTCGTTGACAATCGGTATCATGCCATGCTCCAACAAGGTGGAGAAAGTGCGAAACAGGTTTTGACGCCGCTTTTCATAGCTCATATCTTCTTCGTCCAATAAGATTTGAGCGGCGACCTTGCCGTATTCATTGAACAGCTTGTCGTAGAGATGCATGAGTTCGCACTGGCCAACAGCGGCGGCGGCCTGCCTCAAATTCAATTCTTTGGGGCGGGTGGGTAGCCCCATCTTTTCATACCCTACGGTAATAGCCGCCGAAGTGACAAGTATGACTTCAGTGCCTTTTGCCATGATGTCCGACAAAATCCGCACTAACCGCTCCATATTGCGTAAATCTATTTTCCCTTGTTCACTGGTTAAGGTCGACGTTCCGACCTTAACCACAATTCTCTCTTTCATTCATAGCGCTCGCTTTCCTTCTGTTCTATTTTGCTCTTTAAACATATAATGAAAAGCGTGTTAAGTAAAGCGACATTATCTTAATTCGATTGTGAGAAAATATCATAGATAAGATAAAATTAGAGGAGGTACAAGAGCTAAAGAGATCAAGAAAAAATAGTTACTGACAATAAACGGAGATATGCCGCTTCATCCGGGCTAAAATAGGAGTGAAGCCATAAATAATTGCGGCCGAAACCGCACATAGAATTCCCGTTGTTTTTTTACTCATAATTATTACTACCTTTGCTGGTGGCCTGTTTGTTTCAAACTGCTCAAAAGCCGAATCTTAATAAGCTACGAGCCATTCCTTTTTTATTTGCCATAGTCCGGCCTGCACACTTTCTGCACCGTTGGTATTTCCTGCCTTGATCGCCTGATGGTGGCGGAACAGCCTTTTCCAACTGTCCTGCACCTGACGCTTTAAGTCAGGATAAAAGTCTGTAAAGACAATATCGCTTTCCCGCCGTACTCCATAATCAGCAAGCATCTTGCGAAAATGTACCTCATCTACTTTTGTTTCACCAACATACTGAAGGCGCAATATTTTGTTCCAGTCATACATATCAAAAAATACTTCTTCATCCACCGGGACACGCAACTGCAAAATCCTGCTGTCGGTTGATTTTTCGATGCTGTATAAATCCATGAAAGCCCAATAAGGGTATTCGGCACCCACCGGCTTTGGAAGATACTTTTCTGCTTCCTTGGCAAACCAACTATATGCTGCTACAAAAATCGGGGCGCTTTCCTCATATTTCTTCACTACATATTCCTGCTTGGAAAAGCAAATGCCCTCTCGTCCAAGGGCATTTATTACAACCTCCGATTGGGAGGAATAGAGCATTACCGTATGATTTGCGTTACTCATTCCTTTTTCACCTCCCAGATAATTCCATACTTTTCGTCACTGCCAAGAAGAATTGAATCGTCAAACAACCGTGTCCAGCTTGCTATAATTTCACGCTTAATCTGCGGGTAAAACTGCGACATATAAGCCTTTGCATCGCTTACGCCATATTGCTCCAGAAGCTGCCGGTGGCGTTTTGCATCGTGTCCGTCCGCGGGAATATAGGAATAATTGAGGATCGTTCCCCACTTGTTGATATTAAACGTCGTGACGATGGATGCATCCAATTTAAGCTCCAGTATGACCGTCCCCGCGCTGGGGAGCATAGTAGCCTCCCTTGCGAAGGATATCCATATGGGATATTCTGCATCATCCGGCTTTTGAGTGATGGAAGTATTCTTTACCAGCCAATCATACGCCTCCAGTACCAAAGGTGCGTGTTCATCTAATTCTTGGAGTACATATTCCTTTTTGGCGATATATCTGCCGGTATTTTCAAGTTCTTCAGCAATGTTTTCATGCTGCTTCGTCCAGACTGTAATGCTGCTCATCCGCTCCCTCCCACGACAAACGCACGAGTTAAGAAAAAGTAACAAATGAAGAAAAAGCTTTTT
>ENA-UOOI01004008-UOOI01004008.1-fermentation-metagenome-genome-assembly--contig:-NODE-4008-length-10215-cov-37.010138_pt1 | contig 10215 bp, 8 predicted proteins | sample MGYA00245779_ERZ724027 | MGnify/ENA primary metagenome ERZ724027 (study PRJEB28704, sample SAMN03018318) | fermentation metagenome | biome: anthropogenic terrestrial biome; feature: soil; material...
GAACCCGCGACATTCAGCTTGGGAAGCTGACGCTCTACCACTGAACTACTCCCGCATAAACAACAGTGTTATTTTACCACAAGATAGGGTATTGTGCAAGTCCAATTATTCAAACATGTTTTGAAAAATTTTGTTCTCTGCAGACGTATTATTTCCAACAGCAACCAGAACATATCTTCCTTTTTGTGTTATTAAGAAATTTTTCAATTCATTATACTGGGAAGGATTCAAATTTTTGTATCCGGCGGCCTTTGTGCTGATATGTGAGGTTACAATTGTTTTAAGCTTTTCATATTTGGATGAATCTATCAGAAGAAAACAAGCAAGTTCGGAAGCGTTTTCTGAAGACTTATTCATGTATACCGAACATTCCGATATAACATCATTTGGGATGTCATAGTGTTTTGCCAGCTGATTTTCATCGACTTTTACAAAATCGGTATATTTCATTTCATTGATAATCTGATTTGTAATTTGATCTGTTGTATAACGGACATAATTTTCTTCCAGTTGCTTTATGGTAAAAAAAACGCCCAGAAATATGGAAATGGCACAGATAAGCAAAATAATGGATATAATCGTCCATTTTTTCCCTTTTGCTTTCTCATCCCATTTACCCATGCATGCGTCTCCTTTCCCATATAAATTATTGCCAGAATATATTCATATATATTACAGTATTTTTCCATTATAATAATTGCATACAGGAATAATTAGGACAAAGGGCAGCCTTTTGTCTGCTCAAAAAACGAGATGATGCCGGAAAAAATTAATTGGCGGAAGACCGGAGGGAACGGATAATATTAATTATTCTTTGGTCGCTGAAATAAAATCAATACAGCCTTGATAGGGATGAAAAACAATCCCGGTTACGCCTTTGGCAAGCGCATAATATTTTTTTTCATAGTACAGCGGATAAAAAACAGCATGTTCATTTAAATAGCGTTCTGCCTTTGCGTAAGCCTGCACGGCGGCGTTTCCGCTTTTTGCCTGAGCATCCGTGATGATTGCATCATAGGCAGAGTCCTGCAATTTAGCAGGATTATCGGCGGAATCGCTTGAAAACATCGACAAGACTTCAAGCGGATTGTTTCCAGAAGGTGTTACAGGGTACAGGGCAGCTTCAAAATTTCCGGATTCAACGCGGCTCAGCAGCTCGCTTTCCTTCAGAGGCTCCATATTAAAGTAAGTGTCAAACTGGGAATTCCACGAAGAGATCATTTCATTTAATATTAATTTAATACTGCTGTCGTCTGGGCATAAAACGGCGAAAGATTTCATTTTTGAAAGTCCGGTTTCTTTCAGACCTTCCGAAAGAGTACGGGCGGCATTTGCATCCTGTTTGAGATAGAACGGGCCTCCGGCAGTTGACCGGTAATCATAACCATTCAGCGTTGTTCCGGGCAAAAGAATATTTCCCGCCGCAGAACAGTTGTTCGGCAAGTGGGAAAGGACAGCTGTGCGGTTGAGAGACTGCAAAAAAGCCCTGCGGATTTTTTCGTTCTGGAATAATTCCGACTTAGTGTTGAAGCACAGACCCCAGGTGGAATTCAAAAAAGATTCTAGGGAACAACCGGATTCTTTTGCGGAAACAGCCTGTTCAGACGAAACTTCAATGGCATCAACGGTACCGTTTTTCAAGGCAGCAACCGGGTCGGAAACATCCACCGTTTTTTTACCCATGCTGAAATCCACAGCGGAGGGCAGGGGAACTTTCTGACCATGATACCGAGAGGAACGCCGCAGATTCAGCTGCTTGCCGTGATCCCATCCGTATGTTCCGTCAATAGCAAAGGGTCCGTTTCCCAAAAGATATTTTGATTCCAGCCCATATCGTCCGGCTGTAGAATCAAAAAAGTTTTCACAGCAGGGCATAAAAGGCGCCGAAGCGGCCAATTTTGGAAAATCAGGACAGGAATCCGTTAAATCAACAACAAGGGTGCGTTTATCTTTTGCAGTGACACCAAGGTCTTCTGCCGGAACGCTGCCAGCGTGGAATTTTTGAGCGTTCCGAATGCAGAACAGCGACGTGCAGGTTGGCGAACCTGTTTTGGGATCAAGGGCACGCCGGAAAGCAAAGACAAAATCGTCCGCGGTAACACTGCCGTATTTCTTGTTGGACCATTGCGCGTCGGATCTCAGGGTAAAAGTAAAACGGGTATAATTATCATTATGCTTCCACTGTTCGGCTACTCCGGGATATGCTTTGCCGCTGGCATCCAGCCGTGTAAGCCCTTCAAACAAAGCCTGAATGGCAGTGATGGAAGGGCTGTCGGAAGCCACCTGCGGATCTAGCGTAACCGGTTCGGCCGCCAAATGGTACTGTATGGTTTTGCCCGATTTTTTCGATATGCCTTTTTTACAGGAAGTCAGCGGCAGAAGCACAGCGAAAACCAGCATCAGTAACGCGGCCTTTTTTATGTTCAAAGGAATCCCTCCCGAACTTTTATAATTTACTCTATTTTATTACTCTATTTTAACATTTTTCGAGCCGTGTTTCAACGTAGTTCTGACGTGGAGGACAGACCCATTTAAGACTGCCGCAGGGAAAATTTGAAGGATTTTACCGCTGCTTTTTCGGCCTTTCCCCGGGTGCCTGTCCCATGGAGGCCAATATCCTGGGGAATTTCACGGAAAAAATCAGCGTGCAGAGGATTGCTGCTGTTGCGTCTGCAATCGCTTCTGCGGAATAAACCCCCATTACACCCATAAAATGCGGCAGGATCAGCGCCAGCGGAATCAGCAGAATCACTTTCCTTAACAGTGCAATGAACAGGGAAACTTTCGCTTGCCCCAGCGCAACGAACATATTCTGACAGGCGCGCTGCAGACCGAAAATACTCATCCCGGCAAGAAAAACCGGCATGACCGCTGCAACTACGCGGATCAGCGATGCATCGTCGGTGAATAGTCCGGCAACCGCTGCCGGAAACAGAATCATCAGCAGGATCAAAGCAAAGTTGCATGAAAACATGGTAACCATGACAACTTTAGATCCTTCTTTCACGCGGTTTGGATTCCTGTGTCCGTAATTGTAGCTGATCACTGGGACGACACCCTGTGCGAACCCGCCCAGCGGTACGCTGACAATCTGCATGGCACTCTGCATGACGGTCAGAGCGCTGACATAAATATCCCCAAAACGGACAAGGCTTCCGTTCAGTACAAAGCCGATCAGGCTTTCCGTGCTTGCCATAATAAACGGGGAAATGCCCAGTGATACCACCGACCAAATTACATCTTTGTCCGGTTTCATGAATTCCGGCAGGATCCGCAGGGAAGCGCGTTTGGAAAGAAGGAACGCAAGCACCCATGCGGCGCTGAAAAACTGAGAAATAACCGTTGCAACGGCAGCACCTGCCACTCCCATTTTTAGAACAAAAATAAATACCGGATCCAGCACAATGTTCAGGATTGCTCCAATCAGCACGGACCACATGGCAATTCCAGGCCGGCCCTGGCAGCTGATGAAGTTGTTCAGCCCCGTCGCAATCTGTACGAAAAGAGTACCGGCCAAATAAATCGAAAGATAATCTGTCGCGTATCCGATCGTATGATCCGATGCGCCGGTCAGGCGCAGAATGGGTTCCATGAAAAGGTAAGCAAATAATGTGGTTACCGCGGTGAAAACGAACAGCATCACGAAACCGTTTCCGAGAATTTTTTCAGCCCGTTTTCGGTCGCCTTTTCCCAGTGCAATCGAAGCCAGCGGCGCTCCGCCGCCGCTGACAATCTGGGAGAATGCCGAAATCAGAATAATAATAGAATTAGTAACGCCTACCCCCGCCAGAGCGTCTGTCCCAACCAACGGGATATGGCCAATATAGATTCGATCCACCACATTATAAAGAAGATTGACCAGCTGTGCGGCTACAGCGGGCAGAGCCATACGGAATATCAGCGGCAGCATGCGGTCTGTACCCAGCCGTTCTTCATACCGGTTATTCAAAAAGTACATTCCTTTTAGCATTTAGAGTATGTGAAAATCAGCAGCTTTCCAAATACCATACTCCACTCTCACTGAAATGACAAATGGAACCTGCCATGCAGTCTCCCTTGACAGGGTGTCTTTCGGGTGCTATGATAGGGACATTCCAATTTAGAATCGTAATAAAAACGTTGACGAGGAAGCCGTGTTTCGAAATTCCGCAGCAGAGAGCGTGCGTTGCAAGCTGAAAGCGCATGCGGCGGATGGAAATGTTTGGCTACCGCCTCTGAGTGTGCGCCGAGGCTTTCGGGTGAAAGGCGTGCCGGTTCAGCTCCGTTAAAGCTGGAATAAGGGCAAGGGCTTTTTCCTTTGCTGAAATTGGGTGGAACCGTAAGAATCCTGTCTTACCCCATGTTTTATGGGGTAAGACTTTTTTTATGGCTGATACAAAGTAAGGGAGTGGACAGAAAATGGTCAAGGTGAATCTGAAAGGGAACGTTCGGGAATATGAAAGCGGCACAACCGTGGACGGAATTGCTCGGTCAATCGGCGCAGGGCTGGCAAAAGCTGCCTGTGCGGGGAAACTGAACGGGAAAGTGGTTGATCTGCGCACGCCGGTGACGGAGGACTGTGAACTGCAAATCCTGACGTTTGATGATGCGGAAGGCAAAAAAACCTATTGGCACACAACTGCGCATATTATGGCGCAGGCAGTGAAGAAACTATTCCCGGATGCAGGGTTTGCCATTGGCCCGGCGATTGAAAATGGTTTTTACTATGATTTTGATCTGCCGCGCACCTTGACTCCGGATGATCTGCAGGCGATTGAAACAGAAATGAAGAAGATCATCAAGGAAGATCTTCCGCTGGAACGCTTTGAGCTGGCGCCGGATGATGCCATTGCGCTGATGGAAAAGGAACACCAGAAATACAAAGTGGAACTAATCCGGGAACACGCCGGGAAGGGCGAAAAAATCAGTTTTTACCGGCAGGGAGATTATACCGATCTCTGCGCCGGGCCGCACCTGATGAGTACGGGGAAGGTTAAAGCCGTTAAGCTGACAAACTGCACCGGTGCCTACTGGCGTGCCAACGCAAAAAATAAAATGCTCCAGCGTGTCTACGGAATTTCATTCCCCAAGGCTTCAGAACTGGAAAATTATCTGCATATGCTTGACGAGGCAAAAAAACGCGACCACCGCAAGCTGGGCCGTGAACTTGACCTGTTCGACATCTATGAAGAGGGACCTGGTTTCCCGTTCTTTCTTCCGAAGGGCATGATTCTGCGCAACCAGCTTGAAAACTTCTGGCGTGAGGAACACACCAAGCACGGCTATGAGGAAATCCGCACCCCGATTATTCTGAGTGAAGAACTGTGGCACCGTTCCGGGCATTGGGATCATTACAAAGACAATATGTACACCACAAAAATCGACGGAGCAGACTATGCAATCAAACCCATGAACTGCCCCGGCGGGATGCTGGTTTACAAGAGAAAGCTGCATTCCTACCGTGATTTGCCGGAGCGCCTGGCGGAACTGGGCCTTGTCCATCGGCATGAGCTTTCCGGCACTTTGCACGGACTGATGCGTGTGCGCTGTTTCACACAGGACGACGCCCATATCTTTATGACGCCGGATCAGGTGGAAAGTGAAATCCTCGGCGTGATGGATTTGATCGACAGTTTTTATAAAGTGTTCGGTTTTGACTACAGTCTGGAGCTTTCCACAAGACCTGAAAATTCTATGGGCACGGATGAGCAGTGGGAAATGGCGACCAACGCGCTGATCCATGCGCTGAAAAAGAACGGTAAGCCTTACGAGATCAATGAGGGTGACGGGGCATTTTACGGCCCGAAAATCGACTTTCACCTGCGCGATTCCCTTGGAAGGACATGGCAGTGCGGAACCATTCAGCTCGATTTTCAGATGCCGGAGCGTTTTGATCTGACTTATACAGGTGAAGATGGTGAAAAACACCGTCCGGTGATGCTGCACCGTGTGATTTTTGGAAGCATTGAGCGGTTCATCGCCATCTTGACGGAGCATTATGCCGGCGCATTCCCTATGTGGCTGGCCCCCGTGCAGGTCAAGATCCTGCCGATTTCGGATGCTACAATGGACTATGCGAAAAAATTACAGGAAAAACTGCAAAGCGCTTCCCTTCGCGTGGAAGTCGATACACGGAACGAGAAAATCGGATATAAAATCCGGGAAGCCCAGCTGCAAAAAATTCCTTATATGCTAATCGTTGGGGAAAAGGAAATGCAGAACGGAACCGTTTCAGTGCGCAGCCGCAAGGGCGGCAGCCTCGGCACCATGAAGCCGGAGCCATTTATTGAAAAAGCAGTTGCTGAAGTAAAAAATAAGACGGCCGACTGATGATATTTTCTGTCTGCCGTTTGGATAATCCTCAAGACAAAAAAAGGGGCGGTTTCAGACCGTTCCTTTTTGTTTTGGACGATTGAACCATATGGCATACAGGATGCTAAAACGTATGCTGATGGTAATGGTCATTTTTGCGGAATACCGCCGGTGTAATACCGGTTATTTTTTTGAATGAGCGTATAAAATGACTTTGGTCGTGAAAATTGAGCATCAGTGTAATTTCTAATAGGGATTTGCCCGTCGATTGAAGCAGCCTCTTTGCTTCATGAATCCGAACCTGTTCCATAAATAATTTCAGGCAGACGCCAGTTTCCTTTTTGAATTGCTCCGTGAGATATTCCGGGCTTACACCGGCATGCGCAGCGATCTGCGGAACGGTGAGTTTTTCGTAGACATGCTTCATGATGTAATTCCGGCAATAGTTGATGCGGTAGGAGTAATGGAAACTGTGAATGCTTTCTACAAGATTTGCCAGCCGAAAAAGCGTTTGCTCGACGATTCGGGAAAGGATCGACGCGGTCACACGTGCAGCTAAAAAAACGGTAATCGTGCTGATGAACGGCTCGCCCGTCGAAATGCCATGGGCAGATCGGGCGGATGCCATTCTGGAAAGCGGCCTTTGCGGTCAGGCCGGAGGCAAAGCCATCGCTGATATTCTGTTCGGTGATGTCAATCCGAGCGGAAAACTGGCCGAAACATTTCCGGAAAAGCTCAGCGATACACCAGCCAGCCTGAATTTTCCCGGATTACGCCGCCGGGCGGAATATCGGGAAGGCGTCTTCATAGGATACCGGTATTATGAAAAGAAACAGCTGAAACCACTTTTCCCCTTCGGTTACGGGATGAGCTACACAACGTTTGCCTACACGGGCATGGAAACCGATCGCTCTGATTTTAATGAGGATCAGCCCCTGACGATCCGGATTAGGGTTAAAAACACAGGCACGAGAGCCGGTAGGGAAACGGTTCAGCTTTATGTGCGCGATGTCACGAGCAGTGTTCCGCGCCCAGAAAAGGAACTCAAAGGCTTTTCTAAGGCCTTTTTGCAGCCGGGTGAAGAGAAAATCGTGGAGTTTACACTCGGCCGGCGCGCGTTTGCCTTCTACGACGAACAGATACACGGCTGGCGCGTTGAAACCGGGGAATTTGAGATACTTGCCGGAGGTTCTTCGGCCGACACACCGCTGAAAACAACCGTCACGATTCATTCGATCCACAGAGAAAAAACAGTATTCACCCGCAATTCCACGATTGGTGAAGTGCTTGCAGATCCCTTAGGTGCACAGATCATCCGCAGAGTGGCGGTGGACAGAAATCACTTTTCTGTGGAAGCACTCCCTGATTTTGTGCTTCAGATGCCGCTTCGCAGCATCCGCATGCAGATACCGGAATTCAACGACGAACAGATTGCCCGGCTGACTTCGGTCCTCAATTCGGAACGATAAATTGATTTTCGGTAGGGGAGGTATCAAAATTGAAAAATGAACCGGTAAAATTGAATTCGCAAAGTCAAGGACCGCCGCGCGTAACACCTTACCGCAGGCTGACCGTAGCCCTGAGCATTGGCAAAAGCTGCAGCATGATGGTGCTGATGATACCGATTTCTCTGCTTCTGACCTTTAAGGCAGAGCAGATTGATGCGCACAACTCGACCGCAGTTTTCAGTATTGTTACGGCCATCGGTGCCATTTTCGCGCTTGTGGCAAACCCGCTTGGCGGCGCGGTCAGCGACAGAACCCCACTGCGTTTTGGGCGCAGGCGGACCTGGATTATGATTGGCAGCATATTAGGCAGCCTGGCATTTGCCGGCATTGCCTGGGCAAAGAACGTTGCCTGGCTTACGGTGTTCTGGTGTCTGGCTCAGCTCTTTTACAATTTCGCTTTTGCGGCCTATATGGCTCTTGTGCCGGATCAGGTAGAAGAATCCCGCCGCGGCGCCATATCGGGTATTCTTGGGTTCGCGCTGCCAGTTGCGATTGTGGTCGGCTATGTGCTGATGATTATTATGGCCAACACCTCGCTTGCGGCGCGTTTCGGAATTCTGGGTCTTGTCGGTATCGTGTCGGCCGTCATTACTTGCTGCATGATCGTCGATCCCCAGACGCAGTATGTAAAAACCGGGAAGAAGATAGCCTTAAATGCCATTTACCCAAGTCCGAAACAATACCCGGCCTTTACGTGGGGCATGCTTACGCGCTTCTTTATGTCTATGACTTACAGCTATCAAATTTATACCGCTATCATGCTTACAAAACGGTTTCATCTGAACGAAGTGCAGACCACCAGTTACACCACGCTCATTGAAGTGCTGAGTCTTGTTGCCATGGGAGTTTCGAGTATACTGGGCGGTATGCTTTCGGATAAGATCCGAAAACAGAAGCCGTTCATTGTTTGTTCGGTCATTGTCATGGTGATTGGTCTGCTGATTGTCGCGTTTATAAGCGATATGACGGTCGTCACCGTCGGCTGTGTGGTTATCAACTTCGGCTACGGTATTTATACTGCGGTGGATACAGCGCTGATTGCAAGAATTTTGCCCAACCAGCAGGATGCCGCAAAGGATTACGGCCCGATGAATGTAGCTGATACACTTCCGCAGTCAATCGTTCCTGCCATGGCTGCTCCTCTGATTGCGCTCGGCAGCTGGCAGCTCTTTTATGGAGTACTAGCGGTTTGCGGTGTGATCAGCGCGATTGTCGTTCACCCCATCCCAGAGATGTCTCCGGTTCCGGAGGAAAGCGTCCCGGCACAAGAGCCGTCTCTTGATGTCGGACACACTAAGCTGCGTTGACCTGAATATGGCAGCGTTGGCACGGGCTTTGTCAGGTGACAGATTTGCACAGAGACGTTAGCAATAAAATTATGCTTCCAACACACGGTTTCAATTCACGCTCCCGCGTAGGGAGCGACCCAAATACCCGAATGGCCTATAACAGTAGGATGCCTGTTTTGTCGCAAAAAAGATAACGGAAACAATGGAAGAATTGCCATGAAACCGCGGCATATTCATGTCATTGATGCGATTTATGAACAGGAATGTGCTGTGGGAAGGGTGCGCTGCGACATCCGCTTTCGTCAGGCTCTGCGGTCTTCGGGCCGGTGATTTCAGCAGCCCGCCCTTTTTCATCGCACGCCGTACGCCGGAGCGGCTGGTTTTTACGCCCCGCTGCTCCAATGCCAGCAGAATCCGCCCCACACCGTAATTCCGGTTGTCCGGATTTTCTTCGTAAATCTTCCGTATCCGGACCAGAAGAAGCTGCCAGGGCTGCGGCGGGTCCTGCATCCGAAGGGAGCGGTAGTACCCGGACTCGCTGACCTTTAGAACACGGCACAGGGCGTGGACACTGTATTGCAGCCGTTCCGGCTTTACTTCTTCCGGTCTTTTGCGAAAAAGACAAGCGCATCCTTGAGAATTTCGTTGGCGCGGCGCAGTTCAGCATTATCTTTCTTTCCTTGATTTTATCACACTTTAGGTGTTTGACCTCTGCACTTCTATGATATCCCTCCAAGCATTATCACATTGATTCGCCAAGTGTTGGCTCTTGTCCCGTTGATTTATATTTTCCCGATTTTCTTTGGAACATTAGGAATTTTCTGTGCAGAGCCGGTCAGTGATTTTCTTGCCACCATTTTATCTGCTGTTTTTATTAGGAAAGAATTTCAGACTTTTTCAGATTGAATCAGATTGAAATAGTAATCTGCCCATCCAATTTTAAAAGCATGGGCGGACAATATTTTAGAAAAAGCCTTGACATTTCGCTTAGAAAATGTTATCCTGATAAAGCACTCAAACGTTAGACCCTTTAAAATGACTTTTATATCGCGGAGTGGAGCAGTCCGGTAGCTCGTCGGGCTCATAACCCGAAGGTCGTAGGTTCAAATCCTGCCTCCGCAACCAAA
>ENA-UOOI01004009-UOOI01004009.1-fermentation-metagenome-genome-assembly--contig:-NODE-4009-length-10215-cov-2.959350_pt1 | contig 10215 bp, 8 predicted proteins | sample MGYA00245779_ERZ724027 | MGnify/ENA primary metagenome ERZ724027 (study PRJEB28704, sample SAMN03018318) | fermentation metagenome | biome: anthropogenic terrestrial biome; feature: soil; material...
AAAAATTAATGAACTAAATAGTGAATTAACTCAAGTACAAAAAAAGAAACAGGAAATAGAAGGAGAATATCTTAAATATTCAGAAAAAGTAATTTTTGTTGACTACCTCGAACCCTATGCAAAAGCAACTTATGATTATTACTACTTTTGCCTGTCTGGATATATTAAGGCTCTTGAGTATTTTCAAAAACTTAATCATTCTGATTCGGAATTAGTTTCGATAGTCTCACAGCTCCTTGTTAAATTCAATTCAAACATTCCCAATAAAACTAATCACTGGGTTGGTGTAATCAACGAAATAAAAGATAGCAAGGCAACAGCAAATATTGATTTGATAAGAAGTCTAAAACAAATACCAAACAACGAAGAAAAAAATAAAGAATTTAAACGGATACTTCTTAAAGAGGTTTTTGAAAAATATTCAAGTAGTATTTTTATACTTACAGAAGAATTTAGCAATCTTTCCAAATTCACTAATGACAGTGCATCTGCTGTAAAAGATTTTGAACAATTCTTCACGAGGTTTAAATCAGAACTTCATAGCAAGTCAAAAACAATTGGACTTGATTTGAACTATGTCCCATTATTTGAGCATTATGAAAAATATGCAGCATTTACCAAATTAGCAAATCAAACGTGCAGCTTACCATATAAAAATATAAAGAACATCACCAAGGATTCTGTTCTTGAAATCATCAACTATGGGTTTGGCAATGAAGAAACTAATGTAATTTTAGCATAATTATGGAAGAACTTTTTAAAGCTTTCGGAAAATATATCAAAGTGGCAGAATTCAACAGCTTTGAATTCTGGATATATCCAATAGGTACTATTTTGTTGATTTGGCTACTCACTACAATCGGATTAAAAATAATTCCGAAAGGAAAAAGTAAACTAAAAACAGTTTTTCGTATCCATAAATTATGGATTATTAATTCTCTAATTGTTGCCACATTAATTATTAGCCAACTTTGTTTTTGGTGGACAACCAATTATTTTGCTGAAAATCCGATTCAACTTTCACTGCTTATAAGCCTTTTTATATCTTTAATAATTCCAATAATTATTTTCAGTGCATTAAGAGGTTTTTTTACAAATGAAGATATTAAAGAAATCGCACAGCAACCAAAAACACCCATTCAGCAAGAGGAAACAATTACAAGTACGAAAAAATCTTACCGTAGAATCAAATTGTTTTACTTCGTTTTATTAATAGGTTTTTTATTTCTATTGTTTGCATTAAATACTGGAAAAAATATAATCTCTATTGTTTTTGATAATTCCGGTAGTATGGAAAGTAAAAATTCCATCGAAGCATTATCTGAGACCTTTGTTAATTTGGGGAAGAATAATGAAATCCTCTTAACTACATTAGAAGGTTTGGGCGAAGGTTCATCTGGTGGCAAGAATACAATAAATGAGATTTTTGCAGTAAAAAATTATTCTCAGTTACAGGCAGGAAATGTGATTCATTACGCTGACCCTATTTCTGCCAAAGGTGGATTAAATCAAATAACCAGCCAAGTGTGGGGTTCGCCTATCTGTGAATCAATATGGAAATCATATCTTTATGCAAAAAGCACTCTTGTAAATAACAGTTATAAAAATAAAGTTTTAATAGTCATAACTGATGGTGATGATAATGTCGGCAATTCTATCCCCTCAAGCAAATTCTTTTTTGATGATGAAGAATTTGCGGGTTATTACAGTCCAGATAAAACTTTCATCATAGATTATTCAGATGGAGCAACAAATCCTTTTTTACAGAAATTTCAGGATGCAGGTTGCGAAACATTTATTGTTACAAATACAAAACAGGATTATCTTGATGCTTTGGATGCTACACTAAATTCATTTAAGAATAATTGGTATTTAATCATTTGGGTAATAATTATTACCTCAATCTTGACGATAATTGCTCTTTTAATTGAACCTAAAAAAATTGTATAATATGAAAAGACTTTTATACCTCTTGCTTTTGTTCTTTGTGGCATTCAAAATTAATGCCCAGGAAAACGTTTTTATTTTAGTTGATGTTTCAAAATCGGTTAAACAGAATGAATTGCTAAATGCAAAACAGTTAGTTAAAGATTTTTTAACTGGAAATCCTATTAATTCAAGTGTTTTTATTACTGATGGTAATGTTCAGCCGTCACTCCTAAGGGCTGGCAGCAAGATTATGATTATGCCACTAGGTGAAAGAACAACCGTAATGAACTATATTCCAAATATTGTGGATGTCAATAATCAGGCTGAAATAATAAGTTTCATTGAACAGAACTTTCCTATTACACCAAGAGATAATTGGACTTATATTTCCCTTGCAAAAGCAAGAATGGCAGAGATTGCAAAAAAGAAAAATATTAATAATTATAAACTTATTTTTGTTTCAGATAATATTTCGGATGATTTTGGGGGACGTCCAAATTACAGTGCTTATGAGCAACAATTAGTTGATGGTTATAATACTCAAAGTAATCCTGTAAGAGAAGAACCAGGGATAAGAATAAAACTTATTTCAAATAATGCATTCTCTGTATTTATCCAAAAAATTGATGTTTCTGGTTACACACCTCCGAAAATTGGTGGTTCACAAAGCATTGATTCAATTTCTGCCCCTTTGAAGATTGAACTAACTACTTTTAAAGGTGGCACTAGTTCAAAACCTATTGTTCACAAGGAAAATAAGATTACCATTGGTTGGTTCTGTAAAAATGCACCAAAGAATGCTCAATACAAGATTAGAGTTAGCCCAATTAGTATATCAGGCGAGAAAACGCAAACCTTTACAGCATCAGGCAATAGTTACAATGTTTCTAATCTTTCTAATGGGAAGTGGAAAATAACTGTTTCTTCCGATAGTGCTAATTTTAATGCATCATCTGCTACAACTACCATTGAAATAAATTCTGGCGGTTCTTATTGGTTCTTGTGGCTATTGTTGATAGCTGCACTCGGTGGTGCTGGTTATTGGTACTGGAAGAAATCTCAGGACGACAAAATTAAGAAACTAAATTCAATGTCAAATAATGACAGTTTTTCAAGTGGTTCAACATTAAATACTAACTCTGATAATTCAGGATATTTTTAAAATTATGGAAAATATATTTTTCAATTCAGTTTACAGCAATTTTGAGCAGACTTTAATCAGTTTGCTAATATTTGTTGCGTTAAGTGGTGTTTTAATTTATGTCATTTATTTTGTACTTTCCAAACTCTTGTTCAAAAAGAGTAAGCAACGAAAAGAAATATCATTGAGATTAGCTTTTCTATGGACTTTGTTTGTTTTCTTCATTCTTTACAACACTTATGTTTTCATCTTTCTCTATAAGATTGGTGTTGAGAACTTGAACTTTGCTTCAGGCTTATTATATCTTGGGTTGTTACCTCAGATATTTATTTATGTGGCATTGATAGTTTTCTTTTTTATCAAACGCCATACTTTGAAAAAAATCATTAATGTAAACTCTTTAAATTAAATATTATGGCAACTCCAACTTTGATAATTGGTATTGGAACCAGCGGTTTATATACCTTAGAGCATGTTCAACGTTTTTATTACGAAACTTATAAGAAAAATAAACCAGAACATGTTGAATATCTGTATATCGAGACAAATAAAGACAATCAAGTAGGTGTAACCCCATTGCCTAATGAAATAAAAAGAGTATATGTGAGCTTAGGTGAAATGGAAAAAATGGTTGCCAATCTTAAAAAAGATGGTTGTGGAGATTGGCTGCCTCCATCAAATCAACTTGTTAATGCTGGACTAGGTGCTGGGGGCATTCGTTCCTGCGGTCGTTTAGCTTTATGGGGCTGTAATTCAGAAGGCGATAATTTTAAGAATGTTGTTGATGCGATTAACAATGCTTATGGGAGAATCGCATCACATACTGTTAAAGGTGCTGAAAAATCTAAACCTACCATTTTTATTACTGGTTCTTTTACAGGTGGAACAGGTTCGGGGATTTTTATTGATATGGGCTATCTAATACGCCATTTGATAAAAGATATTAAAGAACTTTTTGGTTTGTTTTTACTCCCAAGTAAACCATCATCTATAAGGGGCTTTGAAGTGCTTTATGCAAATAGTTATGGCGCATTAATAGATTTGGAACACTTCAATCAAGTTGAATCAGTGTATAAAGAAAAATGGCCAAACGGTGTTTCTACAGATTTTTCTGTGCCACCATATGAATTAGTGCAATTTATAAGTCAGGATTACTATGATGGTAGTCCTGCAATGAGCAACTTAGGCGCATTGTATAAAATGGCAGGTCTATACTTATTCTTGAATATTGCAGGAGTCAAAGAAAAACGAATGGAACGTTTTGTTGATGCAAAATCTGCTGGTCATATTGACAAATATGGCACATTTGGTCTTTCTGCCATTCAATTTCCTAAAGACCAGATTCAAGAATATGTTGCTTCCAAATTAAGTATTGATTTAATCAATAGATGGACTGATTCAGCACAATACTTTTCCAATAACGAGAAGAAGCAAATAAATAAAGCTGTTATTTTTCAACAAATAAACAAATTGTTTGACGACTTTTTGATTGATGCATTTTTGTCGTTAAATAGTATTGGAGGTAAAGACTTGATTATTGAAATAGAACGAGAAGCAATAAAAATTAACTCTAAAAACATTAAAGGACACCCCGTTGATTATATATCAAAAATGTTTACCAGTTCATCGGATAGTAATTTTTATAGTTTAGTTAAAAATAATATTCAATCTGCAATTGATTCATTAATAGATGATATTCATGATTTAGTAGTTAATAAACTAAATGAAACTGAGAACCTATATTTTACAAAATATATTCTTGAATCTATTACCCAGTCTATTGATAAAACACTTGAATATTGGAAACAAATCGGTTTGTCATCTAAATCTGATATTTGGGAGAATATTTTACGGGATTTGTGTAGTAATACCCAAAAGAATACATATAAAATTGTTTTAGAACAAGATGCAGTTTTGAAAGACAGGTTATTAACTGCTTTTGAAACTATGAAGATGCATATGTTAATTAAAGGGTTGGTTGACATATCTCGCAATATATCTAAAGATGATATTCCTCTAAAATCTTCTGTCTCAAATAAAGAACTGCCAAAAACAAAAACAATTGATAGCTTTATTACCTTACTTTCACAAGTCTCTGGCAAATTAGATACTCAAGAAAATATTTTTACGTTTGATAAAAGGATTAAAAATATTGAGCAAGATGTAAATGATGAGACTCTTCCAATTTTAAGAATTTATCCATCAGGTTCTTTTGTTAATGAAACAGAGAATTCGAAACGCATATATATTCAAAAAACTAACAATAATGCAAGAACAAAAGATGAAGTAATCAAAGCTACAACATTGTGGGATTATCTGGTTAAATCATCTAAGGCTCGCTTTTTTGATGAAATTTATAGAGACTGTTTGAATGCGTATAGAAGCAATATCGATTTGAAAGATTGCGTACCAGATTTTGATGTTTCAAAATTTATCATCGACAACCCTGAAGCTGGCATTCGTATAGCAAGGAGGGCATTATCTCCTTTCATATCTATTAATAAAATTCTATCACCATCTGCTTATTTACCTAAATTTATTGCTGGTGGTGATAATGGTTCTATTAAACAGGTTATCAATGTATTCAAATCAAATAACTTCAATGACTTTGGAGAATCAACAGATAGAATGTTAGAATTAAATGATATGAAGAATATTTTCATTTTCTATGATGAAAAGGGTGGATTTAATCTACTTACTGACCTAGGTTATGTAGAACAAATGAAAAATGTCTACGAAAATCCTCCATCTTCTGAAACAAAAACTGTTGAAAGATGGAAAAATGAACGCAATGCTTACAATTATTAACTTCTAAAATTAACATTATGCTTTTAGGTGTTACTGAAACAATTCAAGAAAACAAAAGGGTTTCTGTTCTAAAAAAAATCAGAATAGTAACTGTTTTATTTGTTGTGACAATATTGTTACCATTTCTTATTTACCTTCTTTTCAGTTTGGGTTTAATAACTGGTAAACCTACATTTAATTCCGACATTCAAGAACCTGTGGCAAAAGTAGTGACATCAAATGGTGTAGGCACTGCATTTTTAATAAGCCCAACAATCTTATTGACCGCAAGACACGTTGTCGAAAATAATAAAGTCGGTGATGAAGTCGAATTATTTTTTGAGCAATCGAAAAGTAAGTTAAATGTAAAAGCTAAAATAAAGTACATTTCTCCTTCGAGTTTCCAACCTATTAATGGGCAGGTACCAATGGACTATTTTTTAACAGACGTTGCTGTTACAGAAATAGAACCTTTACAATTGGGTGAATCCGATGCAGTTAACAATCTTGATGAGGTAATTCTAATTGGTTATCCAAATGGGGACTATTCAATAAGTAAAGGAAACATTAATAGTGACAAATTTCAAGGTTTTAATTTATTCAAACTCGATGCGACTTCAAATCCAGGAAATAGTGGAGGTCCATGTATTTTGAAAAATGACAACACAGTAATAGGAATATTAGTTGGTGGTAGTGGTCCTCAATATCAGGGTGAGAATGTTGCATTAAAAATTAATGATGTAAAAAGAATACTTGACAATGCAAAAATTAGTTATTAATGCCAACCCACACAGCCAAGCACAATGGCAGGTCGCACAAACCACCGCACAACCAAAACCTGCCATAGAGCTTGTCTGTTTGCCTACGCTGACTTTGCCGACACTAAAAAACTAAATCTTTTTAAGACAGAGAAAAACGGAATGACAGAATTAAAAAATTATCTCAAACCATTGACAGACAAGAACGCCCAGTTGGTAACATGCGGTATATTTTATTGCCGAGTTATTGCGAATTTGAAAGGTTGTGGCTCGCTTCAAACTTCATCGTGGCTTGACAGTGACGTGCTCCGAAATCGGCAACAAAAACATACCGCTGTTCGTTAGGCAACATGCTAAAAGAGCCAACGCACATTCAAGCACATTTGGTTTTTGCCGACACGCAAAGCCCAAACAAAAAACCAAAAGAGCTTGAATTTTGCCAACGCACGACAGAAACCGAATAAGAAACTAAAAGACAGAAATAAAATAAACAGATGTTTGAACAGACTTTTAAAAACATAGACGACATACTTTACAAAGACGCAGGGGCAGACAGCGAACTGGACTACATTGAACAAACTTCTTGGGTTTTGTTCTTGCGTTACCTTGACCAATTAGAAAGTGAAAAAGCGGATGAAGCCGCTTTGGAAGGAAAAGAATATCAATACATTTTGGACGAGCAATTTCGTTGGCCTAATTGGGCAATGCCTAAAACGGCAGACGGAAAACTTGACCACCACAAAGCCATGACTGGACCCGATTTAGTTCAGTTTGTAGATTATAAGCTATTCCCCTATTTGGCAGGTTTCAAAGCAAAATCTATTGACAACCCGAAATCCATTGAATATAAAATTGGTGAGATTTTCAGCGAACTGAACAACAAAATAAAAAGTGGCTACAATCTTCGTGAGATTATTGAAATGACTGATGAACTGCCTTTCGGAAGTTCTAAAGACAAGCACGAACTAAGCCACTTGTATGAAACTAAAATCAAAAACATGGGCAATGCTGGTCGCAATGGCGGACAGTATTACACACCACGACCTTTGATTCGTGCCATTATTGAAGTAATTGAACCAAAAATTGGCGAGAAGATTTATGATGCGGCTTGCGGAAGTGCAGGCTTCCTATGCGAAGCATACGCTTACATGTATGACCGCATGGAGAAAAATACAGTCAACCTAAAAACCTTACAGGAAAACACACTTTACGGAAAAGAGAAAAAGAATTTGGCTTATATCATTGGTGTAATGAACATGATATTGCACGGTATTGAAGCCCCAAACATCATTCACACAAATACACTAACAGAAAATATCCGAGACATACAGGAAAAAGACCGCTACAACGTAATTCTTGCAAATCCACCATTTGGCGGAAAGGAACGAAAAGAAGTGCAACAAAACTTCGACATCAAAACAGGCGAAACGGCTTCTTTATTCTTACAGCATTTTATCAAAAGTTTGAAAGCAGGCGGACGAGCAGGTATTGTAATCAAAAACACTTTTTTGAGCAATGCTGACAATGCTTCTGTTTCGTTGCGAAAACATTTATTGGAGAGTTGCAACCTGCACACCATTTTGGATATGCCCGCAGGAACATTCTTGGGCGCAGGAGTTAAAACCGTTGTATTGATTTTTACCAAAGGCGAGCCAACCAAAAAGATTTGGTATTACCAATGTGTTCCGGGCAGAAGTTTGGGCAAAACTTCTCCGTTGAATGATGATGACTTGAAAGAATTTAAGCAACTGCAAAAAACATTTGCTGATTCCGATAACTCTTGGACAGTTGATGTTTCAAGCATCAACACCAGCAATTACGATTTGAGTGTAAAAAACCCGAACGGAAAAGTAGAGCAAACATTCCGTTCTATGGATGAGATACTGGCAGAAATGGAAGCATTGGACGAAGAAACAAGCGAAATTTTGAACGGAATAAAAGAGATGTTTTCATGAGCCAAATTGAATTAACCACTTTAGGAAAGTCGTGTGAGTTTTTCAATGGCAAAGCCCATGAAAAAAGTATTGACGAAAATGGAAAATACATTGTTGTCAATTCCAAATTCATTTCGCAAGAAGGTAGAGTTGTAAAACGCACCAAAGAACAAATGTTTCCTTTATACAAAGGCGACATTGTAATGGTAATGAGTGATGTGCCAAATGGCAAAGCTTTAGCCAAGTGCTTTATCATTGACAAAGACGACACCTACTCATTGAACCAGCGTATTTGTTGCATCCGTAGCAAGGCGTTTGACACCAGGTATTTGTATTACCAACTCAACCGCCACGAACACTTTTTAGCATTCAATAACGGTGAAAACCAAACCAACTTACGGAAAGATGATATTCTTGCTTGCCCACTGATTAAGCCTTCAATGGAAGAGCAGAGAAGAATGGTTGTGGAATTAGATGAAGCATTTCGTAGTTTATCAAAAGCCATTTCAAATACAGAAAGAAACTATAATAACTCGCAAGACATCTTCAAAAGTTGTTTAGAGAAAATATTTACGGAAAATAAAAGTAATTGGAATGAAAATAAATTAAAGGAAATTGGATTAACTCAAACAGGCACAACTCCCAAAACAACAGAGAAAGAAAACTATGGGAATTACATTCCATTTATTAAACCCGCAGATGTTGATATCAGATACGAAAATGAAGGGCTGAGTGAAATCGGTTTGAAAAAAGGGCGAAAAATGGAAAGCGGTTCAATACTTATGGTTTGCATCGGTGCTACTATCAGTAAAGTGGGTTTTGCTACTCAAACTGTTTCAAGTAACCAACAAATAAATTCGCTAACTGTAAAAAAAGGATACTTCCCAAAATTCTTCTACTATGCTATGACATCAAATGATTTCCAAAATAAAGTTCTATCTGAAGGCAAAGGAGCACAGGCGACTTTACCAATAATAAATAAAACAAAGTGGGAAAATCTAACCTTGCATTATCCAGCTGATTATAATGAGCAAAAGGAAATTGTTGAGAAGCTTGATAAACTGTTAGAAGAGACGGAATTACTTAAAACAAAGTATTCTAGTAAAGTCGAAAAATTGGAAGAACTAAAAACTGGAATATTGAAACGAGCCTTTGAAAACGAATTAATAGAAGCGGAATAATGACACATATACTTTCTGAAATAACAATAAGAAATTTTAAGTCAATCAGAAATGAGACTTTTGAATTGTCTGCTTTTACGCCACTTGTTGGTTACAATAATGCTGGAAAATCAAATATGCTTGAAGCCATCAAATGGCTTTTAAGAAAAACAGCACTTTCAGATTCTTCATTCCATGACACTGCCTTGCCAGTTGAAATGGAAGGGGTTATTTCAGGAATTACACAAGCGATTTTAGACCAACTTCCAGAAAATCAAAGAACCTCAATTCAACCGTTTCTTATTGGTGATTCGCTTTCAATAAAAAGAGTCCAACCTCAGCCAAATGTTGGTGTCGCCCAAATAAGACTTTTGGTAAAAGACCCTGCAAACATTGGGACAGCGAATGAATGGAGAGCCAACCCAACAGGGCTTGACCAAGCTATTCAAGCACTTTTCCCCGAGCCAATTCATATTGGTGCAATGGAAAACGCTGAAGAAGATGTA
>ENA-UOOI01004011-UOOI01004011.1-fermentation-metagenome-genome-assembly--contig:-NODE-4011-length-10214-cov-7.261049_pt1 | contig 10214 bp, 15 predicted proteins | sample MGYA00245779_ERZ724027 | MGnify/ENA primary metagenome ERZ724027 (study PRJEB28704, sample SAMN03018318) | fermentation metagenome | biome: anthropogenic terrestrial biome; feature: soil; material...
AACCCGTCGAAAAAACCGTCATTGACCGCTGTGTGCGGCTGGTGTACCGGGAGCTCGCGCTGGGGCTGGACACGGCGAAAACGCCGCTGTTGCAGGATTTGTACGAGGAACTTCTTAAACAGCCTGAGCCGGAGGCCCGCCGGATCGCAACGGCGCTGGAGCTCTACTGCACCGGCAGCTTGAACCTGTTTAATCATCCCACGAATGTCAACCTCAATTCCCGCGTGGTGTGCATCGTCTTGAAAGGGCTGGGCGAAAACCTCCGCAAAATCGCCATGCACGTCACAAACGAGTTTGTCACGTCGGCGGTCAACGCCAATTTCCAAAACGGCGTGGCGACGTGGTGCTATTTTGACGAGTTCCACATCCTCTTGCGCGATCCCCTCACGGCCAGCTATTTCGTCTCGGTCTGGAAAATGCTGCGTAAAAAAGGCTGCGTCCCCAGCGCCTTGACGCAAAACGTCAAGGATTTGCTGGCCAGCCGGGAGATCGAGAACATTCTGGACAACACGGACTTTATGATTCTGCTTTCCCAGGCGCAAAGTGACCGGGCCATTCTCGCAAAACAGCTTGGGATCAGCGAACACCAGCTTTCCTACATCACCCATTCCAATTCCGGCGAGGGATTGCTTTTCTATGGCAACGTGACAATTCCCTTTGTGGATCGGTTCCCCCGAGGGGAGATTTACGATCTGCTGACCACCCGCCCGGAGGACATGGCCCATGAGCGAACAGACGAATAGGGCCGGGGGCGGCGAGAGCACTTCGGGACAAAGTGTCCCGAAGTCCAAGTTCCGACAGGAGAGCGAACAGGCCAAAATCAACAAATCCAAGCTCCGCATGGAAAAGCGGGGCGAAAAGCTGGACGCCGCCCGGGAGCGGCTGGCAAAGCAAAAGCCGCTGAAAAAGCCCGGCCCCATCAAGCGCGTGGGCCGGGCCGCCGGGCGTGGTGTGCATGGCTTTGTCCACGGAAAAATCTACGAGGCAGAGCATGAAAACGTGGGTGTGGAGGGCGCTCACCGCGCCGAGCTCGCCGGGGAGTTCGTCCTGCGGCATGGGACGCGTTTTGTAAAAAAGCGCATCCGTACCGCCCCGGCCCGCGCTGTCCGCAAGGCCGAAGCGAAAAGCATCCGGGCAACGGCAGACTATCATTTCCGTATGGCGGCCCAAAAGCATCCCGAGCTCCACAAAAACGCCGTTTCCCGGTTTTGGCAAAAGCGACGCCTGAAAAAGCAATACCAAAAGCAGGTGCGGGAGGCCGCCAAGCAGGGCGCGAAAGTGACTGAAAAGGCGGCGGTCACGGTGGAGAAAGTGGCCCGCGCTGCCGCAGGCTTTGTCAAGCGGCATCCCGTGGGAACGCTCATCGCGCTCGCCTGTGTGCTGCTCCTTTTTGTGATGCAGTCCTGTATGTCCTCGATGCTTTCCCTCGGCAACGGCCTTGTGGTGGCCGTGGGCGCGTCCACTTATGTATCCGAGGACGCAGATATGCTGGGGGCCGAAGCCGCCTACGCCGGGATGGAGGCCGAGCTCCAAGACTATCTGGACAGCTACGAGCTTACCCACGATTACGACGAGTACCATTATGACCTTGATGAAATCCAGCACGATCCCTATGTGCTCATTTCCATGATCTCGGCGCTCCATGAGGGCGCGTGGACGCTGGACGAGGTACGGGGTACGCTTCAAACGCTCTTTGACCGCCAGTACATTCTCACCGAGGATGTGGTGACGGAGCGGCGCTATTACATCGAGACGGACACATGGACGGAAACCGACCCCGTCACCGGCGAGACTACGACCCACAGCGAGAGCTATCGCGTGTACTACGATTACTATATCTGCACCGTTACGCTGGAAAACTTCAATTTATCCCATGTCCCGATCTACATCATGGGCGAGGAACAGCTTTCCCGGTATGCCTTGTATATGGCGACGCTGGGCAACCGCCCCGATCTGTTCCCGCAGTCGGCGTATATAGGCAAGTACATCACAAACGGCCCCACCCTGCACGACGTTCCCGAGGCATATCTGGCCGATGAAACCTTTGCCGCTATTCTCACCGAGGCCGAGCGGTACATTGGCTATCCCTACGTTTGGGGCGGCTACAATCCCAGCACATCCTTTGACTGCTCCGGCTATGTCTCATGGGTCATCAATCATTCCGGCTGGGATGTTGGGCGGCTGGGGGCGCAGGGGCTTTACAACATCTGTACCCGCACGGCCTCGCCCCGGCCCGGCGATCTCGTTTTCTTTGTGGGCACCTACGACACGCCGGGCGTGAGTCATGTGGGCATCTACGTCAGGGACGGATGGATGCTCCATTGTGGCGATCCCATCGGTTACGCAAATCTCGATACAAGCTATTGGCAATCTCATCTATACGCCTACGGGCGTTTACCGTAAAGGAGGACTTAATATATGGCGACAAGCAAAAGCGCAAAAATAGAGGCCGAGATCGGAAAGGTGAAAGCCAAAATTTCCGAACAGCAGGCCAAGCTGAAGGAGTTGGAACAGCGCCGGACGGAGGCCGAAAACGGCGAGATCGTGGAAATCGTCCGGGGCATGAGCATTTCGCTTGCCGAGCTCCCCCTGCTTTTGCAGCGGCTCCGGGGCGAGGGCACTTCGGGACAAAACGTCCCGAAGTCCGCGCCTATTGAAAAAGAGGAGGATTGAACATGAAACGCTTTAAGATGCTGACAGCGGCGCTCTGCGCCGTTGTTCTTTTATGCGGATTTTCCGTCACGGCCTACGCCGGGGGCGGCGAGGATTATGGCGATCCCACCATGCCCGCCGCGACGGAAACGCCCGCGCCCGAGCCGGAGGATAAGCCGTTCACCCCCTCCGGCACCGGGACGGTAGTGGACAGCGCCACCGACGAGGATGGCAAAGAGTTTTACACCATCATCACCCCTGCGGAAAATGTCTTTTACCTCATCATTGACCGCCAGCGCGGGACGGAAAACGTATATTTCCTCAACGCCGTGACCGAGGCCGATCTGCTGGCCCTCGCGGAAATGCCCGAGGAAACCCTTACCCCTGCCCCCGAGCCGGAGCCTGATCCCGACCCCGCGTCCACGCCGGGGCCGACCCCGGAGCCGGAAACGAAAAGCAACGCAGGGGCACTCCTGCTTGTGGCGGCGGTGGTTCTGATCGGCGGCGGGGCCGCGTGGTACTTCAAAATCTATCGTCCCAAACAGCAGCGGGCCGCCGAACCCGAGGAGGACACCGAGGAGCCGGAGGAATGAGCCGGGAACTGACCCGCGAGGAAAAGGCGGCGATCCGCAGGCTGGTGACGGGCCTATGCGCCTACTATGACCGGGAATACGGCTGTTTGCCGCTGGATTGCGAGTGCTATATGCTGGGCAAGTGCTGGACAGGGGCCTATTGCCGTTACTTCCGGGAGGCCGTTTTACCTACCAATCCCGCGCTGGAGGCGGCGTTGACCATCGAAGGCCCGGCCCCGGAAATGCGTCCCTGCCCCGTCTGCGGCGGGCCTGTCCTCCCGGATGGCAGGACGCGCTATTGCTCGGCGGCCTGCGCCGGGGCCGCCCTGCGGGAGCAAAAGAGGGACTATATGCGGAAAAAGCGGGGCCGGACGGTGGAAAATTAGGCCCCTCAAAACCCGCTTGTATCAAGGCTTTTCGGGAGCCTTAACCGGGCGGGGCGTATGATTTTACGTCCCGCCCCGGTTTTACCCCGATACTTTCCACATTTTTGAGAGGAGCGTTCTTTATGTCTGGAAAGTACAACCCCCTGCAAAGCGCGGAACTGTCCGGGGAGCAGAATTACAACATGATCGACGGTATTCTGAATAACGCGCCGCCCCCTCTGCCCCCGCTCCCGGAGAAACCGCTGGACAAGGTGAAAGAGCACCCGCCCAAAAAGCGCAGCCGGGAGCACGAGGAGCGGTGACGAAAAAACGCCGCCGCGAGATCCATCTGCACGTTATGGTCACGCCGGAGGAGCTTGAACAAATACATGAGCGCATGGCCGAGGCGGGTATCCGCAATATGGGGGCCTATATGCGGAAAATGGCCCTCAATGGCCTTGTGCTCCATGTTGATCTTACCCCCGTCCGGGAGCTCGTTTCCCTGCAACGGCGCTGTTCCAATAATCTCAATCAAGTGGCGATCCACGCCAATACCTACGGCGTGTACCCATCCGAGATCAAAGCCCTGCAAAAAGACTATGCCGACTTGTGGGGGCCGTTGTCCGATCTGCTGAAAAAGCTCTCGGCGGTGGTGGAGCTATGAGGACATGGGGGCGGCTTGTGCCACCCCCGGTTTTTACGACTTCGGGACGTTTTGTCCCGAGGTGGTGAAAGTCGGAGACATCCTTGTTGTCCTATTTTTTCGGAGTTATAATTGACATATACAGGTAAATATACGGACTTTTGAAGGAGATATCATCATGCGGATTATATTAAAAATCCTTGCCGCCCCTTTTGTGGTGGTGCTCACGGTACTGGCGGCGATCATCACATTTCTGTTTTGCGTCGGCGGGGCCCTATGCTATGTAGCGTGTGTCGGCGTGACCCTGTTGGCCATCGTCGCTTTTATCGCAGGGCAGACAACCGGGGGCATCGCCTGTCTTGTTATCGCGTTCCTGATCTCTCCCTTTGGGCTCCCGGCCATCGCGGAGTGGTTGGTCGGGAAAATGCACAGTCTGAACTTTGCCCTGCGGGACTTCATCACCGGCTGAAACCTCGGGACAATTTGTCTCAAAGCGATCCGGGCGGCGGCTGAACATGGCCGCCGCTCTTTTCACAGGAAGGAGGATTGCCCACGGCGACAACATACATCAGGCCCTATAAAAAGGCAGCGGACAAGAGCGCCATTCAGACGATGGAAGAACGGTTTGCCTATGGGCTCAACCCGGAAAAGCTGGGGGCCGTGTCCTCGTACCTTTGCGATCCCGCAACGGCTCACGCCGAGTTTCTGCTCACAAAAAGCCAGTATCAGGCCGAGACAGGCCGGGCCGTGGAGCGCGGCGCTCTGTTCTTCTAAATCCGCCAGGCGTTCCCCCAAGGCGAGGTCATGCCCGAGGAGGCCAATAAAATTGGCTATGAAACCGCCCTACGCTGGACAAAGGGAAAGTATCCGTTTTTCGTTTGTACCCACATCGACAAGGGTCACATTCACAATCACATTTATTACAACGCCACGGCCTTTGACTGCTCCCGAAAGTTCCATAACTTTATCGGCTCCACCTTTGCCCTGCGGCGGCTTTCTGACCGGGTGTGTATCGAGCACGATCTTTCCTATATTCAAAATCCGACGCAGCACAGCAAGGGGCGGTTTTTGCATTATGGTCAATGGATCGGGGAAAGGCCCCCATCCTATAAACAGCGTTTGCGCCTTGCCATAGCCGATGCGCTCAAAAAAGGCCCCGCCGATTTTGACGCTTTCCTCCGGCTCATGGAGGAGGCCGGATATGAGGCCAAGCATGGGCGCGGCGGGGTAATCTCTTTCCTTGTGCCGGGGCAGGAACACGCGACCCGGCTCCGGGCGTCCACGCTGGGCGAGGGCTTTGACCCCGAGGACATACGGGCCGTGATCGCCGGCAAGCGTCCCGCGCCGGAGATCCGCGACGAGGCCCCGGCCCCGCCCCGGCGCGTCAACCTCATCATCGACATTCAGGAGCGGATGCGCTCCGGCAAGGGCCCGGCCTATGAGCGGTGGGCAAAAATCTACAACCTCAAACAGATGGCCGCCGCCCTGCAATTCTTACAGGAACATAAGCTGACCGAATACGATCAGCTTGCAGCCCGGACGGACGCGACGGTTGACCGCTTTCACAAGCTCACCGGGGAACTCCAATCCACCGAGGCGGCGCTCTCCAAAACTGCCGGGCTCATGGGCGCGACGGTAGACTATGCCAAGACCCGCCCCGTGTTCGACGGTTACAAGGCGGCCCGGTACAGCAAGAAATATCTGGCCGAGCATGAGGCCGAGCTTGCCACCTACCGGGCGGCGCGGGCCACGATGAACGACATCCTCAATGGGGCCAAGCTCCCTAAAATGGACGATCTCAAAAAATCGCGCCGGGAACTGGCTGACAAGAAAAAGGCGCTTTACCCCGAGTACCGGGCGGCCCAGCGGGATATGCGCGAGGCCGTGGCGGTAAAAGCGAATATTGATCATCTGCTCGGCCTGACGGACGGGCGGGAAAATAAGGAACAGGAGCGATAGCGACGGTGACGCAGACAAAAGACTTCGGGACAAAATGTCCCGAAGTGCCGGGTTTGGGGAGGCTCCCCAACAAGCATTTTCGCGGCCCCTCGGGGCTGTGAAAATATCGAGTGTGGCCACACTCGAATTGCTTGCCGCTTAGCCAAAGCACAATTCGGTGTCTTTAATATTGACAATCAACTCGAACCGCTATATAATGTGCTTAAACAATAAGTACACCATATGACGATAGGGGGTATCATGTGGAAATCATAATCAGTAGCAACACAAGTAAGCCCATTTATGAGCAGATAACTTCACAGATGAAGGCTTTGATTATGAGTGGCGAATTACAGGCAGGCGATCCCATCCCATCTATGCGTTCATTAGCAAAATCTCTACATGTCAGCGTAATCACGGTCCAAAAGGCATATGAGGATTTGCAGCGGGATGGATTTATTGAAACTACTGTTGGGCGTGGGAGTTTTGTATCTGCTCAAAACAGAGATTTTATTCAAGAGGAAAAGCAACGCCAAGCAGAAGAACATTTACAGGAGGCCGCCGAGATTGGCAGAACAAGCGGGATTCCTGTTGAAAAACTTGTCGAGCTATTAAAGCTATTCTATCAGGAGGTGAACTAATATGAGTATTTTAGAAATAGCAGATTTAACAAAAGACTATGGGGATTTTTTGCTGGATAAGGTGAGCTTTTCAATTCCGCAGGGAGCCATTATGGGACTTATTGGCGAAAACGGAGCGGGTAAAACCACCACAATCAATATCATCCTAAATGAAATCGCAAAAGATGGAGGCACCGTATCTATCTTCGAAAAAGACCATATACAATGTGAAACAGAGATTAAAAATGCTGTCGGCGTAGTTTTTGATGACAGCCCGCTACCCGACCTGTATACGGCCGTTGAGATTGAAAAGGTTTTTAGTTGTATCTATTCGGCTTGGGAACATAGAGCCTTTGAACAGTATATAAAAAAATTTGAGCTTCCTGTGAGCAAGCCGATAAAAAATTTTCCCAGAGGTATGAAAGTAAAACTATGTTTTGCGATTGCACTATCACATAATTCTCAATTATTGATTTTGGATGAAGCCACCAGCGGCCTTGACCCTATAATGCGGGATGAAATCATGGATATTCTTTTGGATTTTGTGCAGGACGAGAACCATTCAATCTTGTTTTCATCCCATATTACTAACGATTTAGAGAAAATTGCCGACTATATTACTTTTATCCACAAAGGGAAAATACTTTTCAGCAAGACGAAAGACGAACTAATCTATCATTATGGCATTATCCATTGTGGAGCAGCATGTTTTGATAGCCTGGATAAATCTGAAATTATTGCTTATCGAAAGCAAGACTATGAGTGGCAGGTGTTGGTTGCAGACAAAGATACGGCCCAAAAGAAGTATAAAAATTGTGTTGTGGATAATGCGACGCTTGATGATATTATGTTGTTTTATGTGAAAGGAGAAAAACAATGAAAGGACTGATAATCAAAGATAAGATAACCCTGTTTAAGAAATTCAGCCCCGTCCCTTTGGTAATACTCATTGTTTTGGCTCTAATTATTCTTGTTTCAATGAAAAGCATCGGGGCTATTATTCTTGGAACAGTTCTGCCCATGCTTGTCTCCTCGTCTATCCCTATTACACTAACTCTCCTGTGATGAACAATGGAAATGGGATAGATTTGCAATCGCTATGCCAGTTACAAGAAAGCAGATTGTTTACAGTCGATATATATTTTGCATTATCATACTTCTGTTTTGTTCTGCATTTGCACTTGTATTAAACGTAGGTGCCTATTTTCTTCTACATGAACTTAGCATCACGCTACATTTGTTGTTTAGCGGTGTTGGCTTGATTGGCGGCTTTATATATTTACTGCTGATTTTGCCTGCAAACTATATTTGGGGCCAGAACGGCGGTACCGCTATCGTCCTAATATTCGTAGCATTAGCGTCGGGTGGAACATTTCTGTTAAAAGCGGCAAATCTCAATATTACCTTGCCGACGCCTAATCAAATTGTGATGCTTACAGTATTTGCCATCATCGGTTTGGCGCTATTAGTGCTTTGCTCCATGCGGGTTTCAATCTGGTTTTATACAAAAAAACATTCCTAAAAGGAGGGACTTAGATAATGAAAAGTAAAATATTACGGGTTACTGCAATCATATTTGCGGTATTGGCCTTAATCATGGCGGGCTATTTCGTACTAACCAAAAACGGATCGTTATTATTCGTACCTATCCCCGCTATCCTGTCCCTGATCTTCTCGCAGATTGCGGCAAAAGAAAAGAATAAAAAATAATCCATTAAGGGTGAAGCAATTATGAAATGTCCTTTTTGTGAAAATGAAATGAAAACGGGATTCATCGCTTCGTCAAATAATGGATTGCTGCTGGATTGACTCAAAACCAACTGGAACAAAGGGTGTCCGGTATATAGAAGGCTTTACGCAAATATCCGACTATAATTATTTGAAATCCCCATCTACGCAAGCGCACAGATGTCAAATCTGCGGGAAAATAATTATTGATTATACCGCAAAAGAACCGTAAATGAGTTTTGCTGAGATGTAAAAATGCAGCAGACAGAGGTGGTGTAATGAAAGATACTAAGTGGATATTGTGTCCTGTCTGCAATAATAAGACCCGTATTAGGATACGAGGGGATACGGTACTTGAAAACTTCCCGCTATTTTGTCCCAAGTGTAAACAGGAAACGATAATCAATGTAAAACAACTGAACATGTCAGTTATCAAAGAGCCAGACGCTAAGACGCAGAGCCGATAACCATGTTTTAATTGGTTAACGGCTCTTTCTTTTTTGCGCACTTCGAGACTTTTTGTCCCTAAGTATCTACCTTTAGATTTTGACGCGGCGAAGTTCTCGCCAAACGCTTCTTGTTGAAGCTATGGCTATTCTCTGCTCCTGTTCGTTGGCGTCTCTGAACTCACGGATGAATTGTTCCTGTTCAGGTGTACCGGGCACATCATCAGGACGGAAAATAAGATCGGCGGGGATATTCAGTTCCCGGACCATCTTATAAAGAACCTCAAAAGTCGGATTGCGTTTCCCTGTTTCGATGGCAATGACAGTTCGCAAAGATATATCTATTTTTTCAGCCAAAGCTGATTGTGTCATTCCATGTGCAATACGGGCTTCTTGAATGATGATGTCCATGTGTTTCATATCATAGTGCATTTTATATCACCCCCTATTAGTTTAGTGGATGAGAGGCAATTACATAATGTGGTTATCCGTCCTATTGATGTGAAACATATTTCATAATACAAAAGCAAACAGCCGGACAAGGCAAGAAAAAAAAGTCTGCTTTGGCCGGTTATTTCAACGTATGCAAAATCAGATTTAAGCATCTGTCAAAGCAGACCGGAAGGAGCTTTGGCGATGCTGTTTTTGTTTGTGCAATTCTATTTTTCTAAAGAGGAGGCAATTTAACCGACAGCCTGTATATCATACGGGCAATTCTACAAGGTAAACGGTTAAAAAAAGCCGTTTCTCTGCAAGGTGCTTATATGCCCTGTGGAGTGCAATTTGTGGCATAGCAATATGTAATATTTGCCAATTACAACGTGCCGGGTGGAGGCCGCTCCGCGCAGGTGCGTTTTTTATTTGTCATTTCTCGGACAAGCCCCGTAGGAGCTTCGGGCCAATATGGTCTGATATTCTGCGCGGCGGCTGTCCCGGCTGCCGATCCCCGCCATGTCCCATTCGATTTTCTTTTCCCCAAAAATCGAATGGAGGTTTACTTATGGCAACGATCAATTTGCGGGATTTTTACCCGTGGTATATAGAAGATCAGCTTATTGATGTTCCCGATGAGGTAGCGGAGGTACTCCGTGCGGACAAGCTGTATGAAGCGGCCCACCAGCGGCGCGTCACACGCAACAAGGCGCAGTATTCCCTCGATTGTGACGATGGGATCGAATACTCGGCTTGCCTTTCAGAGCCGACACCGCAGGAGCTTTTAGAGCGCAAAGAAACATTCTGCCGCCTGTGCC
>ENA-UOOI01004012-UOOI01004012.1-fermentation-metagenome-genome-assembly--contig:-NODE-4012-length-10208-cov-3.426475_pt1 | contig 10208 bp, 8 predicted proteins | sample MGYA00245779_ERZ724027 | MGnify/ENA primary metagenome ERZ724027 (study PRJEB28704, sample SAMN03018318) | fermentation metagenome | biome: anthropogenic terrestrial biome; feature: soil; material...
TTTTCTTACCTTTTTTGTTGCGTATAACGGCATCCGGGCGCTTTGTCGCTCCAAACAATTCACATTTTAAAGGTTTTTCATAAAATGTTTTTTGCTTTTTACTCTTTTCTCAAAGCTCTATTCTATACACCTTAACATTTATTATAGAACCATTTAAGATACAAAATCCTTTCTCATGGGTGTAAAAATATCGAGAAGAATTCCTGCCTCTAAACATTTGCAGCCGTGGGGAACATCTTTCTGCTTTAATAAGGTATCGCCTGCGGACACAATATATTTTTCTCTACCGATGGTGAATTCAAATTCTCCCGAAACGACGTAGGTGATTTGGGTATGTGGATGGTGATGAATGGCTCCAATGCTGCCTTTTTCAAAATGATTTTCGACGCACATTAGCGAGTCGGTGTAGGCAAGAACCTTACGCCTCACGCCGGAGTCGCAGACTTCAGAGTCAATGTCACGGTTGAATACCCAGGATTGGTTTTTAATGGTTTTTGACATTTAACTTAATACCTCCCACAGTTTTATAGTTTCAGTATAATGGTTTCCCACTAAAAAACAATTGATCTTACTATATTCCATAAAAGATGTCATGCTAAAACGGTAATAAGACAACTGGAGCGGTTCTGCTGGAACCAAACCGTGTGTCCATAATAGCTAGGGAAGGTACTATCCGTATAAGCGTTCCGTTACGGATGTGGATTCGATTGGTGATTCTCTGAATTTGGAAAAAGAATGGTAACAGTATTCCTGAAATGCGGGATGCTGGTGAATGAAATTGATACGCTTGCTTCGCCGTAGTAGGAACACAGCCGGCGGTAAATATTGTGCAGTCCAAAATGTTTTTTCCCGGAATGTTCTGAGGGTAAGAGACAGGCAGACGCTTTTTCAATGTCGATTCCCTTGCCGTTGTCTTCGACCGTCACTTCAATTTTGTCCTGGATCTGCCGGATCGAAATATTAATTTCCGGAGAAACGCAGGGATCAGAGAACGGCCCGCCCGGGAAACCGTGTTTGATACAGTTCTCCGCAAGGGGCTGGAGAATCATTTTAAGAATGGTGTGATCCATCAATTGTGGTTCAGCCTGACAGTGCAACTGAATCCCGTTTTTTGAGTGCCGGTTCATTAGGGCCATATATTCCGTTACATGCGTCAGTTCTTGCCGGACGCTGACAAACGCGTCGCCGGAGCTCAGAGTTAGACGCAAATATTTTCCCAGACTTTCCAGCATGGCGGATGCGTCCTCGTTATGCTGGTTCAAAACCTGAAACCGGATACATTCCAGCGTGTTATATAAGAAATGCGGATTCATCTGTTCCGAGAGAAGACGGACTTCCGCACGGGCTTTCTTCTGTTCTTCGGTTTTAATTTTTAAAATTTGAGATTGAATGGTGTCGTACATACTGTTGATCTGTGTTCCGAGCACACCAATTTCATCTTTATACCGGAATTGTTTTTTACGGCGGTAAGTGCCGCTTTTTATTTGGGAGACAACGTCGGTCAGGGATTTTAGCGGCCGAATTAGAAAATCGGACAGCAATACGCATAAAATTCCGCAGATGATCAGGCAGATAAGCCATGTGAAGACAAAAAAACTTTTCATCTCTTTTTCGCTTGCCAGCAATGTGCTCTCGCGAAAAATATGCACGGCCTTAATCCCGCATGTGTCCAGTGTTTCAATCGTCAAATACAGGAAATCAGAACCGGAACGGACCGTTGTTTCTGTGAATCCGTCGGTTTCTTCCACATGGTTTTCTACGGATTCCTCAAATGCTTCGGGGCAGTTTTCTTCTGAAAGCGTGAGGGGAGTACCGTTAGAATCCGTCAGATACAGGGAATAGGTGTAGCTGCCGGAGCAGTAACTGATCGACCGGTTCAGACGGGCGGCATTGATCAGCATGACAAATTCCACCGGTTGAGAAGAAGATACCGCAGACCACACGGTACTTGTTTGCTGCAGCGGCATGACAATTGGAATTACGTCACCGTAGTTCGTGATTAGATCCTTGCGGACAGGCAGAATGGTAACTTTTTTAGCATTGCACAGCCCTTCCGGGAACATGGTGGATGGGTTTTGCCGGATTCCTGCGCTCAGTGTGCTTAGAAACGTGCGGTTCCGGCCGTACAGAAATGCTCCGGACAGCAGCCGGTTTTTTGGACGAAGCTGTCGAACGCCTGACCGTAAGAACTGTAATAACGGCTCAAATCGATTTTTCTGCCCTCTAAAACCTGCGGCATGAGCTGATCCAGCGGCTGGATCAGCAGAAATTTGGAAGCGTTCAGTATCAGCGAGTGGAACTGGCTGTCGTTTTCGTGGGCCACCGTGTTAACCGACTGTGCGGCTTTGGAACGTGCATCCTGCATGTTGCGCTGATAAAACTGCCGGTAGTCGAAAAGAGAAATCATAACTAGAGCCAGAGTTGTGATAAAAGCCATCCCAATTAAAATTTTAAACTGGAACTTTAAATTTAAAAAGCGTTTACGCATGATTATCCCCGTTGGTTAAAAAGATATTTCCGCTGGTAATCCGAAGGAGTGTATCCGGTTCGGTTTTTAAAAGCACGGTTAAAAGACCGGTAATTTTCATATCCAAGCATAATTGCGAGTTCGCTTGGAGTGTGTTTGGAGGTGCGAAGCTGCTCCATGGCATAGGAAATTTTCAAATCAAGGATATAGTCGCGGAAATTCAATTTGGTTTTATTTTTGAAATAGGTTGTAAAATAACTTTTGCTTAATCCGACATGGGTGCAGATATCTTCAATCCGGATTTTTTTGAAAATATTTTGCCGGATGTATTTCATAACGGATTCGATAATAGGATCGGTTTTCTGGACAGAGCGGATTCGCAACTCCGCAATGAAGCCAAGGAGCGCGGAGATCATCCAGCGCTTTATTTCGTCTACATTTTCCAGGCTTTGTAAAGCATGGTAAGAATCCCCCGGATAGCATTGTAGCGGTACCCCGGTATATTTTACGATTCTCTGATTCATATCCAGCAAAAGGTAATTGCACATGCTGAAAAGGTAATTTGGCGGCGGGGCCGGTATGTACATCAGCCGTGAAAAAAATTGGTTAAACAATTCCACTGTATGTTCGGTGTTTCCCTGCAAAATGGAATCCAAAATGCTGTCGTAAGGAAGCCCCTGGGAGAGATTGGGTGGTTCGGCGCTGTTTTTCAGCACCTGTGTGGTGATGACGGCCGGCATTTCACTGTATATGCTGTAGGACAGCGTTTTTAAAGCCGATTTATAAGAATCGGAAAGCTCGATCAGGGATTGAACGGTTTCACCAATTGCCGCGTGTGCTTTTATGGCAAACTTTTTTGCAATCATGCCGATAAACCCGGCGAGAAAATCCTTCAGGCCGGGAGAACCAGCAGGGGAAAACGGGAGATTGCAGATGATTGTGATTAAATGATCCCCAGTAAAGGAACAGATGGCAGGGAATCCTTTCAGGCTGTGTTTTAATTCCTCTTTCAAAGAGGTGTATTCGGAGAAAGGCAGTGAATTGGTTTCCGGATCTTCATCATCCGCTTCTGCGTCGGAGGAAGGGACTTTGTATTTCAGCAATACAACACAGGATGACGTATTGGAAATGGGCAGGGAATACCTGTCCAGAAGATCATGGATTTCATGTTCCGGAATTTCCTGGTAAAGCAGCTCCGGAATTAACTGCTGCCTTCGCGCCGCGGCACGGGCCTGTTTCAGCTTTTCCATTTTTATGCTACTTTCCCGGCTGTTGGCACGCTCCTGAAGAACTTCTTCCAAAGCGCGGTTCACGGTGGATACCAGTTCTTCCAGCGCAATGGGTTTGAGAAGATATTCGCGCACGTGATACTGAATGGCCTTTTGTGCATATTCAAAATCCGCGAAGCCACTCAGAATGATAAATTTGCAGATCTGTTTTTCTTCCGTAATTTTTTTTACAAGAGTCAGTCCGTCTATGCCGGGCATTTTTATGTCGGTTATCACAATATCCGGTTTCAGCTGTTGAATTGCCGCGTAAGCTTCTGTTCCGTCCTTTGCGGTACCGACCAGAGAAATGTTGTATTTTGCCCAGTCAATGGCACGGCTCAGTCCGCTGCGGATTTCCCGTTCGTCATCTGCAATCAACAGGGAAATGTTGTTCCTTTCCATGATATGCATCTCATTTCTTTTCACTAAAGAGTATAGCATTGCACAATTTAGATTGCAATATGTGATAAATTTCATAATATATGTGAATTCAATCATGAAAAATACCATGTTTTTTGTCGGATTTATCTTTTATAATAAGCCTATCAGCGATTTTCTGGGGAGAAATTCTTAATGATTCAAAAAGAAGGAGACAAATATGAAAAAAAGATTTGCGGCGTTACTGTTGGCGTCTGTTGTTGCGGTATCATCAATGGCCGGCTGCAGTTTGGGACAATCAAACAGCTCGTCGGCGCAGGCATCGCAAAAGAAAACTTCCAGTGTAAAAACGAAAGTTGTCGTGTGGACGCAAAACCGCCATGATTCCAAATATATGAATCAGGTGGTAAGCGACTTCAACAAAAGCAATTCGGATGTCCAGATTGAGTATGATATCCAAACGGAAGATTATAACAACCTGATCAGTATGGCTGCGGCCTCCAAACAGATGCCGGATGTAATGAGTGAAGTTGATCGGGATCATACAACACAATTTGCCAACAGTAAAATTATACAGCCGCTTGACAGCTTTATTCAGTCGGATGCGGAATTCCAGAAGGTTAATGAGCCAAGCAAACATGTGTACGAAGGGCTGAATGCTGTTAATGAAAAGATTTACTGGGTTCCATGTGGAAAACGGAGTGGTTCCAGAATTATCTACAACAAAGAGATTTTCAGCAAGCTGAATCTTCAGCCGGCGAAAACGCTGGACGAACTGGTGAAAGATTGCAAAGAGATTACAAAGGCGGGGAACAAAAAGTATTACGGCATTGTAATCCCCGGTGCCAGCGGCCCGTTTGAACGCTGGATCGAGCACAGCGCGGAAATGAGTGGCGTGACTCCTTACGACTATAAAAACGGCAAATATGATTTCAGCGGATATAAGCCGTTTTTGAAAGCTGTCCGCCAGATGTTCTCGGATGGCAGTGTTTTCCCGGGTTCCGCTTCTTTGAAGATTGATCCTTCGCGTGTGCAGTTTGCCGAAGGCAAAGTCGCCATGGAAGGCAATGCTTCTCAGGAAGCAACCGTCTTTACCGAACAATTCCCTGCTAAGATGGAATGGGGAGTCGCTCAGCTTCCCACTTTGGACGGAACTATTAAGGGCGCGGAGTCCTGTTCCCCCAATAATGGCTGGATGATGTCCGCTTCTACCAAAGATGCGCAGAAAGCATGGAAAGTCATTTCTTACTTCGGATCGGAGAAAATTCTAAAAGGGTATCTGGAAGGCGGCTATACGATGCCAATGTCCAGTTATATGGAAAAGGCAATTGATAAAAGCAAGACTGGCCGTATGGCGGATTTTTCCGGTGCCGAATATGAATCTGTTTACCCGGTTGCCCCGTCGGTTACGCCAGAAGGGCAGACCTATGAAGACGCTTTATGGAATGCCTGCCTTCCGAATGGGCCGGATATTGACAAGACCATTTCACAACTGAATACCAATTATAACAAAGCGTTGAATGAAGCAATCTCGATGGGAAAAGTGAAACGGGTTGTCGTTTCCAATTACGATCCGCTTCATCCAGATGAGGGCAAAGTCCAGTACCTCGACAAATAAGTGATTCACGGTTAAATGAAATCGACGGTTGCCGCTGAAATTTATGCGGCAGCCGCCAGTTCATAAGGAGGATTTTTATGAGCAAAAACGTGGTTCGGAAAACAGCCCGGCCGGAACCGTCTTTCGCCCAAAGAGTGAAACAGGGATGGAGTGGCGGCAGTATCCCAATGTGGTTCATGCTTCTTCCAACCATCTTTTTCATCGTAGTCATATCCATTTATCCGTTTGTATGGATTTTTCATTATGTTTTTTATGACTACAATGGTTTTACAGCCTATTTCATTGGGTGGAAGAACTTTACGCGGGCCTTTTCGGACTCGATATATTGGTACAGTGTTTTACACACGTTTGAATATGCCGTTATGAAACTGCTTTTTGTCCTGCCGCTTTCTCTGGTGACAGCTGTTATTTTACAAAAAAAGCGGTTTGGCAGCAGTGTTTTCCAAGTCATTTACTTTTTACCTACCGTTATTAGTTCAGCGGTTTACAGTCTGATTTGGTACTTCATTTTTGCTTCCTACAATGGGGTCTTAAACGGATACCTGGAAACTCTCGGATGGATTTCTCAGCCGGTTGACTGGTTAGGGAGTATGAAAACCGCCATGACTTCCGTAGTCATTGTTGCGGTCTGGGGCGCGTTCGGAAATTACATGATTCTGCTGATTTCCGGTTTGGCGGGCATCCCAGAAGATGTTTATGAGAGTGCTAAAATAGACGGAGCCAATGGCGTCCAGACATTTTTTCATATTACCCTGCCAATGCTTGGTCCGGTCCTAAAAGTTGTGATCCTGCTGGCGATCACCACAGCTTTTAAAGATTACCAGTCCATTCTTGTTCTGACAAACGGCGGCCCGAACAACAGGACGCATGTGATGTTTTCCTATATTTACCAGATCGTATTTGGAAGTTCCGCGTCCACCGGCAACCTGCAAATTGGTTACGGCGCGGTTCTCAGTATCTACTCTGCTGTAATTGTTGCCATCGTTACGATTCCTTATTTGCGTGCCAGCAAAAAAATGGACGAAGTCTAACCAGGTGAGAAAGGAAGGAAAACAGTTTGAAAACGCATGCTGTCGAATCCAGAGTGACGAAAACCGCCAATGCAGCTATTTTTGTTTTCTTGTTTATATTGGCTGTTTTAACAATTTACCCTATCATTTATATTCTGCTCGGCTCCTTTAAAGAGAACGAAGAACTGGTTAGCGGCGGGTTAAATCTTTTGCCGCACAAGTTCATTTTCGACAATTATGTTCAGGCATGGGAAATGGGAAACTTTTCCGTATACACGTTCAACAGTGTCTTTTTGTCAGTTATGGTAACGGTAATTACGCTGTTTACAACCAGTATGGCCGGTTACGTGTTTGCCAGAAAAGAATTCCGGTTCAAAAAGCTGATTTTCAACACGATGATTATGTTCATGTTCATCAATGTGGGGAGCGTGTCGCTCCGGCCGCTGTTTGAGCTTGCCGTCAAACTGCATTTGAATACTTCCCTCTGGGCAGTGATCCTGATTGCGGCCGGCACTGATCAGACGATTTATATTCTTCTGATACGCGGTTTTATGCAGACTATTCCCAAAGAGCTTGATGAGGCTGCTATGATTGACGGATGTGGCTTTTTCGGCACTTATTTTAAAATTATCCTTCCGAATCTTCGCCCGGCATTGGCAACGGTCGGTCTGCTGTCATTCCGCGGCGCGTGGAACCAGTACATTCTGCCCCTGGTTTTCACGATGAGTAACGACAAGCTCAGGCCGCTGACCGTTGGCGTTTTGGAACTGCGCAATAACGGCGACGGAGCCGCTGCTTGGAATATTCTTTTTGCGGGTTCCGCACTTTCGATTGTGCCGATTATCATTGTATATTTCATTTCCAGCAAGCGGTTTGTGGGCGGAATGATGAGCGGTTCAGTCAAAGGATAAAAACAGTTTATTGAGTAAAAAATAAAAATTCATAGTACACAATAATACAGATAAAAGGGACGTGGCAGCGTAATGTTCTTTCCATTGAATCAGCAGGGCTTTGTAACAGCCTATTTGGTAACGGAAAAGAGGGAAACCGATTTTTCATCCGAACGGACGGATTCCAATCAACTGCGTTTTGAAAAATACCTCCGTTCGGTTGTAGCAGAGCACAGCATATGTCAGCCGCAGGAAGACATCCAGCTGGGCGGGCAGAGCCCGCTTAGAACACCCTGGATGTATTATTATTCCTTTGGCAACTGGTTTGTCGACCGTTCCGCTTTTTATCCGCTTCTGAAAAAAGTGGAATTACAGGCGGCAACCGTTTTGAATGTGAAGGAAGAGATGGAGACGAAATGCCTGCTGTGGAGTTTTGCGGCCATTGATCTGTGGGTCAATGGGAACTATGCGGGAAATATAGACAAACCTGTCTATAAACCGATTCAGCGCAAAACTGTTCCGATCAAATTAGAAAAGGGAAAGAATCTTCTGTATATCCGATTGCAAAACCTTGGCGTAAGAGATACTCGAACTCTGTTCGGCATTCAGTTTCCTCCCGATATTGCCGGCAAAATCCGGGTGACCCTTCCGGATGAAAAGAAAACAGGACGTTTGATGAAACTGGATCGCTGGCTGTCGTCTGTAAAATTAGAGGGAACCCGGCTTTCCTGCCCTTCCGCCGCTCCGGCAGGAGCAGAATTGGTGTATGACCGGAAACCGGTTGATTTTGCCAGGCGCGGGGATCGTTTTGTCCATGAAAAAATCGGCGGCCTTTCGTCCATAACCCTTCGAAAAGATATTCCCAATTTTCAACTGTGTGTAAAAGTTTCCGGGCAGACACTCAGCCGGGATTTTGAGCTGCAGGAGCTGATTCGGGTTGGCTACAGCGGAGTGGTGGATCCGGAAAAGAACAGGAAGAGGATTTACAGCAGAATTGCTTCGGTTCAATCAATTCCGAGAGGCGAAAACGACCGCTTTGCCATGTACCCGGTGCTTGCACGCTATTACGAAGGAACACAGACCGAAAAAGACGAGGAAGAAATTTATCATGCGTTGGATCAAATTGAAAGCCGGCGTGACTGTTCCGATTTTCTCACCTGTGCTTTGGTTCGTTTCATGAAGCTGTATCCCATGGGGACAAAACTGGCGCAGCGGTGCCGGGAAGTTTTGTGCCATTACCGGTTTTGGATGGATCAGAACGGTGCGGATGGAATGTGCTTCTGGAGTGAAAACCATTCCCTGATGTTTTTTGTCAGCGCTTATCTCGCTGGCGAAACGTACCCGGATGACCGGTTCCCGCGGGCGGGCCAAACAGGGAAGGAATTGCGCGCTGCCGCGGCGGATCATATCCGGGACTGGCTGAAGGATGCCTGTTCCAACGGATTTGATGAATTTCACAGTGGTGGATACACACCGATTACTTTCGCCGCTCTGCTAAACGTGGTGGATTTCGGGGACGAAGAAATGTCTGCGCTCGCCACGCAGGCAACCGATCGGCTGCTGACTGATTTGGCCGTGCAGACTTTTCACGGTGTTTCAGTGGCACCGCAGGGAAGGGTATACCGGGAAGTGCTGTATCCGTATTGCCAGGACATCCAGTCTTTGGTGAATTTAATCGATCCTGAAGCACCAGATCGGTTCAGCGAATGGGTAATCTTTCTTGCGACCAGCAAATACCGGATTCCGGAAGGGCTAAAAAGCCGGATGGCGCAGCCGCTGTCCATCACATACCGGGAAAGCAACGCGGTAATCTGTGTGGAAAAGCAGGAACAATATATGCTGACTTCCGTACAGTCGCCGCGGACCGACGGAGTGGAACGCGTTTGGGAAAACATCGCGGCCCAACCAGAGGCGGGCCCATCCGATTTCCGTTATGTCAAATCGCTGAATGAGTGTTTCCATGGAACCACTCAGTTTGCGCCGGGCGTATACGGTTATCAGCAGCACATGTGGTATGCGGCGCTGGAAAACGATACCTGCGTCTTTGTGAATCATCCGGGCAGTACGTTCGACGGTTCGTCTATGCGGCCCGGTTACTGGTTCGGAAACGGAATCATGCCTGCTTTAAAGCAGGAAAAGAATATCCTTGCCGCGATTTATCAGATTCCGGAGCGGCATCCGGTGTCATTTACACATCTGTACTGGCCGGGTGTGCGCTTTGACAGAATGAAAAAGACAAAAAACTGGATTTTCGGAAGTAAGAACGGCGGCTTCGTTGGAATCTGGTGCAGCAATGCGCTGGTTCCGTATGATGATGTTTTATCCGGATGCGAATACCGGGCTTATGGAAGAAATATGGCCTATGTATGTGTCTGCGCGGATACGAAAACATGTTCGACTTTGGAAGATTTCATGGAAAAATGCAAAAATATGAAAATTTTCTATCAGGCGGATTTAAAGTTTTTACAGGCCGGACCGGTAAAACTGCTATACCGGGAATATCAAAACAATACCCAGTATATTTAATGTCAACTGAACAAAGGCTGACTTTTGATGGTACATGGTAGGAACATCCAA
>ENA-UOOI01004013-UOOI01004013.1-fermentation-metagenome-genome-assembly--contig:-NODE-4013-length-10207-cov-31.315603_pt1 | contig 10207 bp, 7 predicted proteins | sample MGYA00245779_ERZ724027 | MGnify/ENA primary metagenome ERZ724027 (study PRJEB28704, sample SAMN03018318) | fermentation metagenome | biome: anthropogenic terrestrial biome; feature: soil; material...
TTTGGGGCATGTTGAACGTCGGTTACCTTAGCAACTAATTCACCATCTTGGTTATAAATATTACCATGATCGGCAACTTGACCACCACGTTCAGCATAAAATGGTGTCTTATCAAAAATCAAGGCAGCATGTTCACCGTCAGCCGTATCCACTAATTTATCATCAACGACAATATCTAATAATTTAGCGTGCTTTTCTTCATTAACACCATATTCAAACTCTGACTTATCCTTAATATTCATTAAGGTTACATCTTGTGAACCCATTGATTGAAGGTTACCACGTGCCTTACGCGCACGATCCTTTTGAGCCTGCATTTCTGCATCGAAGCCCTTCTTATCCACCTTAAGACCGGCATCGTGGGCAGATTCAAATGTTAATTCATATGGGAATCCATAAGTATCAAATAACTTAAATGCATCCTTACCAGAAATAGTCTTCTTATTTGATTTTTTAGCCTTATCAATCAAACCATCAAGTAAAGTTAAACCAGAATCAAGTGTTAATTGGAACCTCTTCTCTTCATTTTTAATAACGTTAGAAATGAAGGATTTTTGATCAGTAACTTCTGGATAATGACTTTCCATAATTTTACCAACTACTGGCACTAATTTATACAAAAAGGCACCTTTGATACCTAAGCGTTGCCCATTTAAATCGGCCCGGCGAATCAAACGCCTTAAAACATAACCACGACCAGAGTTGGATGGAAGTGCACCATCAGCAATGGCAAAACTTACGGCACGAACATGGTCTGCAATAATTTTGAATGCGGTGGTATCCTTCTTATTTGTCCCATACTTCTTGCCCGGAGTCATCTTTTCGGTTGCATGAATGATTGGCAAAAACAGGTCGGTTTCAAAGTTAGTTGGTGCATCTTGCAAGATTGAGAGTACCCGTTCTAAGCCCATACCGGTATCAATATTCTTATGCGGTTGATCAACGTACTTGCCATTTGGTAAGTGGTTATACTGTGAGAAAACAATATTCCAAATTTCAAGGTAGCGGCCATTTTCTCCACCCGGATAATTTTCTGGATCATCTTCGGCTACATTATTGTTTTTTTGCCCACGATCATAGAAAATTTCTGAATCGGGTCCACAAGGTCCCTCACCAATATCCCAGAAGTTTTCTTCTAACTTAACGATATGGTCTTTAGGCATCCCTGCTTTTTCCCAAAGTTTTTGGGCATCGGTATCTTTAGGATAAACGGTACAGTATAACTTACTCTTATCAAAACCTAACCACTTAGGGCTGGTTAAAAATTCCCATGCCCAATTTATGGCATCTTTTTTGAAATAATCGCCAACGGAAAAGTTCCCCAACATCTCAAAGAAAGTTTGGTGACGGGCAGTTTTACCAACATTTTCGATATCATTAGTTCTAATTGATTTTTGTGAACTAGCAATCCTATGATTCTTAGGAACAACAGAACCATCAAAATACTTTTTCATAGTAGCAACACCAGAGTTAACCCAAAGAAGAGTTGGGTCATCCTGTGGAATAAGTGAGGCACTCGGTAAAATCATATGTCCATGCTCTTTAAAAAAGTCTAAAAACATTTGCCGAAACTGTGAACTAGTTAGTCTCTTCATTAATTTTCTCCTCTTTATTGCAAAATAAAAAACACCGTTGCTTTACTCAAGGACGCTACGTGCGCGGTACCACCTCAATTGCAACTGTGTTTGTTACCTCTTAATTATTATCATGTTAAAAAACTTGAAGGAGCATTTTTTGAAAAACAGTAAGCTTTTTCAGCGCTTGGCTCTCTCTTTGAACTATTAAATCAAAAAACATATCTTAAGCTGAAATAATTGTACTACATGCTGAACGTTTGTCAACGTCCACGATCGCGCCGACGCTTACGCAAACGTTTAGCTTTACGAACTTCATGCCGCTGTTCAAGTTTACGCTTCTGCATTTTATCTTCTTGAATAGCCCGCTTAATCTTCTTCTTATAGCCAGGCTTACGCTTGCGTTTTTCTTTTTTGACGTAACCATTAAGCTTAGTGTCAATCTTATGATTTTTGGCCTTGCGGTTATTGCGCCTGTGATAGTGCTTGCGCGGAACCAGTTCACCATTTTTAATTTCAACAAAATCAAAGTGAAGGCCCATCTTTTCGAGTTCTTCAATCCGGTCCATCTCTTCTTCCCGAATCAAAGTAACGGCATGACCAGATAAGCCATTTCGACCGGTTCGGCCAATTCGGTGAATAACAAATTCAAGGTCACGAGGAATTTCATAGTTAATAACTAGACTGACCCCGTTAATATCAAGACCACGAGCCGCTAAGTCCGTCGCAACTACGTATTGAAATTGTCCGTTTTCAACTTCACGCAACGTACGTTTACGTTGCCGCTCCGTGATGCCACCATGAATTTTAGCAACCTTCATGCCTTGATTTTGCAAAAATTCAGTTAACTCATCAACTTTTTGCTTAGTATTAGCAAACACTAACGCTAAATACGGTTGGCCCATCGTTAATAATTGATAAAGAATTTTCTTACGATTTTTTGAACCAATGTCAATTAAATCATTCTTAATCGTTGGTGCAATAATGGTTTTACTGCCAATCACAATTTGCTCAGGATGATCCATATACTTCCGCAAAAAATTGGATAATTTAACCGGAATTGTAGCTGAGAATGCAGCAAACAAGGTGTCTTTAGGCAGCCGTTTGGCAACGTAATCAATATTTTCCAGGAATCCCATATCTAAAGTCATGTCGGCTTCATCAATAATAAAAGCTTTTACATGATCAATCGCAAAATTTTTCTTTTGGACGAAATCATACAAACGTCCTGGTGTAGCAATTACTAGCTGTGGCTTCCGATTTTCAAGCTTTTTTAATTGCCGCTCACGGTCAGTTCCGCCTGCAAAGTGTGCAATTGAAATATTCAAACCAGAGGCATCCCGCAATTGACGTGCTACCTGATAAAGCTGCTCGGCCAATTCCCTACTTGGTGCAGTGATAATTGCTTGAACATACTCCTTTGTGGTATCAATTTCATTTAAAACTGGTACTAAATAGGCATGGGTTTTGCCCGAGCCTGTCACAGCCTGCACAACCGCATTTTTATGTGTCAGAAGCACAGGAATTACCTTTTCTTGTACCTCGGTCGGTTTAGTAAAATGAATTTTCTCTAGGCCAGCCTGAATTTCAGGCTTAATCCTAGGATCTTTAAAAATATTATTCATGATCTTTATCATACTTTTTAGTAACTTGGACTAGTTCCGCAAAAATCTGCTTAACTTCATCCATATCTTTGGCATTAGCACCACTGGCTAAATCATGGCCACCGCCATTATGTTTAGCAGCCAATTTATTGATAACCGGACCCTTTGAACGGTAGTGAACCCGAAAAGTACCATCAGGCTTTTCAACAAAGACGTTCCAAGCAATAACATCCTTAATTCTACCCGGAGTAGAAACGGTACAATCGGTTTGCTCAGAATTAACACCTAATTTTTTTAGCCTATCCTGGGTCAAGATTGCACAAGCAGCACCACTGGGATCCACCTTCATATAGTTCATAACACTGGCTTGTAACTTGGCTTGCGCAAAACTCACATCACTGATATTCCTAGCAATTTTACTGATATCAATGCCGGTTTTTGTAAGTTGAGCGACAATTTCAAAGGTATGAGCGCTGGTTGCTGGATACATAAAGCGACCCGTATCACCAACAATTCCAGCATAAAGTGGGAAGGCAACCTCTTCAGTCAGCGGTATATCCTCTTTATTGATAAAATCAGCGATAATTTGTGAAGCAGAAGAAGCATTAGGATCTACATAACTCATGTCTGCATACGGATCCACATCAGGGTGGTGGTCGATTTTAATTAAGAAATCGCCACGATCATATAACTTATTAGAGATCCGTTCAGTGTTGGCCGTATCCGTAGTAATAACCAAAGCACCTTGGTAATCATCAGCCTTAACCTGATCCATTCGGTTGATCCAAGCCAGGTCGCCTTCATCATTTTCCCCAGCACATAAAATTCGTTTCTCTGGGAATTTTTCGCTGAGTGATCTTGCTAAGCCTGCTTGAGAACCAAGTGCATCGGGATCAGGACTAGTGTGGCGGTGAACGACAATAGTTGGGTATTGTAATATTTCTTCATAAATATCATCAAAAGTGCTCATAATTTTTCTCCTTAAAAGCTAATCATTATCTATTTTAACAGAAAACATAATCAATCAGAAAATAAGTTTAAATCTACTGCTTGAAAATCCGCCTTGGAGAAATCTGTCGCCGTTACACCCAACAATCTTATGCCTTCACTAAGATACCGATTAGAAATTGGCTCAAACAAAGCACGTGCTGCTTCATATATTTCTCTTTTATTATTTATGGCGTGTTTCAATTTCTTCCGCTTGGTTACCGTTTCAAAGTCAGTGTTTCTAACCTTTAAAACTATCGTATTCGCATAGAAATTACGCTGCTGCAACTTTTCTTCCAGGCTATCACAATAATCGTGTAACTTTGATAATGCTTTTTGTTTTGAATAAATACTAGGTTCGTAAGTTCTTTCTATCCCGATCGATTTACGATTTTGTTCTGAATCAGGGACCACCCGTGAAAGATCAATTCCATTAGCATGCTCCGCTATAATATAGCCCATGCGGTGGAAGTACTTAATTAAAGCACGAACCGGCATTGCTTGCAATTCTTTACCGGTGTAAACACCCATATCATGCAACTTTCTCTGCGTTTTGGGTCCAATTCCGTGAAATTTTTCAATCTTTTGCTTTGCTAAAAATGCTTTAGCTTCACTTGGCAAAATGACCGTTCGACCAAAAGGCTTAGAATATTCTGATCCCATTTTCGCTAAGAATTTATTATAAGTAGCACCAAAAGAGCAATTCAATCCTGTTTCATGGCGAATTTTTGTTTGTAATACTACGCCAATTTGTGCAATAGAAGTAGCACCAATTTTATTATTAGTTACATCTAAGTACGCTTCATCAAGCGAAATTGATTGAACCATATCAGTTATTTCGTGCATTATCCCGTGAATCTCAGCCGAAACCACACGGTATTTTTTAAAATTAGGTTTAATAAACACTAAATTTTGCTTTGGAATCAAGCGTAACGCCTTAATTGATGGCATGGCCGAATGAACTCCATATTTTCTTGCAACGTAATTGGCCGTTGCAACAACCCCATGTCCGTGGTGCTCCCTCGGATCTTGACCAACAACCAAAGCCCTAGTTTTATATTCGGGATGATCCCGCATTTCCACTGAAGCATAAAAGGCATCCATATCCAGATGAATAATCCGGCGATGGATGTCATTTTTAGGCAACAAATTTTCTTGTTTATTATTCATAAATCCAATGTTCAGTTGGAGTTTCAAAGATATTGGAAGCTTCTTTAGGTCCCATTCTGTAAGGCAAGTATTGGGCTATCTGCGGATTACCCGTCTTATCTTCTTTTCTCCAATCGTCTTCGACGGCATCAATAAATTGCCAATAACGCTTAAGCTCGCTCCAATGAGTAAAGTTAGTTGAATCATTAACAAAAATATCGTGAAGCAGCCTCTCATACCCATCTGGAATTAATGCCTTTTCTTCTTTAGAAAAAGTATAAGCTAAGTTTTCTCGGCGAATACCGGTTTCAGTAATTTTTTTACCATTAATCGTGATAAAAATCTGCATATTAGGTTCAATTTCAATTGTAATATTATTGGAATGAGCTTGCCCATACAAATTTGATCTGTGCTTTAAAACTATATCGATGCGGCTCTTCTTTTCTTTAAATTCTTTTCCAGTTCTAAAGTAAATCGGTACCCCAGCAACCGGACCCTTTTTGAATTTAATTTCACCAGCAGCAAAGGTTTCAGTAGTAGAATTCTTATCAACATTAGGTTCTTGCTTGTAAGCAAAAGTAGAATCGCTACCTAAGTATTGACCACGGACAAAGTGCTTCTTAATTTCATCATCATCCGGAATAACCAAGCTATCTAATAGTTCTTGCTTAGCCTTATGAATGCTTGTTGAAGAAAGATCCTTTGGCTCCGGCATTGCAAGCAAAGTGACAATTTGAAAAATATGATTTTGCACCATATCACGCATTGCACCAGAAGTTTCATAGTAACCCCCACGTGCCTCAACACCCAAACGTTCAGCTAAAGTAACTTGGATATTTTTAATTGATTTTGGATTCCAAATATTCTTAATCAGCGGATTGGTAAAGCGGAGGGGTAAAATATTCTGCACCATTTCTTTACCCAAATAATGGTCTATTCTGAAGACATCCTCTTCTTTAAATGAAGCATTGATCTGCTTATTTAACTTCTCAGCAGATTTAAGATCGTGTCCAAATGGCTTTTCAACAACAACCCGGTTGAAACCGGTGCTGGTTAAATGCTGATCATTGATATGCGTTGCAATTGTACCAAAGAAACGTGGGGACATTGCCATGTAAAAGATCCGATTTCCTTGTGCACTATAACGATCATCGAGCTCTTGAGCCAGCTTCTTAAGGGTTACGTAGTGTTCAACGTTAGTAACATCATGTGATTGATAATAAAAATGACTGGCAAAATCCTTCAAATCACTTTCATTAACTTGGGTATGTGTTTCATGAACTGCATCACTAACTTGTCCACGCAAATATTCGTGTGACCACGGACGGCGAGCAGTAGCAATTACTGCAAAATTATCATGAATCAGATTTTGTTCATACAAATTGAATAAAGCTGGATATAACTTTCGGTGGGCTAAATCACCGCTTCCACCAAAAATAATCATTACGACAGGAATATTTTTCATAAAGGACACCTTCCTTAACATTGTTTATACACAAGTTCTATTTTACAGTAAGCTTTTTTTAAGCAAAATAAAAGGCGTCTTTCGACGCTTTTTTCTAAATAATAAAAATTATTCTTTATCAGAATCATCTTTCTTTTCAGCAGTATCATCTGCTTTTGTTTCTGCAGGTTTATCTTCAGATTTTGTCTCAGCAGTATCTGCTGGCTTATCCGTATCTTTTACAACAGGTTTATCTGTTGAAGTCGTGTTTGTTGTAGCACTTGCTTCTTTAGGAGCAGCGGTTGCAGAAGGAAGAATTTGACGAACGGCCATCCTGCTAAATGTCAGATAAATACCATCGGCATCAATCACAATAGTTTTGTCTTTACTGTTAATTGAATCAATCTTAGCGTGCAAGCCATCGACTAAGATAACCTGATCGCCCTTTTTCAATTTGTCCATCATTTGGACCCGTTTTTGTTGTTGCTTTTTTTGTGGACGAATCATCGTAAAGTACATAAGTACCATCAATCCAACAAACAAAAGAAGAATAAGCATATTATTACCGCCACCGGCAGCTGCTAAAAATAAAGTATTCAAATTTTACACCTCATCAAATCATTTAATAAATAGTCAATACATCAATTATACAAAAAATAAAGTACTTTTACACTAGTCCTCATTAGGAACAGGCAAACCAAGTTGCAAATAAGCCTTATCTGTTGCCATTCGACCACGTGGAGTAAGCAAGATAAAACCATGTTGTAAAAGGTATGGTTCATATAACGATTCAATCGTTTCTACATCTTCACTGACATTTGCAGCCAATGTACGAACACCAACTGGACCGCCACCATAGCTTTCGATCATTGTCCGCAGAATCTTGCGGTCAGTCTGGTCAAGCCCAGCATCATCAACCTGCAATTGCTTTAAGGCTCGCTCAGTAGTTTCAAGTGAAATGACTTTTTCACCCTTTACCTCAGCGAAATCACGTACCCTGCGTAAAAGCCGGTTGGCAACACGTGGTGTCCCTCTGGACCTTCTTGCCAATTCATGGGCCGCTTCTGGTGCAATTTTTGTATGGAAAACCGCACTGGAACGAAGAATTATTTGTTCAAGTTCATCAACATTATAATATTGTAAATGCTCAACAATACCGAAACGATCACGTAATGGTGCTGACAACTGCCCAGCTAAGGTAGTTGCACCAACCAACGTAAACGGTGGTAACGGAACATGGACAGCGTGGGTGGTCTGTCCTTCGCCAATCACAATGTCAATATAATAATCTTCCATTGCAGAATAAAGCACTTCTTCAATTGGTTTAGCTAAGCGGTGAATCTCATCAATAAATAAAACATCACCCGGATCAAGATCCGTAAGCAAAGCTACCAGATCACCGGCTTTTTCAATTGCAGGCCCACTCGTGCTCTTTAAGTGCACACCAAGTTCATTGGCGATAACAAAGGCTAAAGTAGTTTTACCAAGACCTGGTGGCCCGTAAAGTAAAACATGATCTAAAGCCTCATCACGCTGCTTAGCAGCTTTAATATAGACAGCCATTTCTTTCTTCACACGTTTTTGGCCCAAATACCGTTTTAAAGTCCGTGGACGAAGAGAAAATTCTGCCTTTTCTTCCTTAGGACCTTCAACTTGTCCCGAAGTTACCGAATCATCTTTATCTGCCACCAGTTTCACTTCCCTTTAAAAACAAATCATCTTCATTATAGCAAGAATTACTTCTTAAGTAGAAGCGCCAGCCCTTTTTTAATATATTGGTCTGCACTTTCGGCATCTGCCTTTTCTAATTCAGGTGTGATACGCTTAACCTCGTTTTTGGTATAACCCAATGCTATTAGTGCGAGAAGGGCATCATTTAAAGCTGGGGAAATTCGTTTGCTATCTACACGATCAATTTTTTGAACATAATCTCCTAACTTACCCTTTAAATCAAGCACAATTTGCGAAGCCGTCTTTTTACCAACTCCTGGGAAACGAGTTAAATACGTAACCTTTCCCTGCTGAATCGCCTCAGCTAACGAGTCGCTATCTTCAGCTGCCATAATCGCTATTGCGGATTTAGGGCCAATACCACTAACACTAAGTAGTTTTAAAAATAAGCCTTTATCATCCTCATTTTGGAAACCATAAAGCGTCACGCCCGTATCACGCACAATTTGTTCAATATAAACGCATACTTTCTGCCCTTCTTTATAGGCAAAGGGCGTAGGGCTATATACTTTATAGCCAACCCCACTTACATCAACGACGATGTAATTTGGTGCAATTTTAGTAACGGTCCCTTTCAGGTATTCATACATTATTTATTCATCCTTTTTAAACATTTTTCGTAATTCATTCTGCCTAATTCGAACTATTATCAAATTGCCTTCGGCATCGTGGTATGGATCGGAGGTCTTACGCAAATCATTTAGAATTTCACTACACTCCGCAGCTGACAACTTAGTCCGGCCACCAATTTCTCTTTTAGCCTGTTTGGCTGCAATCCGCTTAAACAAACTGGCAAAATCGCCGTGATCCAGATTTAAGTAACTGTCTAAGATCCCCCGAACTGAATCTTCAACGTCGCCCTTAATCCAGGTTGGATACGAACGCATGATAAAAGTGTTGTGGCCAAAATCATCCAGGAAAATACCAATTTTCTTAATATCATCTAATTTGGCTTTAATCTGGATAAAATCCAAATTGCCAAACTCTAACACAATCGGACTAAGTAAACCTTGCTGGGTAATCTTTTTATTAGAAATCATTTTCACAATTTTTGCAAAAGCAAGTCGTCGCCTTGCCGCAACCTGATCGACCAAAAATAGGTCACCCTTATTATCAGCCAAAATATAAGTATCTGTCTGACCAATAAAAGTCAATTCGGGTAAGTTATTGGCTAAAGTTTCATCCCCAGAAGAGATTATCTCAGCGTTAGCCTTACTATCAGAAAATGGCATGAGCTGCTCCTGCTTTACTACGTTCTCATCCCAAGTTTTAGTTAAAATATAGCGATCGTCTTCACGAGGGGTATTCAGGTCAACATACTTTGTGCTGCCCTTTTTTCTTGGTTCAGCTGTACTTACTTTTTCAGCAGCAGCTTCATGAACTTCGGCATCGTCACTTGCACGTTTTGTATTAACTACATCCTTATTTAAGTTAAATTTTAGTTGATCAACTAGCGTATCCTGATTATTAGCTATATTACTAAACGCGTCAGACTGCTGCTCAATATTATTTACCAAAGCCTCGCTTACCGCACTTGTAATTAAACGGCTCAATGCTTTTTCTTTAGATAAACGGACCTCGCGCTTGGTTGGGTGCACATTAACATCCACAAGCAGCGGGTCAACGTGAATCGCAATAACCGCAACGGGATAATGCTTAGCAGCCAAGCGTGAACCATAACCATCCATTACAGCTGAAGCCAGCTTAAAATTCCTAAT
>ENA-UOOI01004014-UOOI01004014.1-fermentation-metagenome-genome-assembly--contig:-NODE-4014-length-10203-cov-9.116772_pt1 | contig 10203 bp, 12 predicted proteins | sample MGYA00245779_ERZ724027 | MGnify/ENA primary metagenome ERZ724027 (study PRJEB28704, sample SAMN03018318) | fermentation metagenome | biome: anthropogenic terrestrial biome; feature: soil; material...
CCGCTTTGCTCGGCGAGCGCGCAGACCGCGATTTTTCTGCTTTTGACGAGCTGTTGAAGCTGTTCTGAAAACCGTTGCAAATGCGGATCCCTTCCCTTTTTCGTTTGTTGGTGGGAAATATTATAGCATAAATAAGGAATTATTTACCATTAAAACTGTCACAAAATTCATTCGATATCGCAGAATCTAAAATCTGAACGTCTGATGAGATCCTGCGCCGCCGGGGTTGCTGCGGAGAATACGCTCCTCCCAATCGATTCGGGCGGTTGGGAAAATCGCGCGGCCGTACCGCTGCGCCGCACCCATTTGCCGTCAGACGGGGCTTCTTTTGGAAAAAGGGACCGGGGCGGAACACCAAATGTGTTCCGCCCCGGTCCCTTTCCGGTCGCCGGTTATTTGCTCAGCTTATCCGCCACGCTGCTCGCCGCGAAGGAATTCGGCTTGATCTCGCATTGATATCCGCAGGCGTTGATCCAGGCCGTTATTTCCGGAATCAGGGCGTTCGTTTTTCCCTTTCGGCCGGCGTCGATGTGGATGCAGAAATTTATTTTGTCGCACATCAATTGATTGCTCATGATTTCGTTCTCAATCTTATGCAGGAATCTGTTCGCGTACTGCAGGCTCAGATTCGTCTCGAAAAACAGCTTTTGCCGGATGCTGTCGATCCGGCGGACCCGCGTAATGTCGTAAAAAAAAATGCCGCCCTTGCCGACATTCTGTACGACAAGAACCACGACCACCTTGGTATCCGAAAAATTCTGGCTGTCGGTACCGATAATGATGTTGAACCCTTCGGAAGTTTTCATATTTTTTTTGATATAGCCGATGACGATGTTCGCCAGTTCCTGATCGGTGCATTTTCCGTAGGTTGGACTAATCATTGGTGTGTCTCCTTTGGCCGCTGATTTTCAAAGACGGATCCGACCCGTGAGCTGCGGAATGTCCCGGACGCCGGGACATTCCGTATTTACGATAACTTTAGCACATTCCGGGACGTCCGCGCAAGACTTCCTTCATTTTTTGGTTCTTATCATAAAAAGAAGCGGCCGGACCGGGAAAAATCGTGCAAAAAGGATCCCGTTCGGAGCCGAAATCGAAAATTGCGGCCGCGGCGGATCGCCCGCAAAAACGCCGCCGTGCGGCGGCGTTTTTGCGGAGCGGTCAACGGCTTTCATCGGCGCTGTTCCGGGGAACCTCACCGGTCGATGTAGTTTTGCATGCCGATCAGCAGATAAAGACCGGCAACCGCGCCCTGATCGGGCGTACCGATGGCTTTTGCGGAAAAAACGGCCGCTTTCCCGAATTTGGGCGTCATGCCCCTGGTGGCCTCGACGCCCTCCCTGGCTCCCAGAACCGCCGCATCGATCAGTTCCGGCAGAGTCGCGGAAGGATGGGCCGCGAGAAATGCGGCGGCTTTTTCGGCGGCCGCGCCGACCGCGTCCAGGATCGTGCGGTCGCCCCTTTTGCATTTCCCACGGTTCCGGATACCCGACGCAAATCCGGTCAGATAGGCGGAAAACCCCGCGGCGTCGATCTCCTTCGCGCCCTTGAGGGCTTTTCCCCCGGCCATGATGCCGGAGGCCATCAGAGTTCCCATGGTGGAGGGGACCACGGACGACAGCTTCATGCCCGCTTTCATCAGCGTTTTGCCCACGTCGTCGCTTTGCATCGTTTCCCTCAGCAGAGCGGGCAGGGCGCCGTACCCCTTGCTCATGGTCAGCCCGAGGTCGCCGTCTCCCATTTTGGCGTCCATTTCGCACAGTTCGTTTTTCTTTTCGTTAAAAATCCGGCCGGGCGGCCGAATTGTCCATCCGGATCACCAGAGTTTAGGAGCAAAATATGCAAATCGCAAAAGTGATCGGCAGCGTTGTCAGCACAAGCAAATCGGAAAAACTCCACGGCCTGAAACTCTTGCTGGTCAGGCCGATCGACCTGGATCGCTTTGAGGAAAAGGGCGGCGCCATTGTCAGCATCGATACGGTGGGCGCGGGGGAGGGCGAGATCGTCATGATCGTGAGCGGCTCCTCCTCCCGGCAGACGGAACTGACTGCGGAAAAACCCGTCGACTGCGCGATTATCGCCATCATTGATTCGATCGACGTCGGGGAGAAGAGGATCTTCAGCAAAAGCGAAAAAACAGAAAGGGAGGCTGGTCGATGCTGACCAAAGAACAGATTGAACAGATCGTGCAGATGACGATCGTTCAGTTGAACAGGGAAGCGCCGCGGGCAGGCGGAGGAGGAAACGGCTGGATGTTCGAAAATGCGGCCGACGCCGTGGAAGCGGCCTGCCGCGCGCAGCGGCAGCTGGCGGCCATGACATTGGAAAAACGGGAGGACCTGATCCGCTCCATGCGGGCCGCCGCGCGGGAAAACGCGAGAAAACTGGCCGAAATGGCCCATGAGGAAACGAAGTACGGCCATGTGGAAGACAAGGTCCTGAAAAATCTTCTCGTCGCCGACAAGACGCCGGGAACCGAGGATATCGTGCCGAGGGTGTTTACCGGCGACTACGGCATGACGCTGGTGGAGCAGGCGCCCTTCGGGGTGATCGGTTCCATCACCCCCTCCACCAATCCCACCGGAACGGTGATCAACAATTCGATCAGCATGATCGCGGCCGGGAACGCCGTCGTGTTCAATCCACACCCGGCGGCGAAAAAATCTTCCCAGGAGACCATGAGGATCCTGAACGAAGCCGTTGCCGCCGCGGGCGGTCCGGCGGGGCTGATCTGCACGGTGAGGGAACCGACGCTGGAGAGCGGGCAGGCGATCATGAATCACCCGAAGGTCAGGCTGCTTTCCGTCACCGGCGGGGAAGCCGTCGTGTCCGTAGCCATGCGGACGGGGAAAAAGTGCATCGCGGCCGGTCCCGGGAATCCTCCCGTCGTCGTCGACGAAACCGCGCAGCTCCCCAAAGCCGCGAAGGACATCGTGGACGGGGCGTCTTTCGACAACAACGTCCTGTGCGTCGCGGAAAAGGAATGCTTCGTCGTCGCTCCGGTGATGGACCAGCTCATTGCTCTGATGCAGCAGCACGGCGCCTATCTGATCCGGGGGGAGGACATCGATAAAATCGTCCGGACGGTGCTGCTCCAGAAAGACGGCAAATATGTGATCAACCGGAAATTCGTCGGCCGCGACGCGACCTACATCATGGATCAGAGCGGCGTGCCCTACACCGGCAGCCCGCGGCTGGTCATCGCGGAGGTCGACCGCAGGCATCCGTTCGTCGTCACCGAAATGCTGATGCCCGTGCTGGGCATGGTCCGCGTCCGGGACGTGGGCGAAGCGATCGAGGAGGCCGTGATCGCGGAACGCGGATGCTGGCATTCGGCCATCATGCACTCGACGAACGTCAAGAACATGACCAAGGCCGCAAAGGCTTTGAACACCACGATCTTTGTGAAGAACGCCCCCTCGTACACCGGCGTCGGATTCCACGGGGAAGGGTATGCGACCCTGACCATCGCGACCCCGACGGGGGAGGGGCTGACGTCCGCCCGTTCGTTCACGCGGGCGCGCCGCTGCGTGCTTTACGATGATTTCAGGATTATATAAATGATGGAACAGCTTATAGAGAAAATCAGGGAGGCCGGCGTCGTGGGAGCCGGCGGAGCGGGGTTCCCCACCCATGTCAAGCTCGACTGCAAGGCGGAGTGCTTGATTGTGAACGGGATGGAGTGCGAGCCGCTTCTGAGAACGGACCGGCATATCATGGAGCTGCACGCCGGGGAAATCGTACATACGGTTCTGCTCATCAAAAAACACCTCGGGGCAAAGCGCGCCGTGATCGCCCTGAAAAAGCATTATGCCCGGGCCGCCGACGCTTTGCGGAAGTCCATTGGAAACGCCCGCGTCGAACTTTATCTTTCCGATTCGTTCTATCCCGCCGGGGACGAGCAGAATCTGGTTTACCGCATCACGGGGCGCACGGTCCCGACGGGCGGCATCCCGCTGGATGTCGGCGCGGTGGTCAGCAATGTCGGGACGGTCCTGAACATCGCCGGCGCGCTCGCCGGCAAGCCGGTCGTGGATAAAATGGTGACGGTTGCGGGCTCCGTCCGGAATCCCGTGACCCTGACCGTGCCGATCGGGACGCCGTTGCAGGAACTTCTGGACGCGGCCGGCGGCGCGGCCGGCGACTGCACCTACATCATAGGCGGGCCCCTGATGGGAAAAATCACGGACGATCTGTCCCAGCCGGTGACCAAAACGACCGGCGGGCTGCTGGCGATCGGCCGGGACCATATCCTGCTTGCCAAAAAGGCCGGCAACCCGGAACGGGACCGGATGCTGGCGGCGGCGGTCTGCTGCCAATGCTCCATGTGCACGCAGATGTGCCCGCGGAACGCGATGGGGCTGAACGTCCAGCCGCATAAGGCGATGAGGGCGTTCGCTTCCGGCGACGACCGGCTGATCGGCGATGCCAACGGGGCGTTTTCGTGCTGCGACTGCGGCGTCTGTACTTATTTCGCCTGCAATTTCGGGCTGAAACCGTCGCAGGCGATGCAGCGGGTTAAGGCAAAGCTGCAGCGCGGCGGGATCCGTCCGGTGAAGGAAGTCCGGTTCCCGGCGGACGGCGGGATCGAAAACAAGCGGATCCCGACCGGCCGGCTGATGCAAAGGCTGGATTTGAAACGGCTCGATCACGACGCGCCGATCGGCGAATTCCATCCGGTCGCGGCGGTCCGGATCCCTCTCAAAATGCATATCGGTTCTCCGAGCAAACCGGTCGTTTCGGAAGGTCAGGCCGTTGCGCGGGGCCAGCTGATCGCCGATCTTTCCAAACTGTCCGCGAAGATCCATGCATCCATCGACGGCACGGTCACCCGTGTGACCGACGAATTTATCGAAATAAGGAAGTGAAATTGTGGGCGCGATTGGAATGAACGAGTTTATGAGCATCCCGGCCGGGTTTCAGGCCTGCGACGCGATGCTCAAGGCCGCTTCGGTGGAGCTTGCCGGCGCCGGATGCGTCTGCGCGGGGAAATACTACATCGTGGTCACGGGAGAAGTCGCGGCGGTCCGCTCTTCCGTGGAAGCCGGGGCCGAAGTGGCGGAAAGCCTGTTGGTCGACAGTTTGGTGATCGCCAATGTCGACGATTCGGTCGGCCCCGCCGTCAGCGCATGCACGGCGGTCGAAACCCTGCAGGCGCTCGGCGTGATGGAAACTTATTCCCTGTGCGCGGCGATCTATGCGGCGGATGCCGCCGCGAAAGCCGCGGAAGTCACCCTGCTGGAGGTCCGTCTGGGCCGCGGGCTGGGCGGAAAATCCTTCGTTCTGCTGACGGGTGAGGTCGCCGCCGTGGAGGCGGCGGTTCGGGCGGCGGAAGCGCTGGAGGAAACGAACGGCCTGATGGCGAAAAGCGTGGTCATTCCCTCCCCGCATCCCGACATGCTGCGTGTGGTCGGTTAAATCCATTTTCCATATTATTAAAATTTTGGAGGTTTTATTATGCAGGAAGCACTTGGAATGATAGAAACGAAAGGTCTTGTGGGTTCGATCGAGGCCGCGGATGCCATGGTGAAGGCGGCCAATGTTCATCTCATCGGCAAGGTGCATGTCGGCGGCGGGCTCGTCACCGTCATGGTCAGGGGAGACGTCGGCGCCGTGAAGGCGGCGACCGACGCGGGCGCCGCCGCCGCACAGAGGGTCGGCGAGCTGATCTCCGTGCATGTGATCCCGAGGCCGCACGCGGAGGTGGAGTACATTCTTCCGAAGCTCGAAGAAAAACAGTCCTGAAACGGTTCGCACCGGAAGCATTCCGGCGTGAGCTGCCCGGACTTGTGAAAAGGAGCGCATCATGTATACCGGAAAAGTGGCGGGGACGGTCGTCGCCACCGTCAAAGACCGCAATGTGGAGGGAATCCCGTTTTTGCTGGTCCGGCTGATCGAAAACGGCAGGGAAGCCGGCCTGGTCGTCGCGGCCGATCACACGCGGATGGCCGGCGAAGGGGATTTCGTCTATATGATCGGCAAACGGGAGGCCGGGCGCATTTATCGCGGAAGACCCGTCCCGGTGGATGTTTCGATCGTCGGATTTATCGACAGTTACCATGAAGAGCTTTAGAAAAAAGGGAGCGGGATCTCAATGCGGCTGGCAAAGGTTGTGGGGAATGTCGTATCCACCATCAAGGATGAATACTACCGCAGCTACAAACTGATGCTGGTGGAATTCTTCCGGCCGGACGGAACGCCGGAGGATACCAGAAAGATCGCGTGCGACTGTGTCGACGCGGGAGTCGGCGACACCGTGCTCGTCAATACGGACGGCGGCGCGGCCAACCTCCTGCTGTGCGACGGGCAGGTCATCGTGGATCTGACCATCTGCGGAATCGTGGACAGTTATACGGAACACGGCAGGGAAACGGTCATCCGCGGCTGACCGGCCCAAGACAAAAGCAGGAGCGGAATCGCACCGCTCCTGCTTTCCCGTTGGAGCGTGTCGCGGCCGTGGCCGGACAGAATGACAAAACGGAATCAAGGGGGTTTTTCAAGATGATGAAGCGGGAAGCGGAACTGAGAAAACTTTTGGCGGAATATACGCGGCTGACCTATGAGAAAGGATATACGCCGCCGCTCAACGGCAATCTGTCCGTCCGGCTGGACGAGAGGCATATCCTGGTCACGCCGTCTTATTTTTGCAAGGGAAAGGTTGCGGAAGAGGATCTGCTCAAGGTGGATTGGGACGGACGGGCTGCGGAAGGGTCCCGCAAACCTTCCGTCGAAACCGGGCTGCATCTGGCGATTTATCGAAAACGGCCGGAAATCCGTGCGGTGATCCACGCGCACCCGAAAGCCGTTTCAACCTTTGCGGTGGCGAACCGGCCGATCGACACCGGCATCGTCCCGGAATCCATCTATCTGCTCGGTGAAATCGCGAACGTTCCCTATTTCATGCCCGGCACGCCGCAGCTCAGGGACGCGGTCGCGGCCCGGGCGGGGGACCATGACACGTTCCTGCTTTACAATCACGGGATGGTTTCCGTCGGCCGCGATCTGCCGGAAGCCTTCTACCGCCTCGAAACCATGGAATTCTGCGCATATCTGGCGCTGCATGCGGCGGAGATCGGCGGTGCGGTCGCGATCGCGCCGGCCGAAAAGGCGAAGCTGACGGACTTCCGCAAAGAGCTTTTGGCCGGGAATTAAATCCGATCCGTCCGCGGGCTTTCCGCAGGGAAACCCGCGGCGCTTTTTTCCGGAAAGCGGTAGACGCGGCCCGTCTGCGCCCGCCAGCTTTTCGGCAGGACCCGGGGCCTGCCGATGCAGTCGTAGACGATGCCCGCGTCCCGGACGGCGGCGGGGTCGTAGCAGTTGCGCCCGTCGATCACGATCGGCCTCTTCATCAGCCCTGCGTACCCGGCGGGGTCGAACGCCCGGATCTGCTCCCAGTCGGTCAGGATCAGACAGAGGTCCGCGCCCCGGACGGCGTCCGGAATCGTTTCGCAGCAGGCGATCTGGCCGGGAAAGATTTTTTGGATCCGCTCGTAGCCGGTGGGGTCCCACACGCGGACCTTCGCCTCCTCCTGCAGCAGGACGGCGATGTTCTGCAGGGACGGCGCGTCGCGCAGATCGTCCGTGCCCGGCTTGAAGGCGAGCCCGAGAACGGCGACCGAAAGTCCTTCGAGGTCGCGGTAGTACCGCCTTGCCTTTTTGATCAGCCGGATCTTCTGGTTCTCGTTGACCTCGATCGCCGCCTTGACGGTTTTGATCTCGTGGTCGTAGTATTTTGCCAGCCAGTGGAGGGCCTTGGTGTCCTTCGGGAAGCAGGAGCCCCCGTAGCCGATGCCCGCGCGCAGGAATTTGTTCCCGATGCGGCTGTCCAGCCCCATCCCGCGCGCGACCGCCTCCACGTCGGCCCCGACGATTTCGCACAGATTGGCGATCTCGTTGATATAGGAGATCTTCAGCGCGAGAAAGTCGTTCGACGCGTATTTGATCATCTCGGCCGTCTGGCGGTCGGTCACAAGGACCTGTCCGCGGTACCTCGCATAGACGCTTTTGAGCAGTTCCCCGCTGTGCGCGCTCTCCACCCCGAGAACGACCCGCGGGCCGGACAGGAAGTCGCGCACGGCCGTCCCCTGCGACAAAAACTCCGGGTTGGACGCGACCTCGATCGAAACGCCCTTCCGCGTTTTGGAGAAAAACAGCCGGTCCAGCTTGAGATTCGTGCCGATCGGCACGGTGGATTTGACGACGCAGACGCAGTCGCCGCGGGCGGAGGCGGCGATCTGTCCGGCAACGGCGAAAACCTGCTTCAGATTTGCGAAGCCGTCCCCGCGTTCGGGCGTCCCGACGCAGATGAAGACGGCCCGCGCGCCGGCGACCGCGTCCGCGCACCGGTCCGTGTAGCGCAGCCGCCCGGCACAGCGGTCCATCAGCTCCTGCACGCCTTTTTCAAAGATCGGGGAACGTCCGCTTTTCAGCATCGAAAGTTTTTCGGGGTCCGCTTCGACGCAGGTCACCGTATGCCCCCAGTAGGCCAGGCATACGGCCGTGACCAGTCCCACATAGCCTGTTCCAACGATTGCGATGTTCATGCTTTCTCCTTTTCCGGAATACCGGTCATCGTGCGGAGACGTCGGTCGGTTTCTGGCTGGAAACGGGTTCGGCCGCCGCCGCGTACCGCCGCATCAGGGAGTCGAAGATGCCGTCCCAGCTTCTGCTTTCCGCCGTGCGCAGCGCCTGTTCGCGGATCCGGTTCCGCAGGCCGGGATCCAGCAGGTCGGCGATGGCGCGCGCCAGGCCGTCCGGATCCCCGTAGCGGCAGACCAGCGCGTTTTTGCCCGGAACGGCGTAGTCGGTGACGCCGCCGGAGTCCGTGCAGACGGCCGGCAGGCCGCTGGCCATGGCCTCCAGCAGCGCGTTCCCGAAGGTTTCGGTCCCGGAGGGGAACACGAACGCGTCGGCGCTGGCGTAGATCCGCGAAAGCTCCCCGCCGCGCTTTTCGCCGGTGAAGACGACGTTCGGCAGTCCCAGGGACTCGATCTCCTTCCGATAGGGGCCGTCGCCGGTGATCCAGAACTGCGCTTCGCCGCCGTGGCTTTCGTTGACGGTGCAGATGCTCTTCGCCAGGACGTCGAGCCCTTTTTCCGCCGAAACCCTGCCGACGTACAGAAAGACGGTCTTGTCTTTTCCGCCCAGCGCTTCCCTGAGCTCCGGCGAAGCGTGGGAGGGGCTGAAACGCTCCAGATCGATCCCGCGCGACCAGATGCCCAGGTTTTGAAAGCCGCGCCGCCTCATCGCCTCCAGCGTGTCCCGGGAAGGGCAGAGGTTCGCCAGGGCGAAGCCGTGGAACCATTTCATGTAGGCCCACAGCGCCTGGCTCAGATGCGTCAGATGGTAGAAGCGCAGGTACTGGTCGAAATTGGTGTGGTAGGACATCACGATCGGGACGCCCAGCGCGTCCGCCGCGCGCAGCCCGGACAGCCCCAGGGTCGCTTCGGTCACGATATGTACGACGTCCGGCGCGAAATCCGCGAGAAGGCCGGTCATTTTTTCAAGCGGCACGAACGAAAGCCGGCATTCCGGATAGATCAGCGGGCGGAATCCCCAAAACCGCGCGACCGGCAGGCCGGCGCACTCGCCGGATTCGAACCCGTAGTCGGGAGCGAAAAAAAGATGCTCGACCCCTCTTTTCCGCAGGTACCGGCTCAGATAGGACAGCGTGTTGGAAACCCCGTTGATCTGCGGGTAAAACGTATCCGTAAAAAATGCGATTCGCAACGGTTCGGCTCCTTTCGCGTCAGATCGCTTCCATGCCGCCGAAACGGCGGGCGCCCGTCCGCCGCTTCGCCGCGGATCCGCAGGTCAGGACGATCAGGTCGATGCAGGCCGTCATGGCGAACAGAAGGTCGTTCCCGAAGGAGGAGTGCGACAAAAGGTAGCTCGAATGCAGCGCTTCAAACTGCCGGTAGAGTCCCCCGGCCTGCTCGGCGGAACGGAACTGGGTGATGAAGCGGATGGATTCGAGCTGCTCCAGGTTTTCGGTAAAATAGCGGTGCAGTTTGGTTTCGTACGCGATATGTTCCGGCAGGCCGCCCGCAAAAGACTCCCGGTGCGCGCAGCAAAAAAAATCCGCATAGAAATGGCAAAGAACACCCAGCAGGCGGGAATATTTTTTGTCATCGAATGCGGGGACGGGCTGCGACAGAAGGAACCGGATCATCTTTTGGACATGCGCGGCGTGGTTTTTGAGGA